>Ga0182004_10003753_pt1 | contig 12136 bp, 7 predicted proteins | sample Sormic07211540_1_FD_120479 | JGI IMG/M metagenome (GOLD analysis project Ga0182004, IMG submission 120479) | Endophyte microbial communities from Sorghum bicolor roots, Mead, Nebraska, USA - 072115-40_1 MetaG | ecosystem: Host-associated > Plants > Roots > Unclassified | place: USA: Nebraska... | reverse complement strand
CTTCCCATTGAGCAACTCATATGGTGTCTTCTCTAGGAACTTGTGAGGAAAGAGCCGGTTTGATGCATAGCATGTGGTGTTGATTGCCTCGGCCCACATCTTCTCTGAAGTGTTGTACTCATCAAGCATGGTTCATGCCAAGGTGATCAATGTCTAGTTCTTTCTTTCTACTACCCCATTTTGTTGTGGTGTGTATGTTGAGGAGAACTCATGTTTGATTCCAACTTCATCACAATATTCTTCAATGTTGGTGTTGTCAAACTCTTTCCCATTGTCACTCCTTATTTTCTTGATCTTGACATCAAATTTATTTTGGGCATTCTTTGCAAACTTCTTGGATATTGATGCAACTTTGGCCTTGTCTTGCAAGAAGAATGTCCAAGTGTATCAGGAGTAGTCATCCACTATGACCAAGCAATACTTGTTGCCACCAAGACTAGCATATGTTGTTGGTCCAAACAAATCCATGTGCAATAGCTCAAGCACTGTTTTAGCTTTTCAATATATGCTTTTTGAGTATTCATATGACACCTGTTGGTATAAATTAACTGCACTCCATTTAAGTAGATTTAAGTAGGATTATCCGCAAGCGCACAGATATCATACCAATGTCACATTTTACCTGGAGGTTTTAAATATCGTATCCACATGGAACAGTTGTGATGATGACATAGTATATAGACTTAACCCTACAATTAGGCTAGATCATATCAAGAAAAAGGAAATAACTAATGCACTCTGGTTCCGACTCTGGTAAACTTTGTATAATACCGTCTTATCGGGCAAGAAACCTGAATAGGGGGAGAATCAGAGTAACCCCCTATCAGGCACCTATAAGCCTATCAATCCTATCAACGGGAAGTGGACTACATAGAAATCAACGCAGCTATAATGTCACCTACACGAACTACCACTGTTTGGCTGATCAGGGGACATTCACAAGTAAACCGAGCCTAGGCACCACGCCTACACTATGAAATACTACTTCAACCAAGTTATGATCAAGATCAAAGCACTCAATATGAGTTGTGAACCAAAGAATGAATAAGAACAAGTTGCTTACTTAAACCACAAGGGTAAGTACAAAAGTACCTCATAACGCAGCTCCGGGCAAGGGAACTGAATCCAAAAGAATACAACCACGAAGAAGCGCCGACATGCCAGAACTCCTCTAGAATCTCTTCTCCTCTACTCAATCTCTCTAATCTCTAAACAAGACTAGATCTAGAAGAACTAGTCTCTCCTAATTGCTAGATCTAGATGAACTAGAACTAGAACAACTAGAGGGACCCTAACCCTAATTATGTGGAGAATATGAAGCGTTGGGGTGTAGAATGCCTCTTGGGGGGGGCCTTGGGCGTCATTATATAGGCCAAGGTGGAGTAGGGGGCAAGGAACCGCCACATCAGCGATCCGCGTCTTCATCTTGTGTGCACTGTTAGATCAAACTGACTTAAAATCGACGGAGGGATACTTTGCTTGGTTTCCAAGGATGCGTGGGAGGAAGACTCCAGAAGGCGGCGGACATCGGGAAAAATGGGGCCCCGACCGGCCCTAGGGTGGGGCCAGCCGGCCTCACCTTTCCTCCTCCACGGCTCTCATTTCTTCGGGTGTCTTCTAGACCCTTTCTGAGTCTTCTCGTGATATTTTCCGGCGCGGATGAGTTTCATGGTAAATATGCACTAGAATCCCTCTTTTCAACTCTCTGTGAAATAAACCCTGGAAAATACAAAATACGCAAAACTCGTGGAAATTGTTAGTTTAAACCCTATACTAGTGTCTATTCATGTTCTCCTTTGGGTTTAAAGTTCTAATAAAAGTTGACGTTATCGACCGTCAACAACACCTTTATGGTGTTTAAGATTCCTCACTTTCTTTCTCTCGGGTCTATATTCACTTTAGAGATTAATGGTGTTAATTCAAGGATTGACTCATAAATCCTACATAGATTAATTTCTTCAAAGATATTCTCTTATTGGCGAATAATATTTCTCTTCTATGATATATATTCTCTACTACATGAGAGATTATTATGCGATATATATAATGAAATAGTAATATTCATTACAAGGTCATTCAATGTCTCTGTTCCTTCTAGGATATGCTCTTCTTGATAATTCAATATTTATACATGAATATATATTCTACCTTAGACACTTAATACTTAGTATAAGATTTAAATTCTATATTTTATGATTTCTGTTCTTCAGAAATTATATGGATTTTCATAATCCACTTTACTAACTACATATTTCATATTTATTTATTTCATTTGTCAGAGATATTGTAAAACATTTATTTCTTCTTAGCAGGAGATTCAACCTCAATTGCTTTCTTCATTGACCAGATATAATCGCTTCAAGCGACTTTGCCATGGACTTTATTTTCTAGATCCGAGTTCTCATAAGAGAAACGTTTGCAATTATAGAGGTAGCATTATCAACAACTATTATTTTCTCCTAATACTCTCACAAAATGAGATTACCCTATCTCTTTGTCATTTCCCAAACAAAAGATAATTTATTATTCTGTATACCCAACACTATGATGCGCACGCTTAGTGTGATGGATTTCATCTTAACGATGATCCTCTTCATGAGGTCTCTAACCTTCTTCATGAGGTATTTTCTTCATGAGAATTGAGGAGTTTATTCTTATTTTATTTAATAAGTATACACTAAACTAGAACCCATAAGCGTCCCTATAGATTTTAGCTTCATAGTATACACATTTAGTTTACTACTGGTAAACACAACTTTGGTTTATAACTTCAAGTTACTCCTCTAATTTTTAAAAAAATATCTAGCATATGCACTGCTTTATGCTTCACAACAGCATTAGTCAAACTATTGTTTGATTTAGCGTGTGATATTGTTCCTGCTTCAAGCTTCAAGGAAACTTTTAAGATAATTTTCCTTCCATGAAAACAATATTTGGCATTCAACATAGGCTTTCTCTCAACCTAATACCAATATTAGATCTTTAGTACTTTAAAAGAAATCCCCTATGATGGGTTTAAAATAATTCAAATTCATGTATCTCCAACTATAAGAGAAGCCCATTCATGTACGCTATGATAATTTTTATGGGAAATATCCACACACACATATTTAAATACGGAGTTTATTATACATTATATGCAATGAGCTGGAATACATAAGTGCACTTAAGAATATTCAACATTCCTACAAACTCAGGAATATTCTCCCCCTGATTTACACATATCATGGTCTATAAAACTATTTCATTGTCTAGCTTCTTTATTATTTCACCAAAAAATTGATCTAATTACTCATACATAAAAATGGAACATATACAAATGTATAAAATACATAACATTCAAATTCATATGGAATGTATTTTGGAATTATCTAATTACCATTAATGCAAAATTCCATAAATGCCTTTTCTTCATAAATCCAAAATCATCTAGGTGTGTTATCCACTATCTTAATTCCACAATAATTTATTCCTACAATTGGGTCATTTCTCCATTTATTTAATTTCAAATTAACCAACTCCTCCTAATCTTAGCTACTTGGTCGTAGATCATTATATTGCTTATGCATGCAACACATCAAAAGCAAGATATTCCTTAGTTCAACAAAAACTATATAGACATAGCATGCGAGCTAAGTCAATTTAATTATAAGGGGAAAAGATAGTAGCTACAAGCTATGAATATAACTCCTTATGCTAATATTCTTGGAGAAGTGGAGATAGTTGCAGCTGAACGAGAGCGCAACATAGCGATACGCATTCATGTGTAATGTGGTATATTGATATTCAGTCCAACGTAATAGATAACAACAAAGTGCAAAGCTACAACCTTACTTGTAATTAGTGCAATATAGAGAAAGTTAACACGGTCGGAAAGGACGCGACTAGAACTTCAAGTCCTTATACATATACTTAGAGATAGATTTAGGAAGGCTATGCCTATTAATATATATTACTCACATTTTCTCATGTCTTTACCCAAAATTCCTCTCCCTTTTTGTGTCATAACTACTTCAAGTAGTAATATGCTTCATGCATCATCTATGAATAATCATTCAAATGTTCCATAGAATTCAATCACACTTCTAGTATTTAATGGTTGTGACATGAAATCCACATGTCCCGTATACTATTCAATGTAGAGCAACATATTCGGGGTAGGAACAAAACTTCTAGTTTATGGGCTAAAATAATAAATACTTAGTTTAGGATTATACAGTTTTTTGGCTAAACTGATCCTTCCAAGATCAATTTATACGTTAGTATAGTCCAATTGTTCTTGTCCTTAGAAAATCTAGTTTTCCTTAAACCTACATGGTAGTAGTGCACAAGGACTGTAACCTTCATGGTTAATTGAGGCTTCTTCATGGATAAAATTAATACAAAACTTATTTAGATAGGCAATAATTGACAATTGTTTATATATAAAACATATAAATCTAATTCATTCCATGCAAGATTAACACATATTATTGCAAATAAAAATTACAACTAAGAATATTAAATACTTGATATTAGTCTTAAGCTAATAAAATAACCATTAACTCTTCTACAAGTTTATAAAATCCACTTAATTCAACGGGAATTAAAACTTAAAGCACTGGCACCACTAATACTTTAGGATAGTAATTCCAAAGATAAAACAAGTCTATAAGCACATGATTTTAGTTCTTCAAGAAAACCTTAAATATTCTATTTTTTATCTATTCTTACATGTCTTAGCTTCTATGCTTGACATTTAGCAGTTTTATGCATACTCTACTTCATAGTTGTGATATGTAATCATAACCCTTCTAGGAGTACAACATATGCAAGTCATAAATCCTGATTCATAATGTTGTCTAAAGAAATCTAACTCAACTTCTACTTGAACTCAAGTAATTATGGATGATAAATTTGAATACTTCTAATACTTCAATGCTCTCAATCTTTCTATTTTAAGAAATACTTCTTCTGGAATAAGAAAATGTCTCTTCTATGACTTTTAATCACAAAGCTTTAAGCTCATTATTTTTGTTTATAGAGCAACATTATATCCCATATATATAGCTTGAAAATTTAGTTTTTATTATTTCTGTTATTATGCAATCATATGTAGGATATCTTCTAGGATTTCTCATTCAGTGAGTCCTATAAAACCTTTGGGATTTAGATTGGTCGTGTACTCATTCTTTGGGAGTAATATTGTGAGTAATGCTTAAGATCCACTTCACTTCAATGGTAGGAGAATACCCTACTAGGATTTAGTAAATGACCATGCTATATAATATTATCATTCAGAACAAGTCCAAGATATTGCTTCTTCAAGAAGGTATGTATATATTATTGTTACCAGAATAGTCATGTGCGTATGAGTTTACTACATGTAAACAAGTGGTAGAGTGCAAAAAGATAGCGGATGGTTATACAAAATACTCTTAGGAGCATCCTAGCATTTTTCAAGATTATGGTATATGTAAATTTTCAGAATTAATAACAACCATTCATTTATCCTAAAAATTCATTATGCTAGGAAAAACAAATATGGACCTTTCAAAGGTGATAAATCTAAGGCCTGCATGAATTAGACAGCCCATATACATTATACCATGTCTCTAGTGTAATAATTCAAAATTTTATTCTTGCAAATACATGGTATATGATTTATGACATGTGATATATAAATAAATGCATTCAAAAGAGCATAAAAAATATCAACATGTGGTACATATACATGAACATAAATTTAATACTATAAATATATACTAATACAGGTATTTTATATGTCAAAATAATTTTCTTCTAGAAATTGAGGTAACTGGTGTACATGTAGCTGCAAACTTGCTGGTTAGCCACGGTGATGAGCTGCATGCTAGCATCACATTTACAATTCGTCATGCATGTTGAAACTGCAAGTTACAAGATTTTCAAGGCTAGGCAACGATAGGAATGTAGATTAGCATGCTACAAACTATAGGTTTCAAAAATATGCTTGATCTAAAAGATATATGACTGTCAGAATCAATCTTTTAGATAGTACTAGATAATATTTAGTACGGCTCATGCTATTTAGCTTTCGGAAATACAAAACACTTCAGGGCTATATTATTATTTATGTATAATTGCTGATCAGCTGCAAGGAAAGAGAGGAGCAAGCAGCTATGTTTGGGCAAACGAGTAAGCGGCATTCAGGTCGGATTGTGTATGATTGCGGTTGGCTCCGTGGCATACAGGCAACAGAAAACATGGCAGCAGCAGCTTCGTACCCATGCTATCCGAGACTCCGAGCGAGAGAGCAGCAGCGTGCAAGCTGTTTTGACGTGGTAGCATGCGGGCCACACCCAATATGCACGAAGTGGCTAGGCCACCGATGCAGACAACGGTAAAACGTGTTAAAACACAGTATTAGCTTCTTGTCTGTTTCTACTCGGAGGATGACAAGTGGGTGCGGATCAATTCGAATTCAACTCTGGTTTTTTTGTGGTCGAGATCTTGGCTAGAGAGCCAGATGCAGCCTTACTAATCGATGATAGATTGAATGTACTTAAAATCATATCTACAATTAATGCCAGATCCAATGACTACATGTCAAAATCCGAATCAACGCAAAAGATGAGTAGACGGCTCCGATTGCAGATCGTGTAACCTCAGATTTGTTGTGCTGCATGTGGGTGGGTTCCTGGTAGTTTCTGCAGGAATGATTTTGAGCTTGCACTACGAGTTCGGACGATGGTATGCAAGCCCCAGAACGTATGTGATTTTAAGTATAAATAATGTGCATGTACATATTAGATGCGTATATATTTTCTTGTACATATTAGCAAAAGTAATTTGCGCAATGTAATTCTTTCATACCTAACACAGGATGTCAATTTGATCTACTTCACATAGCGTGTAGGGTATTTGATATTGTCGTAGAATCACCTGTTTGACGGCAACGCTGCATGTCAATGCAGTGCAGATTAGTTACGATAGAGGTAGCAGATTTGTTCCACTAACAACGTCGGGATGTCAACGTCGTCGAAGTGGTCGCATCAGGAATGTCGGCGGCATGAGCGTCATCGGCATGAGATCGACGGTGACTTTCACGACGATGTCGACGTAGAGCTTGTCGTGCTGCTAACGTGTTATAAAACATGTTGCGAGCGGTTAGGATCTTTCTCTCTCTATTTCTCATGATCAACGTAGTGGATAAAAGTAAAGAATAAGGCCTTGTTTAGATCCAAAAAGTTTTTAGATTTTGACACTGTAGCATTTTCGTTTTTATTTGATAAATATTGTCTAATTATGGAGTAACTAGGCTTAAAAGATTCGTCTCGTGATTTATAGGTAAACTGTGCAATTAGATATTCTTTTTATCTATATTGAATACTTCATGTATGTGCTGCAAGATTTGATATGACAGAAAATCTTGTAAAGTTTTAGGTGTATCTAAACAAAGCCTAAATAGATAAGATAGAGAGATTATTCTTTATTCACGTGAATATTGGTAGTTACAATATAGAGCTCCTATGTGTATATAGTCCTGCTAAAGTCTAAGAATTTTAGTAAGAGCCCACATACAAATAGATTAGGATTAAAATTCCTTTTTTAAAAAAATTAAGTCTGAATGTTTTATAACAGCGGCCCAAAGCCCCGACGACCTCCCCCAACCACGCCCCCCTCCCTCCATCAATTCTCGACTGTTCATGATTCGAGAGGAAGAACGGCTATCCTTGGGAGCAGATTTTAAGTCTCGACACGCAGGGTCCAGTCATAAGTGAGTATGACAGCAGATTTACAAAAGCCACAGCTGCTCAACTAATGGCTTTTGGCTTCTCTCACAACCCATATCCAGAGTTTCCAGAAGTTATAGCCCACAACCAAATAGGGTTTTTGCTTTCTGCCGGTGGACGCAGGTTCCCCATTTGCTTCCCTGATGATGGAAGCAGGGTGCATCATATTTGAGTTGGATAAAGCACTCTTTACACAGCAATAACATATAAAAATGTACCACAAACTTGCCGAAGACTAGTCCGTTGAGGTCATTTAGCACTCAGGAGTCAAGACCCAGCTTGTCAAACTAGCACAATATACATGCCTAATTAGTCGTAACTCAACACAACCAGCAAGATAAGAAATACAAGCCTAGACACAAACCGGAAACCATTCGAGGTTAACACCAAAATACAAACCAATCAGCAGAACCGAATACCTGGAAAACAATGAGGCATCCGTTTGTTAAATATACTGACAGACTACTCTATTGATTCCCATCCTAGTTTGGATAGATGTACATTGAATACTGGAACTTCCATGGCCATTTACTCGCACAAAACATGCTTCATATAAAGTGCAAGTATATCTTTCTTGTTTGGATTCTTGAGCTCTAGCAACTGCGCTGCAAATCCATGCTTAGTTAGCTCTTCTTTCAGTTTAGCTATGGTGAACTTTTTGTAACCATCTGGATTGCCATCTTTTACATCCGTGCTAACTGTAACACTGTCTTCTCTCATATGAACAGAACCACCATCCTCAGTTTGGACAGGCTTCAATGGGGTAGTGTTGCTTTTAGTTCTTTTTGTGCTCCTCTCTGGAGGATCAATGTCCATATCTTGGATAGAATCCAGCCGTACTTCATTATCTCTAAATCTTTTGCCATAGGTAATGGTCCGGAGCTTGCTATCAAGTGCAGTCTCAACAAGACGAATCGATGTCAGCTCCTGATGGAGTATATCAAGTTTACCTTGGGCGGATTGTAGTTGTATAGATAAGGCCTCTGCACGCTTATTGGCTTCAGCTCTAGCTGCACGTTCCGTTGCCAACAGACTCTCAAGGACATGAAGGGTGCTGGACCTTTGTTCGTTGCTACAGCTCAGTAAATCATCCATTTCTTTCTCCCTCTCAGCAACCCTACTCTCAAGCAAGGTAACCTTGGACCAGGCATCAGATTCAGAATTACGCATTCTCTGAACTTCGCCCAATAGATTAACTTTTTCCTGCTCCAGTCTGTCTACCTGCCTTTGAACTCTCTCTATAACTGCTACCTTTTCCATCGATAACCGCTGTGCCTCATCCTTCCCTTTCTGGGATGCAATAGCCTCTGTTCGAGCTGCATCAGCCAACTCAGTAGCCTTTTTCACATCCCTTTCTGCAGACTTGTATCTTTGTTCTGCCTCATCATATTTCTTACATTCAGATAAGAACTTCTCTTGAAGATGGTTTTTTTCTTGTTCAAGCATTCTAGCTTGTTTTTCATATGATACTGCTCTGTCTCTCAGAAACTCCAACTTGCTTGTTAGTTCTTTGATTTCATCCTTCAAGCCTGCAGTTTCCTTGTTATGGCCATGTGTTTTTGATTCTGCAACCTGAATAATGTTCAAGCATTATAAAACTACCCTTCACATTTCAGAATGAATCAATTTAAAGGAATCTTGAAATAATAGAAAAGTAATCACTACCAGCAACCGCTCAGTCAATACACTTTCTTCACTCTCCTCTTCTCTAATCTTTGCAACTAATTTCCTTATTTCCTCTTCCTGTCATTAATAAGATGTTGTCATGTACATGAAACATCATAACAAAAGGCATCAAACAGGTAAAAAAATGATAGATAGATACATTATATAGAGAGAGAGAGATAGAACCTTTTCCTCCAAATGTGAGGCAAATTCTTCCCTTATAGCACTTTCCCTTTCTTGTGCAATTTTGTTAATTTGTTCTTGCACTGATGCGAGTCTCTCCAATGCAGTTTTAGCCTGCAGAGTAGCCATTTCGTATCTCTTCTTCCATTCTGCAGCCTCATCTTGAGCAGAGGCTGCTTGTTCCTGAGCTGCTCCCAACTTTCCTTCTGCAGAGCTATGTCTAGACTTAAGAGATGCCAACTGAGCGACAAATCTATCTTGTTCAGCCTTGTGCTGAGAAACAGATTGTTCATACTTCACCCTCCAATCAGTGCATTCATGTCGGACATGATCAAGTTCTTTAGATATGCTTACACAGCGTTCTTCTAATGTGCTACACTTGGTCCTCAGGTTTGCAAGATTACCACTAAGATCAGCAGTGGCTCTCTGTTTTTCACTTATAGAAGCTTCGTAGCGCTTTAGATATTCAGATTTGTGTGCCTCATTGGCCTCAAGTTGCTTCTTTAGAAGTTCTAGTTGGTCTTCATTTGACCGACATCTTAAAGTAAAGGAAGTCCTCTCTGATTCTGTTTCATTTATTAACTTCAAGCAGAGGTCCAATATAGGCCCTTCCAAACTGGAAGAAGCATATCATCAGATCCTTAGAGATGCTAATAAATTAACAAAAAGTGCCAAGCTTTTCATTCAAACAATAAAGGAAGTAGAATTGAAGAAAAGAATTGAGTAAAATGCTAGGTTATGAACAAAATGGCTCCAGCTGAATTTGTCGCAATTTTGTTACTAGATACCACAATCAGTTGATATATGCAATAGTGTAGCCATAATGTCTATTATTAAATCACTATGATTCAATATGCAATTACAAAATGGGTTTTGAAATCAGAAACTAAAGTGTAAGAATCCATAAAATTATCACTTAGAAACAGTTCTGGTTTCATCTAGAAACATAAAACCCCACAAGCAATAAAGTCACAAGAGACAACAGGTATCCCTATTATATAGTAGAATCAAGAGAAGTTCAATCAGAATATTGGATAAGTAGGAATAACATAGAAAGAATACTTTGAATGACTTGTGAAAACAACAAAAGCTGGTAGCATAAAATTTTCAAAAAGTTGTCTCCAAACACAAACACACACACACACACACACACATGCACACAACAACTAGTGACACAAACATAGGAAATTGTGCTCTTGTGAAAACAACTAAACCAAAAAGATCATATAAATGAACATGAAATTTTTAAGGCTCGGAGGACGAACCACTGTCTTAGAAAGGAAGCAAGCATTCTCCATTTGGCTGGGCCAGTACAAGATGCTTCATATTCAGCAAGTGCAATTTCCAGGACCTGCAAAATTATGTTATCACCACGTAAAAGAGATAAAGAATGAAACAACTGAACTGATAAGGATCAGAAACTAGTAACCTAAATAACTAGTGACACAAAGAACACCAAAAAGTTGTGCAGGGCTGTTATGTGGCTGCTGGGGCCGGCCAGGGGCCTTATCCACGGCCGAGCAAGAGGTAAGGGATTTCTTTCTTAATTCTTGCTTGATTAGATTGATACATCTCTCCTTATATAGAGAGGTTTACTTGACTCCCAAGCAAGGCTTGCTTGACCACTAAGCAAGCGACCCTTATCTCTAATTAACCCTAACACAAATGGGCTATACAGCCAGCCCAGGCCCAGTAGGCCCCTAACGTACTCTAACAGGGCTGCAGTCTAACTAAGAGCCCTTGGTAACTAGGACAAAATAATGGATTTTCTTTCAATAGCCAGAACTCAGAACACAAGTTGCACACAAACAAGCAAGCACAAAGAGAAGCAAACAGAAAACTCCGTCCCACTTGACTGTTATTGACAAAAAGGCTAATCACAAGTTAGATTCAATCACTAGAGTCATGCACATCATACTGATCAAATACCTGAAGCACAGCAGAAACTTTGACACTGGGAGCAGTGCATGCTGCTCGGATCTTCTTCTCCATGTTGTGTATTGCATTTGAGCACTGCTTGTCAGCCTCTAAGAAAGCATTCTTTTTATAATCCTGCGCACAATTGTAAATCAGTGCCCGTAAGCCACAAGAATAAAAAGGAATCATTAAGTCATTATTTAAAGAAATATAAACTGAACAGCTAACATTCTACTAGAGGAATTGAGCAATATTTTCAACTAAATACTAAAACATTTAACTATGCGTGAAAGAAACCCCAACAATTTACATATTAAATATACCACACCATAGCAATTTGGCATGAGTAATGGAGTTAAAACTCTTTTTTTTTTATAATAGAAGTTACAACTCTTTGTTAGGTGGTTGGGCCTTGGAACCGAAGGTTCCGTTATCACAATGGTTGGTAAGGGTTAACAGAAGATGTGTATCTGTCCAATCATATAGTGCTCAACCCCATCCTCTTCTTGTTGCCCAGTTCATCATTGAGATCTGGGAAAGCCCAGAGGGCAGCTTGGCCCTTGGCCGCTTGGATTGAATTGCAAAGGGGATTACAGACTTGGTTCAGAGGGAGGGGG
>Ga0182004_10003752_pt1 | contig 12139 bp, 14 predicted proteins | sample Sormic07211540_1_FD_120479 | JGI IMG/M metagenome (GOLD analysis project Ga0182004, IMG submission 120479) | Endophyte microbial communities from Sorghum bicolor roots, Mead, Nebraska, USA - 072115-40_1 MetaG | ecosystem: Host-associated > Plants > Roots > Unclassified | place: USA: Nebraska... | reverse complement strand
GTCATTCTCGTTTGTCGCCAACCTCCCCCACCCCCCCCCCCCCCCCCCCCCCCCCCCCCCCCCCTCCTTTTAATCAGAGGTTTCCTTTCTGACTCGACAAGGTTTTCCTCCGGTCGTCATTTGCATTTCTTTTGCTGTCCAAAGGGCTCTCTGTCTCTGGATGTTATTTGTCCGGCATATTATACTCCCTCCATACTCATAATTCTTGACGTTTAGGACATAATTGTGGTAACCAAGGAGTGATTAATTAGGGATTAATTTTACATGTCTGTTCATAATAAATATGATTACGGGTACTCTTTGTATGAGAAAGCAAACTAGCTCAGTTGGCTAGTACGCGAGGGCTAAAGCAGTGGGTCTCAGGTTCAATCCAAACGAAGAGAAGAGATAGGCGTGGACAACGAAGAGGCCTGCGTGCGAGAGCGGTGGGCGCATGCATGCGGCCGGGCGTGGACAACGAAGAGGCCTGAGGCCCTGGTGGGCGTGGGTTGGCGCATGCATGCGGGATTCCTGGTGACCACTCATTTTTGCCAGGGGTAAATAAGGCCAGTGTCAGTGGAGGTTTCACTAGGATGTCATGCATATTTATTAGAACGTCATGTCAGTAAAACTGTACTTTTTGCATGAAACGAAGAGGAGAGAGAAGAAAGTAGTTTCACCATGGTGAAACTCTGCGGGCGTTGTTTCCCACGCGGTGAAACAGGATGAAATCCCCACTGAGGGCTAAATCGTTTCACCATCTTGCATGTGATCCATTCATTTTGCAGTAATTAAATGCTTTGCCCAGCCTGGGAAACGTCAAGGTGAAACTCATGCATTGTGGAGGTTGTTTCATTATTCGTTTCATTGATGCTCTGTCAGCGGATTTGTTTTGGAAACAGTGCATTGAAACGGACCATTGAAACTAGACTAAGTCCAGCAGGTATCATGTGGCCAGAACGTCAAGTTTTTTAAAAATGCTCAAGTTGTGTAGAACGTCAATTAAAATAGGTACGGAGGGAGTATGCCGCTATTAGTTGCCACGGCAAATCCACTTGGGCCGTGTCCGCTGAACTTGGGGTTGTCCGTGTGCCAAGCCTCGACCTCATTTTGCCGTCAGCCACGCGAGGATAAGAACGAGCGAGGCGGAGGCGCGACCGCGGCGCAGGGCACGCGCACCACAGGCCGCACGGGCGCGCGGCGCCGGGGAACGCTCGAGCTGCTGCACGTATCGTCCCGTATACTCGCGCCGCGGACCGCGTGTCCCACCACCCTGTCCACGCGCCGCGGGAGACGTGCGCCGCGTGCGCTCGCGTCGCCGCCCGGCCGTTCTAGACTTGTAGACCTTGTGGCTCTCGAGTCTCGAGCAGCTCCATTACATATATAGAAGCAGGTGGAGCCTTTTTGTTTCAGCACCGCGACTTCCTTCTGCTCCTCAACACTCTCGCGTGCGGCAGAGGGACTCTCGATCGGAAAGCAGAGCGGAGACCGGCGGCCGGTGCGGCAACACGTACGCCCGCAGCCGCAGGCATCATCAGGCGCATGGGGTGCGACGACAAGTGCGGGTGCGCGGTGCCGTGCCCCGGCGGCAAGGACTGCAGGTGCACGTCGGGGAGCGGCGCCGGCGGGCAGCGGGAGCACACGACGTGCGGCTGCGGGGAGCACTGCGAGTGCAGCCCGTGCACGTGCGGCAGGGCCACGATGCCGTCCGGACGCCAGAACAGGAAGGCTAACTGCTCCTGCGGGCCGGCCTGCAACTGCGCATCCTGCGCCTCCGCCTCCGCCTCGGCCTGATCGTCGTCGTCATCGACGCGCGCAGCCGGCAGCAGCCCACCCAGGGTCGTCTTCGTCTCGTCGTGGATGCACCGCGTGTGCTACTTCTACCTAGCTAGTGGAGTTGTCTAGTGGGCTGGGCTGGGCTGGAAGCTCCTAGTACTAGTAGTACGTCCATACTCCTACACGATAATAAAGGGCTCGTGTATAGGTCGAGCCTATGTCACCATGCACTCATGCTCGCCAGATGCGTCATCACGCGCTGCAACTTGGTATGGAGTATGTAAACCTACTTTACTATAAGTTGGTGATATATATATGTATATGAAATGTACGAATAAACGGTTCATGAGTGACCAACTAAACAGATTTCTTGTGGTGCAACTTGTTCACCAGAGTTCAAATTTCTCTAACTTAACTGGAGTTCAAAATTCTCCGCTTTAGCTTGAATGGTTATATTTTTCTAGATTTTTATTCTAGGATGTAACAGCTTTTCTAGATTTACCCTAGGACGTAATGACATTGTCTTTTTTAATAGTAGGTGATGTGTTTATGATGATAACGAGGCACTGTGATGATTTTATTATTTTTTTGGATATTCTTATAAGAGAGTGGGAGAGGAGTGTGCGTGCATGAATGATTTCATCAATCTCGTTCCGTTATTTGAAAATACTCATAAAGGTAAGCTGTATTTACGTGAGTGTGCTTGTATTTTGTTTGTACGAGTGTGTCTGTACAATTCAAGAAAAGGTTGGTTAATGTTGTTTATCAAGGTTCAAGATTACCTGTCACTGAACATATTTTTTTATGAGAAACGTGGTATATAATGATTAAGAACAGTTTGTGAGAAACATGGTATATTATGGTTAAGAACAGTTTACGCAAAGAACGGAGAAAGGCTCCCAGCATGACAGAGAGTAATCTAAAAAGGGCACATAGATACATGTGCTGAATTTGAACAGGAAAATCTGAAATCTAAACAGAGGGGGATCTTGCCCTTGAGGCAAGGTTGTGAGCTGTAACATTAACATCTCTACTAATCTTGAGCACCTGGTGGGAGAAGCTTTGAGTTTGGAGTCTAAAATCAGCTGAAAAAGGTTTAATACTCCAAGGCTCAGCTCGATTGAGGCGGCCATTTAGGAAGTTGACTATGATCTCATTGTCGGAGAGGAAACTTACTTCCTGCAAATTAAGTTGCTTTGAGATTCTTGCAGCTAGAGTAAGTGCAGCAGCTTCAGCCATAATCACTGTGGAGACGTGCTGAATTTGAGCCTGAACATACAGAGAGAACTTTTGAGGAGAGAAGAGGACAACTTCCATTCCTGCGGACCTTAAACGGTGTGAACCATAATCTGGACTGGTGGCTGCATCAACAAAGCATCTAGTACCTGGAAGAAGAGCAGGTATGGTGCAGCTTCTGATGGAGACCTCATGGAGATTAGTTTTTGTTGTTGAAGTGTCTGTCAGTGCATACAGGGGGTTAGTTTCCATTGAAATGACTGCATTTGTTTCATGATGTACTTTAGCTATATGGACCATTTTTTGTTATTAAGTGATAATTTTTTGTGCCCTTTCCGGAGAGGATCCTTGTGGCAGGATGGCTGCAATTGCTTCATGTATACCATCTTGATCTTGAGGTAGAAGCCTAGGTGTGATCTAAGGGGAGGATCTGCATAGAACCAGAAAGCTCGAGCAAAATCACAATCAAAGAATAGGTGCCTATTTGTTTCAGTGTTGCCGCATAGGCTTTGATATAGGTGGAATAGCGGCCTGCTCTTTCGGCTGAAGCTAGAGATTGCGAAGAAGGCGCCATGCACAAGTTTCAATTCTTGGCGTGTTTCCAGATGGTTTTCAGAAGAATCTGTGAATTGTTTGTAAGGGCTCTTGGACCTGAATTCAAGTTGGGCTGCACCGTTTGGGTACTCAACAGCTTGTAGGCTTCCTTAGTAGTGCATTGTCCTTGCTGGGAAGGTCTCCAAATGAGTTTTATTTTCTTCTTGAGATCTGACAATAGGTACTTTTTTCGATAAAGAAAGCTTCATTAATTTCAGGATCGTTACATCGAGATGATACAATGACAACAATAGGTACTTGAAGAATTCTTCTTGCTGCTTGTCCAGAAAAAACTCTGTTGATAAGTGGAACATTCCACGTTGAAGTACTTCGTTCCATGAGGTCCTGCACATTGCTGGGAAGGGGTCGAACTGTGACAGGAAGGGTAAGATGGCCGTGCATGAGGTCCCAGGCCTCACACCATTGTTCAGACCATATATTGCAATTACCTTTGTGAATTTTAAAGGAGCAGTTTTCATGTAGGAGATGCTTGGTTTTTAGTATGAAACCCCAAAATACTGATCTAGGACCATGGGATGGGGCTCTCCAAAATGAAGTTCGAGGAAAATATTTGGCTTTCAGAATACTGAACAGGAGAGGGTCACATTGAGAAGCGATCATCCAAGCTGAGTGAAGAACAAGGCTCTTGTTAACTGTTTGAAGATCTCTGATTGCCCAGGCTGCCAAGAGCTTTAGGTTTGAAAATATCTGACCAAGCTCTGAAGTGAATTGGATTTGAAGGTTTCATCCTATACACCGGCCCACCATAACCTTTTGAGATTTTGGAAATAGTGGTAATGTAGTAGATGGGTATAGAGAATATTGGTCATGCAGTAGACGGGTATAGAGGCTAGGACAGAATTCATACATTGGGGCACGGTGATGTTATTATTACTTGGCGCAGCGCATCAACGCCTGCCTATCAATACTGTTCGCCGATAAGCATGACTGAAAATATTGTTCGCAAATTTATTGCGAAAGAAAAACAATGTTGAATGCTGGTAGATTCAGCAGATAGTTTCAAGCGGTCTGGTTCTACCCGCCGGCTACTGGTCGACCGGTTGGAGTCGTGAACTGATGGCTACTTAAATACTACAGTACCTATCGAGAAGTGCTGCTCAGCAGCAGCCGCAGCGCTACTGCAGCCAGCACTCCCGATCAGTCGCGTACTGCATGTCCACCTGTATGAGTTTCGAATCAATGGAGTCCATCCTCTTTTAGTTTTAGCAGCATCACCATCACTGATCTAACCCCCACAACCACAAGGCCACAACGCTGGAAGAGTTCAGATATCAGTAGCACACCCGCAGTTCTGATGCCACAACGATCAGCACGAGAAAGCATCTGACACATGTTTCCAGAGGAAACCACCGGTTGGATCAGATAGTTTGATTTGATATATTGAGAATCAAGAATCAACTGTTGAAAAGACACCACTACAGACATTCTATGAGGTAACATCCGACCGATATGTATGTACACCAATCCAAATCGCAAATACAACACTGTAAAAACAAAGACATGACCACCATGTATGAGAAAAGTTAATGGCTGCCTGACTTTTTGATTATTTTGTTTTCGGGACTATGGACGCCGCCGCCTTCAAATTCTGGGGCTTGAAGAACGTTAAGCCAAACACTCCTGCAGATGCGTGACATTTTAAGATTTGCGGGCAGTGTCTGGCTCGCTCGCTTAAGCTACTGGCCAAGGTTCCCGAGAAGACGCTCCACTGCAGCATGTACATTCCCAGCGGTAGCGACCAGTGCTTGAATGTTCTCCGCGGTGTCAATGAAACCCATTTCTTGGAGCTGAGTAAGTTGTGTGGCATAGAGCTCCTCCGGTGGCACTGAAATGTCATCATGTAATTATTACAAACCAGAAATAATAGTCAATCCAAGTTTTCCAACAGTAACGTATACTCACCATTGGAAGTATTTGGAACACCTAGGCCACCTCCCGAACCAAGCCCGCTGAGCATGCTCATCAAGGTGTCAAGGCTAGGGTTTCCCTGCGTACCTGTAAATATTTCATGCCACTTGCTTAACTGGAGTAATAATTTCACATATTTATCCAGTATAATAAGAACTTAAAATCAACGCAGAGCTGCCCATCTAACATGTTCCAGAAAGAGGAACTTATCAAGGTGTGTGTTTTTGCTTTGCCAGATTTCTCCCAGATGTTTTATTTTCTCTTGCCTTATTGTAAGTTATAATATATAATGACATGCAGCTCTCCTACCAATTCGAGAAGAACAAAATGGGGAACTCTGTGCGGTTAGCCACCAGAATTGTAAAGTAGCTCTGGAATGTTCAGCACTTTACACATTCTTTTAAATGGTCCAAGTGTTTCTTGACTAGCAAGACCCAAGGAAAGGAACTTCCATGCAATTCCCAGTCATTTAGTCATACCAAACTAATTCCATTTCCAAATATCCATGCATTACCTTACGGAATTTGAATTGCTGACCGTTGGGATATTAGTTTCTAGAAATTAAATGCTCTTATTATGCTATACAATCCTGGGAATTTGGCACTATAGTTAAAACAGTCAATGACAATCCTGTCTGTTTTTCCCTTAGTACCAAACTCATCTCACAACTGAAACCTTGAGGAATACAGTCAATCAAGTACTGTATGCAAAGCAAAGCAAAGCAATAGTTACTTTACAAATAAAGCAGCACAAAAAAGCAACTCAACATCCTGACATAGCAATATACTGATCCAAGTGAAGAAAAAAAAACAGAGAGAAAAAGTAACCAGGAGTTTACCTGTGGCACTGCCTGCATTGTTGCCACCCCTGAATCAAATCAAACAATTAAAAGGAACCCCAAGAAAAATAATAATACATTGTACAATTTCTAGTTACGAACAAATGTAAGAAGATAAATAATAATAAGATTAATGAAATCCAGGTACTGTTGAACCATAAACACTCACTGGCTAGGTTGAAGTTGACCAAGCTGTCCTAATAAAGACTGCTGAAATGAGAGTAATTGCTGAAAGAAAGGGTAAAACATTTAGATTTAGTATAAGAAATGGGAATAGCTGAAGGCTTATGTATCATAATGTACCTGCAAAGTGTCAGGTGATGTCAGCTGGCGAAGAAATTCTGGATTTTGAAGCATTTCCCTCATCTGAGTGTTTGATTCCATCAGGTTGCGTGTATTTGGGTTGAAGTTAAGCAACTGTAGCCAAGGAGAGAACCCAAAACAATCCAATGTAAGAATTGCAACATCCAAAAAAGAACACAGAAAAAAAGTTGGCACAAGTTGAACTACCTGGTTCATGGTCTGTGGGTCAGACATAATGCTCTGCATCATCTGCATCATTGCAGGGTTTTGCAACATCTGATTAAAAAGAGAGACATCAGGTGAACCACCAAGCATATTCCCCAAATCTGGAGAACCCAAACCTCCTAAACCGCCAGCAGCACCAGTTCTTGGATTGCCAGCAAGACCACCAAGCAAACTACTCAAATCTGGTGAACCCAACCCTCCCAGTCCACCAGTGGCACCAGTGCCTGCAACGCCACCAGAAGCACCAGTTCTTGCGTTGCCACTAGGACTAGACCGGGTTGCTCCTTGTGCACTCCCAGCTGGTGATTTAAGTAGGCAAACACAAAATACAACATATATAAACAACAACAACAAACACAGCCGAAAAAAACAAAAAAAAAACATAAGCATCTGAAACCAGTACAAGTACTCAAAACCTACCATTGGTGCTCCAGGGATTTGGCAGTGGATTAGTATTTGGAGCTGGGGTTCCAGTTGTCGACTCTGAGCCAGTAGCAGGAGCATTTGTTGCAGGTTGACCTTGTCCAGGTTGGTTAGACCCCTGATTGCCGAGAAGAGCTGAAAATGGGTTTGAGGCTGTGTTTCCTTCCCCGCCCATTGTTGTTGCATTTAGAAGTGGCTCCTGGACAGTTTCATACATGCGCCGGAGCATATTAAAACCTTCAGGAGAAGACTCAATGTTGCTCATAGCTCTGTCTGTGTTCCGCATCATCTCTCTCATGATTTCAGGGTTCCTAGCAGCTTCGAGGGTTTGGCGGAGGACACTTGGGTCATTGAGCACATGGGCAAGATCAGGATTCCGATCCATGATCTCGCGCATTTGTGGGTTGCTCATGATCATATTGCGTATTAAATCAGGGTTGTTCATGAGATTTTGCATCGCCGGCATATTCATTATCTCCCTCATCAAGTTGGGATTCTGGCTTAAATGCTGTTCAACTTGCTCTAATTCTGGAAATCCTGGCCCAAATATACCTGATGGCCTACCACTTGCTGGAGCACCAAGACCTGGAAATAGGCCTCCCAGGCCACCTGCAGGGCCACTACTAGGAGTAGATGAAGCTAGGGGGCTGGCAGCAGCAGGTGCACTGGATGCAGCTGGTGGGGCGACACCACGCACCAAGTGAATTGTGTGATCTGTCTCAACACCTACAATATAAGCATGTGCGACTTAAATTTCTTAACAATTCCAGGATTTATATCATTAATCAAAGACAAACAAAGAAAGAGAAGGTTCATATATCTGTGTAAACAAAGCAAAAGAACACCCAATACGAATACATACGTAATTGACATATTTGCAAAAGGAAACCAACATCTTTTGAGTAATCCATATCTCTGTGCAGTAGCATTAAATATGAAGTTGCCACTGCACACAAGGACCAATATGATAAAATGTACTAATAATAAATCTAGAGCACTAAAAGGTATAGCTTACTTTCATTGAACAACAAAATCATTTAGTGCACAATTCTCACAAACTACATGATCAAAAACAGATATGACAGGGAACTAACATAATGGGATAACCGGATAAATCAACCCCTCATTTAGCTTTATAAAATAGCACTTGATGAACCAACCAACTGCTAAGGAATCTATCAGACATATTTTCAAGTACACTGATTTTGGTTGCAAATGACCAAGAAACTAACTAAACTCAGGAAAGACAAGTAATTTACAGAAATACAACAAGAGTAAATTTACTTTCACCGCTGAAGCCCCTAAGACATAGTGAATTAACATGTCCAGAAAAACTAGTCAGGCCTGAGGCAATCTAAAGAAATGAACTTACACATCCAATCAATATCAACTTACTTGCATTTACACCCACATAAATTATATTTGAAAATCATGTGCACTCTAGCAAAAAAAATTATAAAAGATAATAACATATCAGCCAACATTCCAATTGTAAGCTACTGTGCAAAAATTGACATTTCACTTGACCACCTAGTCCATCCAAAGGATAACATACATGTTCGCCTATGAATACACATCTAGATATGCACAATCAACAGCATATAAAATGACTACATTACATTTGGAATTATATGAGAATTGCGACAAAGCTGTCTTCTGCTTCATCTACTTCTAGGCGGTAACTAATGTCATCTAAGTTAACAGTAACGTCATGATCCGAACACTACAAAGTATCTAAGTTAACGGCATAAACTACTGTGCCAAAATTGACATTTCACTTGACCACCAAATCCATCCAAGGTATAGCATACATGTGCGCCTATAAATACACATCTAGACACGCACAATCAACAGTATACAAAATGACTACATAACATTTGGAATTATATGAGAATTGCGACAAAGCTGTCTTCTGCTTCATCTACTTCTAGGCTTTAATTAATGTCATCTAAGTTTACGGCAACGTCATGATCCAAACGCTACAGAGTATCTAAGTTAACGGCATACGTTAGTCGAATCACACGTCATGTAGTGGCATAGCGCAATACACGGTAAATCTACCACTAGTCAGCATGCACATGAAAGAAAAAAACAAATGCAGAATCTAGCCATACTCAATACACTAGATACACACAAACAGGCATGTCACCGACAACCCAAACCTCGCAGAATTCACAACGCCACCGGCCCCACCGCCGAATTCATGAGCCGAATCGGACAATCCCACGCTACGACACCGAATCGAGAGGTACTTTACTCTACAACCAGCGTTTCGGCGTGGCACGTACCGTAGCTTTCTAGGGTTTGCTCGTCCTTGAGGATGCGGCCCTTGTAGATCAGGCGCTGCTGCGGCGCCGGCACGTCGCAGCTCCCGGCTACGACCTCCTTGAACGCGCCCACCGTGGCGCCCAGGTCCGTCTGCACCGTGAACTTGGAGCCGTTCGCGCACCGGATGTGCAGCGTCGCCTCCCCCGCTGCCGCCTCCACTGAGGCAGCGGGAGGGGACTCGCCGCTCCCTGCGCCCTCGCCTCCGCTTGCCATGGCCTCGAGACCTAGCTCCGATCCGGTCCGCGGCTCCGATTGGGGTTTGCCGTGAGCGCGTCAGCTGCGAGGTCTCGCTTTTTTTTCTTTTTTTTTTTCTTCTTCCCTCCTGTCCTGTTGCTTTATGCTTGCAAGAGATTGAGGGAAGAAGAACTGAAGTCTGAAGAGGAATAGACAGAGTTTGACGCGTGGGATTTAACGGCGGGGAGCGGCGCGGGGTAGAGGTGATGGACGGTCCGGATTCGTCCCGTGACGTGGAGGGTTGTGTCTCTGTGCGGTGGGGTCGAGGTGGCGTTTTATCGGACGCATGATGGCCATGTGAAGAAGGTTCTAGGCATAGGCGAAGCCGAGCGAGAGCGCGTGAGTATAGTAGCGTGTAGGATCCTCGCGATTCGAGAAGGTTCCTGGTTCCGTTTAGATACCGGGATATAGAGGGTGAGATAATAAATAAATAAATAAATAAATAAATAAATGATTAGAATTAAATGAGGTGTAAAAAAACAGATGACTAGAATATAATATTCTCTATCCCTAACTAATATCCGCATCTCAACCAAACATGCCATTTGGGTAACGCGATACATAAGAGAATTCTTTTATTGCCACTTTAACGTATAATAATTATTGTTATTTAAAATTATAGACTTCTGCCACTGCTATTTATCTTATCTTGTATTCTTATAAAACTAAATCTTACCAGAGATTTCTCTTAACATGCAACCTATATCCACATCAACAATCCACTAGAACTTGTAATTATAGTCAACTAGCACATGTATTATGATAGTTATCTCTTTATCCACTAACTTGTATTTAGTTGTCCATATCCATATATCAAATCATTCATCAAAATTAATTTAAAATAGTTTTATCCATATGATTTTTAATATAAATAGTATAATTTCTTTTAAAATTATCTCTTTTATCCTCTCATTTGTCATCATCGTTGTATGGACAAGCCATGTTTTCGCTTGATTGCCATTCATATAGATAATTTTATTGCCTTGAATGTCATTCAGAGAACAAAACACTATTACAAAAATGTTTGTTACACAGGACTAATTTTGTGAGCACTGTTAATAACCAAATTTGATCATTTTTACATTCTGAGTTTAATAATATGCTTAGGCAATTTTTTTCATGGATTAAATAAATTTAGGTTTAATTTGTACTATTTTTCCGTAAACATCTTTATTTTTTATCTCTAAGATATATTAAAAAATAGCATCCTTCATTTTCAAAGTCAAAAAAAACAATGCATCATTCCAAATCAAGCGTGATCCATCTCCATATACTTCCAAAAAGATCTACCTCCTTTTTTGAGAAAAATTTAGAGATAGATCACGCTTGATATGAAAGGATGTCCTGTTTTTTCGTACTTTGAACAGTGGAGGATGCTGATTTTTGATATATCTCTGAGATAAAACAAAAAAATAAAAAATTTATGTAAATGCAATGTTGAATAAACTTAAATCTAGTTATTCCGGCAAAAAAATTTGTCTAAGCATACTTTGAAACTCAAACTATAAAAAGTAATCAAATTTGATTATTAATAATGTCATGGAATTAGTCATGTGCAACGAACACCTTGTAATGATATTTTATTTCCTCAATGGCATTTAAGGAAATAAATTACCTATATGGATGGCAATCAAGAGAATAAGGCTTGTCCATACAGCAGTAATGGCAATTTTTAGACCGGTAGGTGCGGGGAAAGGTGAGGGTCAATGGGGCTTCATTTGTTGTTAAGAATTAATCCGTGATTAATGAGTGGTAGGGTGGGTAAAATGGAGTACCTCGTGAGGTGCTCTAGAAAAAAAATATAGAGCTAACCTCTAGCTCCACCTTTTTTTTGAGTGGATATGAATTCGTAAAGCTAAACGTGTTTGGTAACACGGACAGCTAAAGCGAAGCTAAAAAAACTGGAGTGGTGCAGTTCTAGACACCCCTTAATCATCCATTGTTTGGGCCGAATCGTATTGATTGGAGCGTTTGCTGAGCAGTGCATGCTACAGCCGACTAAAGTTGAGCATGCAGCCCGCGGGCCAAAGGCACGGCCCAAAGCACGGTCATTTGGCCCGGCCCGAGCACGGCACGGCCCGATCCTAACTGGTCCCGGGTCGGCCCGAAGCACGTTGCGGGCCGTGCTTGGGCCGACCCCTCGGCCCGCTAGGCGGCACGGCACGCTTTTAACAGCAGGCACGGTGTCGGCACGGTATCAGGAAATTTGTGAAACTTGAAGTATCAGGTTCTATGACTTGTGAAACTTGTGACTTTTGGCAAGTAAAATATGAT
>Ga0182004_10003751_pt1 | contig 12140 bp, 11 predicted proteins | sample Sormic07211540_1_FD_120479 | JGI IMG/M metagenome (GOLD analysis project Ga0182004, IMG submission 120479) | Endophyte microbial communities from Sorghum bicolor roots, Mead, Nebraska, USA - 072115-40_1 MetaG | ecosystem: Host-associated > Plants > Roots > Unclassified | place: USA: Nebraska... | reverse complement strand
GGGCCGGGCGGGGGGGTGGGGGGGGGGGGGGGGGGGGGGGGGGGGGGGGTGGGGGGGGGAAAGGAGGCCGTTGGGGTGGGGGGGGGGGCCGGGGGGGGGGGGGAGGAGTTTTTTTTTTTTTTTTTTGGATTGGGAACGCGGAGAAGTATAGCTGTAAACAGCCTCGGATGAACTGCGCTCAGCGCTCTTGCGTTCACACCAGTCTGCTGTTTCTCTTCTCCCGTTCACCCCGCGCGCGCGAGAATTAGAGCGACCGCCGCCCTACACCCCTGCTGCCCATGTCTTCGTCGGGGCCTTTGCCGGCGACCGGAACCCACCATGGCAGGTATGCCCGTCCCTTCTCTTTCCTTCCTGCTGTGTAAAATTGAGCACCGGAACCCTAACTTGAGCTATCTGGCTATTTGTATTCGGATCTGATCTAACTTGAGCTATGTGGCTATTTGTATTCGAATCTGATCTAATTACAAGTGTATACATGTACTACGCCTACTAACTTCGGTTTTCTTTTTATCGGGTGTACATGTGTACTGTCTACACCCATGTCTTTTGTTGGGTTCGGCCCTGTAACCAGTGGAATTCTAACATGGATCATCTTGCCTGTGATTTTGTACAAAACAATTTATTATCAGACCTGAAATTTGCTCTAATTAATGTCCCTTCTTTTATCAAGTCAAAGGGCAGAGTGTAAAGCCCAGGGTTCAACCTCTGCACGCAAGGTACAAAAGGCTGATCGAGAGAAGATGCGAAGAGATAAATTAAACGAGCAGTTCCAGGACTTGGGAAATGCACTTGGTATGATGTAGTTTTCAAGGATTTTCTTGTTGCTCCTATGAGTTATAAAAAGAAAAGAAAGAAAGACTAAATCAGCAAGAATGTTTATCTTAAAGCACAAGCTACGTCTACGACCTGTTCATCCTATACAACCAACATATGCTCCAATACAGTGCCATACTGCCATATACTAACTATATAGCATTTCCACAGTATCATGCTGTATACCAATCTCTTCAAGTTGACTAGGAAAGTTAACAAGAATATATAGTTATTACCACATTTAATGCCTTATATTAGAGATACTGTATGGTACTGGTAAAAATTTTATGAGGTCTACAAGTGTCTGTATCCAATTTGAGTTTTGGTCTTGCTGTCCTTATGGTTCACGCGTCATACTCTATCTCTTTCATAGTGTTTCCCATGACGCATACCAAGGGCATGTTTGGTTCGGACTAATTAGAAGGAGGGAATGGGACTTAGGAGGTAGGAATTTAAAAATATTTTGTTTGTTTCATGAGAGTGGGAATTTTGGTGGGACAGGGAATGGAGTTTAGAGGACCAAATCCCCCACTAATCGCTTCCTAGGGGAGGGGTGGTAATTGAGTGGGAACTGTGCTTTTAGTGGAAGATAAATACATTCTATCCACCGATCATAACTTGTCATATAATTTCCGACTCAAAATCCACACACCAAACTTAAGTGCCCCCCTCTTATTTTTCCTCCACAAACCAAACAAGGGATCGGGACTGAAAATCAAATTACCATCTTTATTCCCTCTATCAACTACCACTACTAATTCCTGTGCCCCTTTCCAGTACTTGACAAATGCACTGCAAGGGTTATAATATTTAAGTAATGTTGAATTAGACCACATTTTTCTCTATTATTAAAAGGATTGTGCTGCTCCATCTAATTGAGGCAATTAGGTCTGTTTCCTTTAAATATTACTTGTGTATCTTTGCCAATCTTTTCTTGGTTTATCTGTTTTACTTTTGTAATGATCAATATTTTCAAATAATATCGCATATTGATACTGAAACTAATTGTGTAGTTTAATTGGAAACTTTTCCTTATGGGGCTGGAAAAGTTATATTTCCAAAACTTTAGTCATGGAGCTCACATCATGTTAACCCTATCAGACCTGATGTTCGAACCAAAAATAAGTTATCAGGAACTGGTAATCCTCACACATGGTGTTTGTAACTGCAGATATGTGCATAATAACTGCATAAACTGTACTGCAAGTGCTTTGTGTCTTTGCATGTTTGGCTATCTCCACATGTCCTACTCAACTCATGATTTTTGACATTTGTTTAGGATTTCTTTTGTTCTGCTGTCATACTACTTGAAAGTTCCATGTTTTTTTTCTCAAACAAGCAAAAGATTTGTGTATCATTTCATTAACAAGGGAGAAGAGAGAAATACATCGGTGAAAAGGAGTTCTCCCACTCAAAGACACACACAAAACCCTAAAAGAAAATAAGAGGGAAACCACAGATAAAAAACTGAAAAAAGATGATCAGGTCCCCTGAAATAAAAAATGAAGGCCTCCTGTAAAAGCCCTGACCAGGAGCTCTTGGAGATCTTTAGCTTCTGCTGAGCACCAGAGGACACACTCATCTGCCACTACCTGTAGGATGTCATGACATTTGGCCTTATGCCATTATAAACACATTCATTCTGGTGCTTCCATATTTCCCATGCCATCAGAATGATGAGAGAGTTGAGGCCTTTCCTGATTTTCTTTGGCAACTTTTTTATTGCTTGGCGCCACCAGCTTGAAAAACTACTGGTATTGGCCTGGGGCGCCCTTAGGTCCAGATACAGCAGGCACAAACACATGAGACAAGGAGGTGTTGGATGGATTTTTCAGCTTGATCACAAAGGGGGCAGAGAGCCAGGTGAGGAAGACCATGCTTGGCAACGCGATCAGCAGTCCAACATTGATTTTTCACCGCAAGCCAAACGAAAATTTTGGACCATAGGGGGCCCCAAGTTTTCCAAATCCTTTTCCAAGGCGCTGAGCGAACCCTTCCTAAAAAGAAGGCATTATATGCAGATTTTCTGCTGCATTGCCTTGATTTTTAAAGACAGGGGTGGTTGCTCCATGGAGCGAACTTGGAACTATCCACCGACCCATGCAAAGATGGAAGGGGCACCATTCAATCCTTCTGCTGCAGTGGACTCGATTAGGATCTCCATTGGATCGTGTGGTACCCATCACAGCATGAGCACACATGCTAGCCGAAGGGGGGTAGGATGTTGTCTGCCGCCACGAACTAAGGACAGTTATTGAAGACTGAAAGATCCTATAGCATGGAGCTAAAATATCAGTTTATTATTAATATTGACTCATGGACAGAAGAACAAACAAACATTATACCCCTAGTGTAGTTCAATACAAGAGTACATCACATTCATCTCTGGCGAAATTTCACAAAGAGAAAAAGGTGACCCAGAGAAACGGTGCGCCTTGCTAATGACAACTCCAATGCTAGGAGAGCGTCAGGGATCGCCGACAGCGGCTGCGGTCGCTGGAGGCGTGGAGGAGCTAAATCTACTAGTTTCATCCTGTGCCCTCCTACTCATCGGGGCATTCTCTTCAAACAATGCACAAGGAACTTACATTTGCTATGTACCTTTCATTGACCTTATTTGTGTGTTAGTAGTGAAACTATGTATTGACAGTATACTTTAATGAGCTGATCTGCAGTGAAACTTGTACGTACATACATGCATAGATCTTATGCAGTTATGCAGTGAACCACAGGGTGATAAGTTCTTTTACTGCATTTTAGAAGCGGCCCTCTATACTAATCAATTTTGACCTGTTCAGCATCAGTGTAGGACATTTGGGACAAAGTCCTGGCTTCTTTAGTCTTTTTTCTTCTCCATCCACCAGACCTAACAAAGGCCCTGTTATGAGCCTTTTATGAAGCTATTTCAAATAACCAATAACAAAAATTATGATATAATGCATCCAAAATCTTGGAAAAGGATTGAAGTCACTTTCTTGAGCTGTTGGAAGGTCTCCACTTCTTGGCTTAGCCTGTGTATAGGTGCCCTTGATTTTTAGTGTTTATTAGTCAGTAATTGTCCACAGTGGCACCTGTAGAAAGGTTAATCACAGTAAGCTAGTCTGGGACCTTGTGTTTGATGTCCTGCAAATAATGTGTTACTTGTCTTAAAATTAAGAAAAAATATGTTGTAGCTTTGATAGTTAATCATAATCAAAATTAAACAATGTTCAAAAGTTGTATGTGCTACTCATAATACTAGCTCCATCTATTTGATTTCTGAAGTGGTAGAGTTGACTCTATATCCAGATCCAGACCGTCCCAGGAACGATAAGGCAACTATACTTGGTGACACAATCCAAATGCTGAAAGATTTGACTACTCAGGTGAACAAGCTGAAAGCTGAATACACGTCACTTTCTGAAGAAGCACGTGAGGTAAATATTAGTACAAAGAAACAGGTCAACTGCAGAAATGTTCTGACTCCTGATACACATTTCTACTGGTACTTGTAGTTAACACAAGAAAAAAATGAGCTTAGAGATGAGAAAGCTTCACTGAAATCTGAGGTTGATAATTTGAATAACCAGTATCAGCAACGAATGCGAGTGTTATACCCGTGGGCTGGAATGGAGCCTTCTGTTGTCATGGGGCCACCTCCAGCATATCCCTATCCAGTCCCAGTTCACATACCCTCTGGTGCTGTACCCATGCATCCGCAGTTGCAAACATACCCCTTCTTCCACAGTCAAACTTCCGGAACCATCCCAAATGCATGCATCCCTTACATGGCATATACACAGCCCTGCCATCTTCCCACTGATCAGCCATCTAACCAACTTAATACTCCAGTTGGCCATTCAAGTAGTCATAGGTCTAACTCTCCAGCACAAGACTGTAGAAGCAAGTCATCTACACCGCAGCAACCAAGCTGCGGAATGAGAAGCAGTGATGTTGGTGATATCGCTACTGATCTGGAATTGAAGACTCCTGGTTCTTCATGTCAATCACACTCAGAGATTGCTAACAATGTAAGGGACATTTTTCAGTTAGTAAATTCTTTTGTTCAAATTATGATTAGATATAAAAGCAAGCTAAGTTATAATCGATGTTTGCCATTGTCACAGGATTCCTCTTCGGATTTGAAAACAAAGAAGCATTGCATAAAGCAAATTAATGGTTGCACTCTCACTGAAAGCAGTAGTTCAAGCAGATGCTCTTCCAGTGGGCCCCCAGATGTTTCTAATAGTGCTGTTGATGAATAAGTTGCTTGACGATTGATTAACATACAAAACGTAGGCAAGTATAGATTGAGAAAAGATCTATGTTAACCTCCCATAAGTGAGCTACCAACATTATATGCAGTGTAATTTGCTATTGTTGCTAGCTGGATGACTCACAAATTGGGAGGCGTGTGATTTGGTAGAAGCATAGTATCTGTTAAACGGGGTGCTGTTCTCATGATTGTTAGTGGATAAAAGTTTGCTGGAAAGGAAAACAAAAGGTAGAGAACAAAATCATAAGCAGCAAAATCAATGGCGGTTCAGTAGGGACTCCAGTAGGCAAGCATTGTCAGTATTCTGCATGCCAGATAGATATTCATAACAATAACTGGATTCTAGTACCATTGCATAGTTCGTCCTAGAGAATCATTTTACATAAATTTCTGCATGAAATAGGTAAATAAGTGGAATATAGATAATATAGTATAATGTTTGCTTAATCTATTTGCTGGGCAACGCGGGGTTTGGTAGTGATTAATTTCAGCTGCAAGTTTGTTCTGCTGGCATCTACAAGAAATTGTTCCTTGGCTACCTCAGCTATACCAAGCTTTGCTGAACAAGGCAACAAGCCCTTGAAGTTTGTACATTGAGCTTTGTTACACAATTGCATTGGAATATAGTTCTTTGTGTATTAATTTGACAGACCACCAGTCCTATTCTTCCCACGTTATATTTCATGGTGGATTTGTTCACTTGGCGAGTTCGAAGGTAGGTATTATGCTTTGGGACAAATCATGTTTCTATTTATGTAACACACAAGCTTTGTTATACCATTGCATTGGAATGTATAGTTCTTTGTGTATTAATTTAACTAGACTACCAGTCTTATTCTTCCTACTCACTCCATTTCAAATTTCAAATAATAAGACGTTTTAGTTTTTCTATAAATATATTATTTATACATCTAGTTATGGTATACCACCATGGACATTAGTAAAAGTTACGAATCTTGGGCCAAATCGTCTTACATAATTTGGAAGCAATTACAAGTGCACCAGAGGCACTCCAAGCATTTTTGCAAGCTGTCCAAAAAAGATTGGCATGTCTACCGCCTTTATAGCATGATGAAACATCGATCAGTAGTGTTTGCGTCGAGGCCGCTAGGCACTGTTTAGAGAGGGAATTAGTCCAAAAAAAAGATTGGCAATTCCACATGACTAACCTTGCTGCTGTCCAAAGTCTAGGCTGTAGCAGTAACCGAAGGAAGAATTAGTGTAAATTTCCATACAATCAGGTGGCGTGCTAAAATGGGCACCTTGCCTTCAGTCTCAAGTTTCTTCAAAAACTTGTGGTCACTCTCAGGCCTTGTTTAGATCCAAATTTTTTTTAGATTTTGATACTGTAGCACTTTTGTTTTTATTTGACAAACATTGTCCAATCATGGAGTAACCAGGCTTAAAAGATTCGTCTCGTGATTTATAGGTAAACTGTGCAATTAGTTATCTTTTTTATCTATATTTAACGTTCCATGCATGTACCGCAAGATTCGATGTGATGAAGAATCTTGTAAAGTTTTGGATTTTTGGACAAGACCTCAGACGAGCGTTGACTTTGCGGCGACCGGCGAAAGCGAAAAGTCCAGGCTCCATGGTATCCGGCCCCGAAGAACTAAATGCCCACCACATATATAGACATAGACTGATAGAGACATGATGAAATATATGAAAGCAATACACATGTGTCAAGATGACAATCATCAGCTAACTAGCTAGTTAAGGGAATTATTAACTAGATTACAAGGTTGCGGTTAAGCTTAAAAACGAGAAGTGTTGGTTAGAATCCCGCCGGAAATAGGTGCGAGCTAGTAGTTCTACGACTACACCACTGCAGTGCACCGTTGTCGTCCTGCTGCTCTCCCCTACGCTACGACGAAAGCTAGGCTATGGAGGAGGAGCAAGCAGCAGCCATCCAGGTGGTGGTTCCCCGAGTCAAGCTCGGCGCCCAGGGATTAGAGGTGAGTGATCCGATCCACTGTTCTCCTCATCTCTGCATGCGTGTGCAGCTGATTATTCAGGAGTCGTTATAGTTCCATTGCCATGATCGTCGTTTCATTTCTCTTCTGGCTCTGGGTGGTTTCGTTGCGATGACAAACAAATTAAGGTGTCCAAGCTGGGTTTCGGGTGCTTCGGCCTCACCGGCGCTTACGGATCGGCGGCGCTCGACGACGAGGCGGCGGCCGCAGTCATCGCGCACGCCTTCCGTCGCGGGGTCACCTTCTTCGACACCTCCGACATCTACGGGCCTCTCACCAACGAGATCCTGCTCGGGAAGCAGCTCAAGCAGCTGCCGCGGGAGCAGGTGCAGGTGGCCACCAAGTTCGGGCTTGCGCGGGACGACGCCAGCGGCGCCTGGACCGTCTGCGGCCGGCCCGAGTACGTGCGCGCCTGCTGCGAGGCCAGCCTCCGCCGCCTTGGCGTCCACTGCATCGACCTCTACTACCTGCACCGCGTCGACACCACCGTCCCCATCGAGGACACGGTCTCTCTGATCTGCTGCTGCTCTTTCACTTCCATAGCTAGTTGATGTGAATTCTCTTAATTGCTGTCATCGGTGCTCATCGGAGTTAATTAATTAATTGTTATATATGTGCGAAATCCAAATTAATTCGCGGCAGATTGGCGAGCTCAAGAAACTGGTGGAGGAGGGGAAGGTCAAGTACATCGGATTGTCAGAGGCGAGCCCGGACACCATTAGGCGTGCGCATGCTGTGCACCCGATCACCGCGGTGCAGATGGAGTGGTCGCTCTGGTCTCGCGACATCGAGCCCGAGATTGTGCCGCTCTGCAGGTGAGCTCGGCTGGAACTTGGGCATGTGTGCATCATTCTGACCTTCACGATCATCATCATCTAGCTAACCCAATGCATTGTGTGCTCCTGTGTGGGCGCTAGAGAATTGGACATTGGAATTGTTCCTTACAGCCCGATTGGCAAAGGGTTTTTCGGCGGACGAGGAGTCACGGAACAAGTGTCCGCTGCATCTAATCTGGTAAATATACTCTATCAAATCTATGCTCCTAGACGACTTAGAATCTTTTGCCCATAGGATAATTGCCCAGAGTCTGATTTTGGCCATATCAAACCTCAAAACCGAACATTTTCGCTGCGCGTCAAGGGCCACTGCTGCCCCCCGCCCTTGCCACGCTCGGGCACACCGCATGCAGCGCGGCCGCCGCGCGCCTCGTGCAGGCCGGCACGGCACGCCGCCACCTGCCCGGGTCAAATGGCAAGGCCGCCGCGGTCAGGGCCGCCACGGTCAAGGCCGTAGAAGATAAGAGAGAGACAGGGGGCTGAGGATGGGATGGAGCAGGCCCCACATGTCAAATACATACCACATCAGCATAAGTGTGGGTTAAGATCCATTTAGATATTGATGAGACCCGGAACCAAGTTTAAAGACCTAAAACTAGCATTTTGAGTGTACAGGGACCTAGAAGGCATTCCATATCAAGTTCGAGGACCGCCAGTGAATTTTTCTCAAAAAAAAATATACTCCATCCGTCCCAAGATGAGGTCTTGTTTAGTTTCCAAAATATTTTGCAAAATTTTTTTAATTTTCCGTCACATCGAATCGTGCAGCACATGCATAGCATAGAGTATTAAATATAGATAAAAGAAATAACTAATTACACAGTTTACCTGTAATTGCGAGACGAATCTTTTAAGCCTAGTTAGTCCATGATTGGACAATATTTATCAAGTACAAACAAAAATGCTACAACGTCCATTTTGCAAAAAAAAATTGGTCAGTCAAGCGTTTTTTAAGTTTGACTATGTTTGTAGTAGATATTAGCAACATTTTATATTTTCAAATAAGTTTATTGTGAAAATAGATCTAATGATATATCTAATGATTCTAATGATAATAATTATGTATTATAAATGTTAATACTTTCCTGAATATATTTGATCAGAGTTGAAAATATTTGACTCCTCAGAAAATGAAAATGACACTTATTTTTGGAATTGAGGGAGTAGATGATATCTAATTATTATTAGTATTAATGTTAATTAGAGTCCACTAAATTGAGGTCGATCTTTCGAATTTCCATGGTAATTTTTAGGGTTTATCTTTCTTTCTAGCGCATCTCGTAAAAATTAATATGGAGACTCCGTTAGAGCTAGTAAGAGTAAGATTTTTCCTTGAAACATCATTTCTTAAGCATTTTTACTTTTTTTATCAGCGAAGGCACCCAAGGTTTTCAGCAGAAAATTTGGAGAAGAACAAACAAATTTATCTGAAAATGGAAGAGCTGGCCAACAAACACCGGTGCAGCCCTGCTCAGCTAGCTCTAGCTTGGGTTCTGCATCAAGGGGACGATGTGATTCCTATACCAGGTGTGGCTTTGTAATTCTAGTTTGATGACATTAATACAAATATCAATACCCTCTCAGTACTTGATACAATATATAATTATCAAAAAGTTTTTTTAGTGAAAACTGAAATATAGCATTCAGAAGTTGTAAATAGGTGCAGAAAATAAGGTAACTGAGGCATCCATCTTTAGTAATGACTATATTTGGTTTGACTGAGGAGCAACAATTTATTTACAGAAGCAATTCAGATAACATAGAGAGCTCCCTTTCAAATGTTATCTAAGTGGTAAAACCTTTTGCTAACTACCGAGTGATGTATGATTCATTTGCTAAGCTGCAAAATGTCAATATTGGTTCCAAACATGGGCCGTGTTTAGTTCCTGAAGGGAAAATTTTCGTCACACTGTAGCATTTTTGTTTGTTTGTGGTCATTATTGTCCAACTATAGACTAACTAGGCTCAAAAGATTCGTCTCGTAAATTTCGACCAAACTGTGTAATTAGTTTTTATTTTCATCTATATTTAATACTTCATGCATACGTCTAAACATTCGATGTGACGAGGAATCTTAAAAAAATTTTGGGTTTTTGGGTGGAAGTAAACAAGCCATGACACATGTGCCATTCTTGAACCCTTCTTGGTTTATTATTCACTGCCAGCATTTAGTTTGACAGAGATATTATTCTCTAAATTTACTCAGGAACAACCAAGATCAAGAATCTTGATGCCAACATTGACTCCTTGAAGGTGAAGTTAACGGACGATGATCTGAAAGAAATCAGCAGCGAGATACGCGAAGAAGATGTTGCTGGTGCGAGACAGAACACTTCTTTTGGGCCTACTAATTGGAACTATGCAGATACACCAAGGAAATAGAGTTGCTAAAATAATAAAATGTTGTAGCAACAGATGAGCTATTCTCCCTGCAATTCTGTTATATTATGGGGACAGTATCTTGAGAACACTCTGTTCCAGATAATGTACGACAATGCATGATGCCTCGTCTCATCAGGAAATATTAGTAATAGCTAGTTGATTTTAGATTCTATTTTGGACATCTGTCGCGATACTGAAGGTGGCGGCAAGCCACAATAGAGTTGGACGCGGGGCTGCTGGGTCTTTTGTGCGTGCCGGAGTGTTGATTCTTTCAGGGGTAAAAGCTGACAGGTGATGAGGATGTGGCTCGTGCTGTGAACGGGTCACGGGGTGAAAACGCTGAAACAAACAGCTCCATTGTTCTAGCAACAGCAATGACTTGTGCAGTGCGACAGTTATGATAAATCATTTAGATAACATATGTTTGGAAATACTATGTTCAAAATAATGGATGACGAAGAATAATACATTAAAGTGAAGATCTGAGTGTAGAGCTCATGGTTCTATGGTCACAGCCAAGATTGAACCTATTGAATACATGTATGCTGACTCTAATCTCATTTGAAAGCTGACACTGACAACAAAAGCAAGAGATTAAACAAAACATGATTCTCTGGTATTTTTGTTGTTCACAAATGTGTTGAAGAGTTCATGAGTGCAACTGCTTTCAGAAAATTAGACTGCTAAAGTATCTACATGTGCTCAAGGACTTATCTGCAACTCCAGATAAGGGTATTGGGTCAAACTTCCCATGATTTACTTCAATTTGAACTGGACTTAATCCTAAGAATCCAAACATGCGCTAATATGGCACATGATCACAAAGAAAAATAAATCATATTTGGAAGGAGAAAAATACCCATCAATAATCAACAAAGTTGGATGTGATGAAACCCAGTTGTGTTAGCGCATGACCATACAAAACAAAAGTAAATCATATTTTGGATGGAGAAAAAGAACCCAACACCAGTCAGCAAAGTTGGATACGATGAAACCCAATGCGTTCGCTGCAAGCTATTTTGGTGACATGAAGCATCGTGCAGTTTACAAGGCTTAGGGGTGGTCCTAGGGCACACCGGAGCCATGTAAACCGCACTGACTCAAGTCAATGAAGAGGTCATCCTTCAGAAGAATAGATCTCCAGAAGAAGCAAAGCAGAAGAATCATGGAGACCGGAGAGCATTGCAGGGAAAGCATGAAACACAAATGGGAGCACTATGGTGAGGAAGGCGTATGTTTTTTTTTTTTTTTGAAAGTAATGAGGAAGGCGTATGTGAGGAAGGTAAAAGCAGCAGTTCTGAAGCATGCTTTAGTTGTTGTAATTTGGCCAACCTAGGATTTCGAGATGATATAGTAAGCCAATTTGGTATAGCACAGTGAGGTCCTATTAAGATGTCATCTGGGGATGGTTGCAACTAAACAGATTAGACTGATATGATTATCTTATTCATTATATAAGGTCGTTCCCAGAACAGTGTGTTCAGTATCACAAAATTTGGTTTAAACAACTGCAGATGCAGTGTGCTGCAATGATGAAATCTCTTGCCTGTGCTAGACTGCCAATAAACTATGGTTGCTTGTGGAAAAACTAGCAAACTTCTCCAGGATTTTTTTTTGAAAACCGCAGGAGAGCTACGTTTCATTGTATTATAGAGAAGAAAAATAGGGTGGGTCCCCAACACGATCCTCACTCATACGGGGACCAAATATGAGTGAGGCAATTACACACACCTTTACTAGACTCATAGAAAACAGCTGAAGCTAGACCCTAACTAAGCAGCCCTAGTCAGCCAACGCCAAACCAAGCTCAAGGAGCTTCTTTGCCCCAGCCATGCACCAGAGACTATGTTCATTCTTTAGCTCACTCCAAAGCAT
>Ga0182004_10003750_pt1 | contig 12142 bp, 17 predicted proteins | sample Sormic07211540_1_FD_120479 | JGI IMG/M metagenome (GOLD analysis project Ga0182004, IMG submission 120479) | Endophyte microbial communities from Sorghum bicolor roots, Mead, Nebraska, USA - 072115-40_1 MetaG | ecosystem: Host-associated > Plants > Roots > Unclassified | place: USA: Nebraska... | reverse complement strand
GGAAGAGATTAAAGTAAACTCATAAACCAAAGAACAATAAGAACAAAGAACTTACTAGAATTTAGAAGTCGAAATACTGAAGAATCCTAGGAGCAAGCCTCGGGTTAGGAGACTTGATCCTGTTGGTACAACCTCAGAGTAGACACCGACAGGTCGTGCTTCCTCCGATCTACACCTCCACTCTATCTCTCTCAATCTAGAAGAACTAATTCTAATCTCACATTTGATGCTAAGCCCTATGAGGTTGGAACCCTAGAGGGACCTCTCTCTGAATCCTCTCTCGAAAATATGCTAATGAATAATGGGATTGCCCTCCTCCAGGGGACAGGGGGCCTGCTTATATAGCCCCTCCAAATGAATATGCGCCGTCAGATCAAACCGACCTTAATCGCATGGTTTTACTTGATCCGTTAGGTTGGTGGAGCATAATCCGCGAGGCGGGACCTGATTGGTCCTTGTAGCAGGGCAGTCGCCCTAGGGGGGAGGGTGGGCGCCCTGCTCCCGGGCCCGCTCGGCCTCCAGTTCGTTCCTATGGCTTCTGGACTCTTCTAGATGATAGAAAATTGGCGCACACATTAATATCTCTATGTAAACCCGACGTGTGGGCCTTTTCTCCATATTTCCTGATAACCCCCTACAGGAATAGACAAACACCAAAATTTATGGAATTCTATCAGATAAAACCTAAGTCTGGGTGTTGGTTGCATTTGGATCATTTTCTTTATTTATTTGATGACTATATTTGGTACTTAAGGACCGTCAACAATTGTGATTCCGAGTGATTCATTGGATATGTCTCTTCTCTACGACGTTGGTATAACAATTACTCTCCATTCCTTTACTTACTTGCACATCTTACAAGTTGTTAAGCTTGTGTAGATTGGTCTAAGGAGTGTTGCTAGCCTTTATTTGTAGTTTGGTGTTGTGACTTAGTGTTTAGCCTTCTTGCTAGACTTGTATAGGTGCATTGCATAGCTTAGTTGTGTTATTGCTCGAATAGCTTCACCATTTGTTTTAACTAACCAACTTGTCTAGTTGAGATTTTAGAAATTTTTAAATAGGCTATTCACCCCCCCTCTAGCCATTTGGACCTAGAAGTGGTATCAGAGCTCAGGCACTGTTTGTTCGAGGCTTAACAACCATCGGTGAAGAAATGGCTCTTAATTTGCATATCAACAACACCAAGAAGGCACATTACATTAATTGCACCAATTATGCATATTGGAATGTCAAGATGACTGCTCATCTTAAGTCAATCAATCGAGACATTTGGAAGGTGACCAAAACAAAGTTTGAGGTTGCAAATAATAATGCACCAACACCAGAGAAGAGAAGAAGCTACAATGCAATTATATTTCCATTAGTGCTCTTCATGAAGCTCTTGATGCTTGGGAAAAATTGGAAGAAACATTTGAGAGCACCAAAGGTACCAAGAGCAAAACTTATACTCTCCAAGAGAAGTTCTCTAGCTTCAAGATGCATGAAGATGAAAGTCTGCCGGAAATGTTCCATCGGTTGCAAGTCATTGTGAATGAGCTCAAGGAACTTGGGGGAGAAGTAAAGAATAGTCAATTCACTCTGAAGTTCTTGAGAAGCTTGCCCAAGAGATTTGACACATCAATCACCGTGCTAGTCAATACAACACTTAGTGAATCAACTCCCCAACTAGTGTTCCAAGAAGTGATGATCAATGATGCTTATAGAGAAGATGATGAGAAGGATGAGTTGGTCAAGAAAAAGAAGAAGGAAGGTAAAAAAAAGGATAATGAGAAGAAGAAGAGTGTGGCATTCAAGACCTCTACATCCAAGGGCAAAGCCAAGGTAGAATTATCAAGTGAAGGTGATGTAAGCTCTTGTGATAGTGATGACGATGAGGAAATGGCTCCTCTTGTCAAGTGATTTGGCAAATTCATGAAAAAGAAGGGCTATCGTGAAAGAATAAAGAAGGCTCTTCCAAGAATAATGATTATGGCATGAGGTGCTTTAGATGCCATAACAAGGTTCATCTCATTGCCATGTGTCCCTATGATAGTGGTGATGAAGATGCTATCAAGAAGGAAATAGAGAAGTAAAAGAAGAAGCATGAAAAGAAGGAAGGCTCAAACAAGAAGAAGGGTGATGCCCATGTTGCAACTTGGGATAGTGATGACTCCTCAAGTAATGATGAGAGCACCAAGAAGAAGAGGCATGCCTGCATTGCTATTCAAGAGAAGAGCTCCATCTTTGATACTCCATCATGCTTCATGGCTAAGGCCACTAAGGTATCATCTAATGATGAGAGTGACCATGCTAGTGATAGTGATGATGATGAACCAACTAGAAATTTACTAATCACTATGCTAGAAGATTGCACACAACACTTTAAAAAATCTAGAAAGGAATGCAAGGCATTGCTTAAGGATAAGAAAACCCCTTAGCAAGAACTTGGTGAGCTTAGAGATTCTTATGAGAGTCTAAAGGAAGACCATAAGAAGCTTTAAAAGGCTCACACTAAGCTTGAAGAAGCACATTCCTCTCTAGTTGACAAATGTGAATCCATGCCAACTAAAGATGAAAAAGCTAAAACTTGCAACATAGGTATAACATGTGATATCTTAAGTAAGCCTATTATTGTTGCTTCTACTAACCCTTCATGTAGCACATCTACATCATCCTCATCTAGTAGTGATGGTTTCACTTGTGACACCACACTAAAAGGTGAGAATGAAATTCTCAAGGAGCTGAAAGAGCTCAATCACACCTTAGCCAAGGCTTATGGTGGTGAGGACTGCTTGCTTATGTGCTTGGGAAGTCAAGGAGCTTCTTTCTATAAAGAGGGGTTGGGCGATAAACCCAAGAAATGCAAGGCCCCCTTTGCTCCTCACAAGACTAGTTTTGTGAAGAACAATGGCTGATATTGCAAATTGTGCAAACAAGTTGGTCACATAGAGCAATAATGCATGAACAAGAAACCCAAAGCTAATGTATCCTTAATTAAACTGTTGACACAATTTTTGGGCATGAGTTATGATTGTCAGGAAGAACTGATCGACAGTCAGGAGAATGTTGTGTCGAGCCAATAAGAAAATTGCCGATAGCCGATGATGCCGATGACAGGATGATAGGTGGAGGATGTTGCTGGCCTGAGGATGGAGACAGTGACTATTGGCCATTGCCGATTGATTGTCAATGCCGATGGTGAATAGCAGATCGCCGATGCCAATGAAGGAGAGAGTGGAAGTTGCTAAGGAAACTACAAGGGGTATGTCGATGAAGCGGGAGCTGATGAAAGCTTTCATCGTGATTGAAGCAGACACAGGAATAGATAGGCGTTATTTTCTATATTTATTAAAGCATACCTTATGTAAGAGTCCGGTTTTGTCTAGGGTTAGATACTAGTCGTATATGGTTGTAACTCTTTAGGTCAGGGTATAAATATAGGTCTAGCAGCATTGTAAGAAAAATATCAATCAATATCATACACAAGTTTTTACATCTACTTTTACATCTACTATCTCGATGACTTCATCAACTCACATATTTTCTTTTGTTTATGAGTTCTCAGGGATTCGACGAGTAAAACTTGAGATTTCTCAAGTTCCGCGTAAGTACCTCTTGGCCGTGACATTTGGGCGCATCACTATTGTTGGGACCAAAGTATTCAAGCTATCACCTTTGTCAATTGTTAGGTCAAATCGGCTAGCACGCCTCAACATCAATCATGTATTAGCCCTTTGTGTTTGCAGATTCACTTTTGCATCAACACATCTTTTGGCACGCCTGGTGGGACTTATCTAACAACAAGATCGACATGACTACTTCTGAGCTCGACATGGGCAACGTCATCGGCGTGACAGAAGCCGATCTTAGGGAAGAACAGAAGCAAGTTGTGGAGAGGGCTATGGAGGAATATAGGCAGTTCTGTCTGAAATCCTTCAGCGTGACCAGGAGTGGGGACGTTATCCAGAAGCATGATCTACCGTTGCCTTAGGTTACCTTTGATCCCAATCCTGGTAAATTACAAGACATGGTTAATACCGCTATTAATCATGCTTTGATTAATCACTCCAATGTGCTGTCCAATACTGTTTACAACGCCGTGGCCCGAACCTTTAAAGAAGGATAGACACCACTGCTCTATGGTGGCCCAGCATCTCATTAGCCAGGACTATCATTGGTTGTGGCTCCATCGGTTGCTCCAGCCATTGTAGGTACAGAGGTTACTTCTCCTCCAAGCACATTGGGTATGGCTAATGAGCAATCCACACCGATGAGATCTAATCCAATGACCTCAGGAGGACGGGTTCAGCTCAACACAATTATATCAACATTGGCAATGTTAGGGTCTATATTTCAGAACTGTTTGGTTCCTCCTAACTGGTGGGGATATAGTATGCCTCCAGTGTTTCTTGCAAATATTTTTGGGACATCTTAGGTAACTTATTCAGTAGGGAAAGCTCCCATGCCATCGGCGCCTCTAGTCTCGCCGATGACTCAAGTTCCTTAGTATTCTACAATGACTACTGCAAGGCCAGTTACTGGGCATTTTCAAGCGCCCATGTTCTAGATGCCTAATGCAAACACATCGGCAAATCCATTGCTGACACGACAAAGCTTCATGTCTGAGGCAAGTTATGTCCATCAAACAGTGACGACTAGTTACCAGCCATCAGCGGGACTTGTGCCGATGAATGCCAACAATGGCTGGACAGGGCAGTTGATCTTCCCGCATGCAATACAGTAGAATCATCAGGCTGGAGGAGGCTAGTAGGGTCATATGCAGGTTGGTTTTTAGAATCAGGCACCAGTAGGTCAGCTAATGAATCATGCTCAGTAGATCGCCGCTCAGCAGGCTATGCCTAATATGATGTTTGCTGGAGATCGCGTTCCCCAGAGACATGTGGAAGCTTATCAGTAGGTGCCAGAAGTTCAACCTGCACATCGGCAAGATGCCGATGCCTATTGGGCTGATAAGATAGGAGAAGTCATGAGAGACCAGTTTGGGATAAAACCCAAGGTCAATACTTATTCTTATTGGACACAGTATCCTCCTGCATATTATTTAATTCCACTCCCAAATTGGTACAAGGTACCGAATTTCACTAAGTTCTATGGACAAGATGATACATCAACCATGGAACACGTCAATCAGTTCGTCACTCAATGTGGAGAAGCTGCTAATAGAGATGAATTAAGTGTTCATTTATTTTCATCATCTTTGTCAGGATCGGCTTTTACTTGGTATATTTCTCTACCTCCGAAATCAGTTATTACCTGGGCCGATCTGGAGAAGCAGTTTCATAAATACTTCTTTTTTGGAGTGCATGAGAAGAAAATTACCGATTTAGTAAGATTAAGACAACGTAATGATGAATCGGTGGAAATCTTTGTGCAGAGGCTGTGGGATGTAAAGAACAAGTGTTACAGTCTAGTTCTGGACGATCGACAGTTAGCCGATTTGGCCTTTGAAGGATTATTGCCACATATCAAGGATAAATATGCTTCTCAAGAATTTGAAAGCTTGAGTCATTTGGTCTAGAGGACTTCTGATCAAGACGTCAAGGCTTTTGAACCCAGAAAGACATGGAACAAGAAGGTGTCATTTGTGGATGAGGCAGAGAGCTCTGATTCTGATGAAGAGCCTAGCATCGGTTTGGCAGAGTGGATAAAAAATAAAAAGCCGATGTCTTGTCCTTTTGGCCATAAAGAACCACAAAATTTTGCTTTTGATATCACTAAAGCCGATAGGATATTTGATTTCTTGCTTGAAGAAGGACAAATTAAATTGTCACCTAATCATGTAATTCCATCGGCAGAAGAGTTGAAGAAAATCAAGTATTGCAAATGGCATAATGCAACTTCACATAGCACAAATGAATGCAAAGTGTTTAAGCAGCAATTGCAATCGGCTATAGAATCTAGGAGAGTCAAGTTCGATAGTTCAAAGACTCAGAAGCCGATGAAGATTGATCAGCATCCTTTCCCTACAAATATGTTGGACGCCAATGGTAAGGCCATGGTCTTAACATTAGAGACGGCTGAGAAGAACGCATCGGTAGATCCCCAACATCAAGTAACTACCGATGATGCTAAAGGAACAGGCTTGATAAGGGAAGATAACAACTCTAGACGGCCACCCCGATCTAGTGTTGTAATTACTCATAGACGACATTGGGAAATGTGGTACCAGCGGGAGGATCGATATCGGCGTTAGCAAGAAGATCGATGTCAAGAGGAAGAAAGGCATCAACAGGAGTGGAATCAGCATAAAGATCATTGGAATTGCCTTTTCTTCATTCACTGCTGGGAACGAAATATCAAACTACCGACAGTTCAAGATTGTCCCGAGTGTAATGGTTATCGACGGTATGATCGATCAGATCAGAGATTATACAACAATGATCAATGTTTTGATGAGCCGGTCAGGAGAAGGACACCAGTTCACGATCATCTGGGGGCAGGCTTAGCGTGCATGATAGGATAGGTGAACGCGTCAGTCATTTCCCTAGGGATTAGGAAGAACTTGAAATGGCGAACGCGTGGGTTCCTGATGAGTTCATATTCTGCAGAGACTCTAACATTCATCGGGTGGAATCAAAAGAGGTTCATTATCAGCCAGTGCGGAAAACAAAACTTCCCCAATGGTGTCCAGAAGGGTTGACAAGGAAGCAGAGGAGGAGGATGCAGCAGGAGCGTCAGGAAGATTTGTATAGAGAGGAAAATTCTTCTAAGTCTGAAGATCTGCAGCAGTTGGACCGCGAAGAGAAGGTCATCGGCATATGTCAACACGGTGTTTATGTTGCCGGTGGAGTTTCTTGCGCCCTCTAGTGATGATGAGGAAATAAGTCTCCCTGATCAGATAGCTTAACTGGCGCTTGATCCGATGACAGCTATTTTTGAGAAACCTTCGGATGATGAAAGGCAGCATCTTAAAGCTTTATTTATGAAAGGTAGTGTTGATGGGCAGCAGGTTTCTAAAATACTTATTGATGGAGGGGCTGTGATTAACATCATGCCATATGTGATGTATCGGAAGCTTGGTAAAGGAGATTGTTGATGCAATATGAGTAAAAACTTGTGTTTGATTGATTGATCGATGTCTCATTACATTGCTATCGGGTCTACATTAATACCCTGTCCGAAGAGCTACAACCAGACACGACTAGGACTTGAATTCCAAACTAAACTGAACCCGTACACAAGACTAATTCTAATAATTAAGGAAAACATAAAACTACCCCCCTCGTAACCGATCGGGACACGGCCACGGATCAATTGGCAACCTTCATGCTTTTCTTCGGAATCATCTGCAGACCACCTGTTACAGCCATCGGTAACATCGGCACTGGTCATCGGCATGAACAAATCATCACCCCTGGACTTAGTCATATTCCATTGTTTCCTTCATCGGCATCTTTCCTCCATCGGTAACTCTTCTGTAGACTAGCCATCGTCATCCAACCTGTCGATTTATGCTTCATTAACTCCAGGTACGTATCCAAAGATACGTGCCCAAAAACGGTGTCAACATATGCCCCCCAATTTTGGAGTATAAAATCATTAATACTCTGAAATTCTCTGCAGTAATGATGCCTTTCCGCAATTAATTCTCCCAACGGCCGTTAAATCTGAACAACCTTGCCCTGACTCTCCTATAGATTTTCTCGAATTCCTCAACCTCCCAAACCGAATCTTTCCACTTTATGTGCTCATCGGCAACATTACCGTTAGAGGGGACTGCCGATGGACCAACCAGGAGATCTTGTATAGTGGAATATCTTCAAAATCATGACCGCTCGCTGTCAAATCATCTGCACAATCCCTTGATTATCGTGTGAATAGTTACCATATCCACCTGAACACCCTCAGATTTCACGGATGCGGCAAAGAGATAAGTCAGATTTGCCCCTGCCTGTTTTGTCCTATAAATACTTCCTTCTCCAGTACTCCTTCTCCATCTTACTATTCCACAGCCCACGACCCACTTTCACGGCGGCGGCACCACCCGAGGGTTCCAAGAACTTAAATCGAAGGCCTTCTTCACCAATCTTCCAAGTCTTCGATCCTCTTCCTTGCAAGAAAATGGCCATCAACTTCATCGTGAGGTGAGTTCACTAACCTTCTTTTCCGCACCTCTACTGTATTCCTGTTCATCCGCAATTCCTTTTATTGAATACTCTTTTTTTTCGTTCTTCCGTTTATCCAAAAAAATTTCTAGGATTTGGTCGATAAGATTGTAATTCCTACCGATCAACCCCACCTCCAATGTGTTGGCCCGCTAGGAAACCCATATCCCACCGATCTGATAAACGCAGAGACAAACAGAATCCCTTTCCGAGCTGAAAACTTTTCCTTAGATCTATGGAAAGATGCCTTTCATTCCTAGCCCAGTCCTACCAAATGATGGAAGGATTGGTTCCTAAGAGTCAGCCACTCAAACGAGGTTCAATGGGGCGAGCGGAAATTGGACCAGTGCATTAGGTTGTCCCTTGCCGATATGGAGAGGAATGAATCACTTTTAATTGCTACCTCATACTTTTGGTCAGACACGCTCAACGCTTTTGTGTTTGGCCATGGCCCTGCTTCTCCTACACTTGCTGATGTACTTATGCTCACCGGCTTAGATGTATCCACTGCCGATAACAGTCATCTATTTGACACCAAACCTAGCGCTAAGGTGGAAACTCGCGCTATCGGTGGTTGGTCTAGGTATATTTAGAAGTACCGTAGAACAGGACCTGTTAATGCAAAGGAATAGACTACTTTTCTTAATATGTGGCTGGATAAGTTTGTATTCTGTGGCCGATCGGCAGGACCAACCTCTGTTTACTTACCAGCAGCAGAAAGACTAGCTGATGCCTGCTCGGCTCGGTTTATCACCTCCTGGCCAGGAAACTTCTGCTCGGCTCGGTTTATCACCTCCTCCACCAAGTAGCCAGGAAACTTCTGCTCGGCCAACACATCGGCAACTTAGGAGGTCCTTGGTGGTTCATCAACATGTGGCTCGGTCTCCACATGCATAAGCGCCTTGAATTCGACCTCTTTGCACAACGCTTCCCCAGGGACATAGCCGAGGATTATGAACTGGATGAAGAAGAATCGGCAACTCGTTCCCCTCTGAACTTTGGCGAAGCTGCCATAGTCTTACCTGGCACTTGTGGTAATGAAGACCAGGTTAGCCGATTCTTTCATACTCTCTATGAAGGTCTGACCAGGGAACAGAGGGCATGGATGCCTTATGAAGATCCAGACACCAGATTCCCCCTGACTTTCCATCCCTTCAATGATGCTCTCAACAAGCATCGTGATGTGATGATGGCAATTATTACTCCAAGGGCCATACCAGTGAATTTCTTTGGCAGTGGGAAAGCTTCCAATCTAACTTACGAGTTTTACAACCCATCAGCACTGGCTCGTCAACTGGCTTTTGGCAAACTGCCGATTGCACTTTGCTATGCCGATGTGGTGAAGCCGAGGGAGACCATCACTAGCAACCTTGAATGGATCAGAATAGCTCAACTCCCGCCAAATGCCGATACAGATGTTGATCTATCGGCTTGGATTCCTGCTCTCTTCATTACTCAAGCATACAAATAGTGGTGGGAAGAGTGGAAAGAGCATCTGTTCTGTAGATCGGCCCTCACATATCGTGGCATGATCGACCCCAAATACAAGGTCCCCGATAATACCGTAAGTATTTTAAGCAATGTTTCAATCTTTTCACTTTCATTTTCTATCGGCAACTTACTTTCTTTGTTTTATTCAGGTCGATGATACGCCACCATCAGCTAGCAGGAGTGGCAGGTTGATCGAACTCCTTCCATCGGGCCCAATCTCTTTGATCGGCAACAACGCTCCAACCTTGGCTGCTTTAATGCACCGGGGTGTGCGTCTCAAAAAGGTCACCACCAAGCGAATGAAAACATCCCCATCGGTAGCTGCCACTGCTTTGGCACAAGCCTTCAAGGTAAACTCTCAAATTCTTCAACTTATACCGATTCCATTCTTATACTTACACAATTTTCGGGGCACATCGGCTAACATGGGAACTTCATCGGTAACTTTTACTGTTTCAATCAGAACCTCATTAATACCTTGTTACACTTGCACTCACAAATTTTTCATTATTGTATCAGCATACCGGCACATCGGCAAAGACTAGAAGCACGACTGCCGATGCCCCCCCAGTCCAGTCAACCGGAGAGAAAAGGTTCCAAGAGAAGCCAGATCACAAGCGAAGCTCCAGAGAACAGCAATGCCTCCTCCTCCTCCGAGGTCTCCGATCCTAGTAGAATCATCCCCTTCTTCTCCCGAAGCCCAGAGACAGCAAGTACCATCTCCCCCTCAACCACAAGAAGAGCCCCAGTTAGAAGAACTTCAGCCAGAAGAACCTCACCTAGAAGAAACATCGACAGATGTACACGAGCAGACCGCCGATCCAGAAAGCCTAATCATAGCATCGGTAGTTTCCTCGATTCAAACAAGTACCGCACCCCCTCAAGGTAAAATACTATCCATGAAATTACTGCCGATGGCCCCATCTTTCCACTTTATTAATCACTTCTATCAATCTTTTAGCTGACATAGCCCCATCGGCAATTCCAGCCGATCAACTTGTGGTTCCATCGGCCTCAACTAGTCAGAGGCGAGAGATAGCTCTAAAACAAGTAAGTTACCCAATTTCTATTTTTATCATCACCAGTACTTGATCATAAAATAACTTATTTTATCTTCCTTTTTAGGAACAGGATTCTCCCGATAGCTTGTTCTCCTTTGCCATTGAAATCTCTAAGGATGAAGGCGAGGAGGCAAGTTCTTCTCGACCGGTTGGAATCTCATCGGTAGAGATTAGAGCAAAGTTGGAAGATTTGTCAGCCCTCCTTCATCAAGACACGACCCAATTGGTTGATGACTCTGATCCGGCCAAGGCCCTATTCAAGACTCTCAGAGGCCAAGTTCCTGCCGATGCTGAGGAGATCCTCTTCACGGCTGCTCAATTGGAGAGTCGACAGCTTCAGTAACAAAAGGTTGTTCAGCGCCTTGCCGATAGAGCTACTCACGCCCAGCTCTGAGAAGAGATGATGAAAGTAAAGTTCCTTGCGATGAAAAGCATAAGAGCATCGGCATTCTGAAATCCTCGGGAGACATGCTGAAGCAAAATATCTCTGATCTATCGGCAAAGAGAGAAGCCCTATTGGCAGAACTGAAACAAGTGGAAGAAGCTCTGTCCCAAGCTCAACAGGAAGAAAGCCAGCTGCCTGAAACAATCAAGACCCTTTAACAGGAGCGAAACATCCAAGCTCGCAAGGCATTGCAGATGAAGAAGAAACTGCAACCAGTGGAAGGCTCTGCCGATGAAGACATGAAGGAGATAGAAGAAGCCGATCAGGTTCGTCTGCGTGCCATATCGACGATCCAGGCTCTGCTAAACATATAAACTTTTCATCATCGGCGTGTCCTGCTCTTTTCTTTTGAACACTCCTGATTATTTTGGTCTAGTCGATAGGACTGTTATCGGCACCTTTTAAAAACATTAAGTCCGACCCTAGATACACTTTAATCCAGCCGATAGGAATGTTATCGGCACTTAAACTTTCATGCATCATGCCATATGCTAGGATAATATTTCTTTAAGTATTTGCCATTCAATGCCCTGGGGAATTCAACTCCTTGGAGAGTTTATAAAATATAGACATTGCCAGGAGCAGATCAGTTTATCCGATAAGGACCCTCCCAATTGGGAGAAGATTTCCCAAACTTTGAACTTTAAGTTCCGATCGGTAAGATTAGTTTCCATAGTAAGTCTCCATCGGCAAACTCCTTAACCTTTACTTTCTTATCATACCATCTGGCAACTCTCTTTTTATTTTCTTCAATGTTTACCAAAGCCCTCAACCGATGCCCTGCTAAATCATCCAATTCGTCTATAATCAAAGTACCATAGTCATCGGCAGTCAATTGATCCTGAAAAGATAGTCGCCTAGATCCAGTCTTAATTTCCCAAGGTAGCACCGCATCATGTCCGTACACCAGCTGATATGGTGAAACTTTGGTCGACCCATGACAAGCCATCCGATATGACCATAAAGCTTCATTCAACAATGTATGCCACCTCCTAGGATTCTCTTCAATCTTCCGTTTAATAAGTTTGATGATTCCTTTG
>Ga0182004_10003749_pt1 | contig 12143 bp, 8 predicted proteins | sample Sormic07211540_1_FD_120479 | JGI IMG/M metagenome (GOLD analysis project Ga0182004, IMG submission 120479) | Endophyte microbial communities from Sorghum bicolor roots, Mead, Nebraska, USA - 072115-40_1 MetaG | ecosystem: Host-associated > Plants > Roots > Unclassified | place: USA: Nebraska... | reverse complement strand
TAGGGCATTCTTGGCCCGAACCAGTATAAATCCTCTGTGTCTCACTTGCATCACCATCCAAGCTTGGTCAGTCACGCAGACTTATACTCGTTAGTGCCTAGACCGCGAGTCTAGACGCCGACACAAACATTCAAATATAGACTTAATAATACTCTGATTAAGACTTATACCAAGCATTCAAATGCTTACATGCATGTTTACATTCAAGAAACTAACAAAGAGAAAAATTTATTTATGATTTGGACGATGAAGACTGATAATAACATCCACTCTCAGTTCCCTCTAATACATCAATTCATAGTCTCCCTCTCATCACATGGACATACATTGGTGGTTTTTGACTGAATGAATTTTTATTCAAGATGGCTGAATAGATGCAAAGTTCTATTTCATCACATGTGCTGACACAAAAGGTATGAAACAAGAAAGAGACATGTACAAATCCCTCAAGACAATTGTGGATCTATATAAGGAGCTCGAGTTGAAAAGTGAAATAGAGTTTTTACATTATGAATTGCATAACTCATGAATAATTTGGCCGATGCATACTATTTTCATGAAACATAACGACACTCTTAATAAAATATTTGCCTCATGTCATGATCATGAAGACAAACGATTCAGTACACTGAGGACCACAACTGCTCATGAAAAATCTGATGCTAAATTGTACTATTCATCATGAGCATTCTGTGATCAATGCATCAAAATGCTACATTCAAATGATACACGCTACCTAATTTTACACCGTACCTTTTTATTACGACCTAATATTTCTTGAATCTCATCTGATACCCAAGACCGAAAGTTCAAAGTTCTAACTCCACATCTTATTGTTTGGTTGTCATTTGAAATTTATTTTCTATTTTTTGTAGGAATCATACTAGTTTTCAGATAAAAATCTTTTTGTTATTAGTTCATCACATCTTGAAAGCAAAAGAAAAAAATGCTTTACAACATCATATTTCACACGACATCAATACTAAGTTACTAACAACAACAAGTTGTTGTTCCTTGAGGAACTGGAGGCCATCAGGGACGCCTACCAGGGATCTTGGGTTGAACCGCTTCTCAGAACCGCTTCATCTCACATCTTGTTGAACAGTGACCAAAAACCGGCCATTCGACACATGCGCAGGGTGCGCCAAGGTGACTCTCTGTCACCAATGCTTTTCATCATTGCTAGGAACGTCTTGCACCAGCTCTTCGTCAAGGCCTCGCACGATAGCGTGTTGCGGCCTTTGTAGTTGGCCGAGATCAAACTCCAGTGCAGTCGTTATGCAGACGATGCCAATCTCTTCATTCAACCAACAACCTAGGAGGTAATTGTAGTAAAGGAAAAACCTGAGTATCTTCGGTCAGTCGTCTGGACTGCACACAAACCTGAAACCTAGCTTAAGTGTTCGGTGACACCTATATATGTTTGGAGGCGAGGAAGCACTACCAGTGCCAGATATCATATCCATTCCAAGCTGCAAGGTGCAGAACTTACCGATCAAATACCTGGGTCTCCCCCTAAGTACAAAGGCGATTCCTAAGAGTCATTATCAGGCCTTGGTTGAGTCTGTCGCAAATAGGAATGAAAACGCATCGGATACGAACAGATATCATCGGAGTCGTAATTGTTTTCATATTTCTATTTGCATATATTGTTTTCTTTTATCACTCAAAAAACAAAAAAATCTTACGTAATAATAAAAACTATGTGAGAATTTACATATTGTCAATATTCATGTTGTGTTCATCTTATTTTAGATAAGCTCATACTCCGCATATTGTTTATGTTTTCCACTTGCAAATTATAACGATGGAGTAGACATGGTGAAAGTATGGTATTTCTTAAATATTTCATGACAATAATCAGATTTTCACATAGCCAGTTGACTGCACACTTATTGTTTTTCAGGGTTTTTTCCAACAGTTTGGATCTTTGTAGTAATATTTGTAGCTTCTCTTCAATGCAGACATATACTGAGTTCATACTCGTGGAGTTCATGGAGGACACTATTATGTGTTTACTTGTTCAAGGCTATTTGCAAAATGAAAATTTAGTTACAAGTTTGAAGATGAACCGGTGACAAATGATGACATGAAGATGGTATTGGAGGAGCAATATGGTGAGGAGGAGCACACACTAAGAATTCTTCAATTAACTTTCTTTTTCTGATAATTCTTTGTTGCAACTCCAATCAAGATTTATACCAAATATTCAAATATAGACTCAATAATACTCCGATTAAGACTTATACCAAGCATTCAAATGCTTACATGCATGTCTACATTCAAGAAACTAACAAAGAGAAAAATTATATGTGATTTGGACGATGAAGACAGTAGACAGATAATAACATCCACTCTCAGTTCCCTCTAATACATCAATTCATAGTCTCTCTCATCACATAGCCATACATTGATGGTCTTTGACTGAATGAATTTTTGTTCAAGGTGGCTGAATAGATGCAAAGTTCCATTTCATCACATGTGCTGACACAAAAGGTATGAAACAAGAAAGAGACATGTACAAATCCCTCAAGACTGTGTGGATCTATATAAGGAGCTCGAGTTCAAAAGTGGAATAGAGTTTTTACATTATGAATTGCATAACTCGTGAATAATTTGACCAATTAGGTTCATTATTAGCAAGATGGATGCATAGCATTTTCATGCAACATAACGACGCTCTTAATGAAATATTTGCCTCATGTCAAGTTCATGAAGACAAACGATTCAGTACACTGAGAACCACAACTGCTCATGAAAAATCTGATGCTAAATTGCACTATTCATCATGAGCATTATGTGATCAATGCATAAAAATGTTACCTTCAAATGATACACGCGACCTAATTTTACACCGTACCTTTTATTACGACATGATATTTTTTGGATCTCATGTGATATCCAAGACTGGAAGTTCTAAGTTCTAACTCCACTTCTTATTGTTTGGTTGTCATTTGAAATTTATTTTCTATTTTTTGTAGAATCATACCAGGATTCAGATAAAAATCTTTTAGTTATTAGTTCATCACATCTTGAAAGCAAAAGAAAAAAAGTGCTTTACAACGTTACATTTCACACGACAACAATACTAAGTTACTAACAACGACAGGTTGTTGTTCCTTGAGGAACTGGAGGCCATCCGGGACGCCTACCGGGATCTTGGGTTGAAGCGCTTCTCAGCACCTCTTCATCTCGCATCTTGTTGAACGGTGACCAAGGACCGTCCATTCGACACATGCACGGGGTGCGCCAAGGTGACTCTCTATCACCAATGCTTTTCATCATTGCTATGGACGTCTTGCACTGGCTCTTCGTCAAGGCTCGCACGATAGCGTGCTGCGGCCTTTGCCGTTGGCCTAGATCAAACTCTAGTGCAGTCGTTATGCAGACGATGCCATTCTCTTCATTCGACCAACAACCTAGGAGCCGGCAACTGTAGTAAAGGAAAACCTGAGCATCTTCGATCAGTCATCTGGACTGCACACAAACATGAAACCTGGCTTAAGTGTTCGGTGACACCTATATATCTTTGGAGGCGAGGAAGCACTGCCAGTGCCAGATATGATATCCATTTCCAGCTGCAAGGTGCAGAACTTCTCGATCAAATACTTGGGTCTCCCCCTAAATATAAAGGCGATTCCTAAGAGTCATTATCAGGCCTTGGTTGAGTCAGTCGCAAATAGGAATGAAAATGCATCGGATGCGGACGGATATCATCGGTTGTCATATTTGTTTTCATATTTCTAATCGGATTCAGAGTCAGTCACAAATAGGGATGAAAACATATCGGATACGAACGGATATCACCGGTATCATATTTGTTTTCATATTTCTAGTCGGATTCAGATTTGAATATGGATAATGTTAATCATGTCGAATAAGATACGTTTGGATATGGACATCATAAATATATGATTTAAGTATTCAGATACCGATACGATATCGGATGATGAATATTTGGACTCAGATATTGACATATCTAAACTCTTTTAAGCAAATTCAGTCTCCGTACCGTTTTCATAGTAAACAAGATGCCGCCGAGCCATGGCAGACTGATGGCACGCAGGGGGCGCCTAGTTTGGGTCAATTATGTCCTCCGTGCAGTCCCGATATATGCTATGATGGCAGAAAACCTCCTGCCGTGGGCATGCAAGAATCACGACGCAATCTGCAGAAGGTTCTTTTGGGCAGGATCAGACCAGTCCACCAGGGGCAAATGCTTGGTGTCGCCTGAGCCTGACAAACTTGTTGCAGGACTACTGAAATGGGGAGGCTTAGGGGTCGGCGACATCCAGCTAATCGGGTATGCGCTTCAGTTCAGACTCGCTGGCTCTGGCTTCAGAAAACTAATGAGGACCGGGCGTGGAGGCAGCTACCGATTCGAGATGCTTCCAGGATGCACCGTCGACGATCACCGAGCTGCTCGCGGTCATCAAGGCGGAGGCCGACGGCTAGATCCAGGCCGGTGCGACAGGGTTGACTGCGCTAGTGAGAGTGTAGGGAGCTTCACACAGCACCCCATGCTGGTTGTAAAGTTCGCGATATAGCCATCAGCAAAACACTAACGCCGAGAGCGGCACAGACTCTTTTCATCTAATATAATGATATGCACACTCATGCATATTCACAAAAACAAAATACTACAATTTATTCTAAATTATAAATCACTTTGACTTTCTTTTTACATAGTCGCTTTGACTTTTTTTACATGTAAAAGAAAATCAAAGCGCTGATTTGAATTAAACAGGACAGAGTAAAGCACAAATGGCAAATACAAAGGTAGCTACTGATTCACTTCACGAAAACATAGCCACGAATTAAATGTAGGTCAATGCAAGATTGAAAGAAGCTTCCCTACAAAGCGAATGCGAATCTATCGTCCATCGATCATCGTTAATTCTTGTTCCAGAGTCACTCATGTTTTCAGTCGTCGTTGAGGTCGATCTTCACCGCGTCCAAGGCTCGTTCCCCTCTGGTGAACCTCTCGAACAGCAATGCCAGATAATCCTTGGTCGTCGTCTTCCTGTACCGCCTCGGCCTCTTGTCGTCCACCAGCTCCGGCAGCGGCTCGATCTCCTTCTCCGAGTCTAGCGTGTAGAACATCGCCAGCGACACCCGGTCGCTCTCGGCGTTCGTCACCGCGCGGTGCACGGGGCTCCTGAACAAGCCGTTGCTCATGATCTGCAACAATTTTTACAGAGTGCCCGTCAGATCAAGAACACGATTGCACATTTGCACTTGCAGCAGATACCTACCTCTGTTACGTCCCCAACGTTGACAAGCAACGCGTTGGGGACGATGGGCACGTCGTACCAGACGCCATCATCGTCGTTGGGCTTCTGCACCTGGAGCCCGCCGACAGCGTCGTCGATGAGAACGACGGTGATCACGGAGGCGTCGGAGTGGGGTTTCAGGCCCAAGACGCGGTCCGGCTCGGGGCATCGCGGGTAGTAGTTGAACCTGGCGTGCGTCATGGCGACGCCGTCGCTCATCATGCCGACGAAGCGGCCTTCGTGCAGGCCCAGCAGCCTGGCGAGGCTGGCGAGCACGACGCCGGCGATCTCCCGGCACCTGGTGGTGTACTCGCGCAGGACGTCGCTGAAGGCAGGAGGCTGCGCCGGCCAGAGGCTCCGGACGATCCGGGACTCCGGCTCCACGGTGAGGTAGAGCCTGTCGCACCAATCCAGGACCTGGTCCTCCGACAGCACCATGTCGTTGCCGTACCCTTCGAACCTGAACTCCTTGCCGTTGGCCAGGTTGGAGTACTTCTGCTTCTCGTCGAGCGGGAGGTTGAAGAATCCCCTCGTCACCTCCATCATCTCGGTGAGAAATCCTGGATCCATTCCATGCCCGACTGCCTGGACAGAACTAGTCTGAGCATATGGTCGGACTGTACGTAGATCACCACTTGATACGAGGAAACGAGAAGAAAAGAGGTACCAGGAAGAGGCCCCAATTCTGCAGGGCGGACAGGAGCTTGGCGGTCTCGTCGTCGTCGGCGCCGTCGTTTGCGGACAGCCGGCTGAGGTCAACGATGGGAATGGGCTCGGGCATGGCGGCGGCGGCGGCCATGGCAGGACGATCTTGCTCGCCAACCACGTACCGGCTTGGTGGCTCCTGCACGCCGGCGGTCAGCTCCTGAACGATCGGCGGTATCTTCCATGCTGGTTGGTCGTCGGCCATGGTTGCTTCTTGCTTGTTGCTTGTCACTTGCTAGTTCGCTAGTCACTAGAGTCGTTGGTCGTCACCTACCATGTCCATTACTTCTTTCGTCTGTTTATTAACTATTTACTGTAACTGGCAGTGGATGGCATTATTTTAAGGAAGACGACGTTTGACTAGATGCGGACCCGGACGGCGAAGAAGTTAGAATATATACTGCACAATATCATTATCTACAACCTATCACATATACAAAGCTAGTCGAACTTAATATTATTTTTTAATATGGTATTATTTTTGTTCAATCAATGATGTATTGCAAGAGGAAAAACATAATACCTACGGTATTATATTATTATATATTAAAAAATTAAGATAAAATACAAGCAGGTACAAATACAAAGGGGCTGTTCGGTACAGCTTATTGAACCGATTCATGAGCTGTTTTAGCCAAATGGGTTCGAGCAAAAGCCACTCTGGAAAAACTGGTGAGACAAGCAGGTAGCGCATGGTGAAGCTGAAAATAGCATAGCAGCTTGCTCGCGCTTCGTTTGACAGCATGTGGGCCCAGACCTTTTTGCCCCTGGGTATGTGGCGACGGTGAGACGGAGCGCATGGTACAGCGGCGATGCAACATCGGGGTCGAGGCGGAATACAAGCTGCACCGCCGAGGAGGAGCACGATCGCTGGCCGCAACGACGAGGTGGAGCTCGGCTGCGGGCCGCGACGGCAACCCTTGGCCGCGGGCCACGACGGCGACGCGGAGCACGGGCTGCACCTGACGACAAGACAGAGCTCGGCATGAGCTACACAGATGAGGAGGTGAAGCTTAACACGGAGCTACCAAGCGCCGTCGCTCCCGCCTCCGCACATGAATGGTTGCCTCGCACAGGAACGGTTCGTCAGTTCGTGCGAGTGGATAAGGACCAAGAAAAGAGAAAGGTAGAATAAATAAAAAAATAAAGGAGAAGAAAAAAAAGAAATAAAATGGGATATTATGGTCATTTTGCTATTCTCATGTGTGAAGTTGTTTTACTAAACATTTTACCAAAATAACTTCAGCTCTACGTGTAAAGTTGTTTCTAAAGCTAAATGCTAACAAAAGCTGATTCACTAGTGAAGTTAAGCTGTACCAAATAGGCCCAAACTGGTTAGAAAGGTTAGCAGTTCCTTCCTTGTTGGTTGACTATACTTAGGGGGTGTTTAGTTAAAAAATGCAAAATGCAAAATACCAACTATTTTAGAATGGTGGAATATAAAATATCAAAATTTTCAGGGTCATGTTTAGTTCCATCCAAAATGTAGAATTTATTGCCCTCATGAGAGCCGCTTGAGGCTCTTTTTGGGTTTTTTTTTAGACTTTTGAGGCCAAAATCCAAAATAGAGAATAACCACCTTTTTGCCAAAAATTTTGCATAGTGTTTAGTTTTATTTTGCAAAATGATAGACCAAAACTCTTTTTTTTAGAAAAAAAGGGAAACTAAACACGCCCTTAGCTGTTTGCAGTTCAATCAAAAAGAACCAAAGCACTATTATAACATCCGGGCCCAGAGTTTAATAGAATTAATAGATACTCATACTAATTGTAACTTTTTTCGGAATCCCATCTGTAAAGAACACTAAAATTAAACGTATTTGATTTAGAGAAATTTAGAGAATAGTAATGGGTGACTGACCGGGAAGTACTTCCCGAATGCACATGAGTAAGGATAAAGTGTGCAGAAAAGACTGATGTTGGTCTATGAGGGCTGACTACGTCTTAGAAAAGTTGCCAGATATAAGCGAGTCTGGCCCCGTGGAGGCAGAAAGTTACAACTATGCACTGACGGAGTTGGATTTTTTTTTCGAATACGCAGGAGATCCGCGTATGATTATATTAAAAAGAAAGAGTTTACAATACAACCAACACACAACAAGCGCGTTAGATGGCAGTTGAACCGACCTAGCAAAGAGTTTCATAGATCGATATTACATAAATGGATTAACTAAAATGCGCTCGACATCGTGTCCTACGAGTGCTCTCGGAAGAGCTTGCACGCATGCACCATTGAACCTTGGGAACAAGTCATCCAGACCCTCCACCATGCTCGACGACAAGGTGATTATGTACGCTTCAACAAAATGTATAGATTACAACCGTGGAAACTAGATACTGAGGCCTTGTTTAGTTTGGGTGAAAAATTGGATGTCGCATCGAATGTTTCGTAGGATGTCGGAAGAAGTATTCGGATGCTAATGAAGAAACTAATTACATAACTCGCTTGGAAACTGTGAGACGAATTTATTAAACCTAATTAATCTATCATTAACACATGTGGGTTACTGTAGCACTTAAGGCTAATCGTGGACTAACTATTCTTAAAAGATCCGTCTCGTAATTTCCAGCTAAACTGTGTAATTAATTTATTTGTTTACTTACATTTAATACTCCATGTATGTGTCCAAATATTTGATGTGATGGATGAAAACTTTTTGGATGAGTAACTAAACAAGGCCTGAACTCAAAACTAAACAATGCAAGGTAAAAAGGGATAGAAAATGGCTAGAATTAATCCATAAAATTCAGGCTTTGTTTAGTTCACAAAAATTTTCAAGATTTTCCGTCACATCGAATCTTTGGTCGCATGCATAGAGCATTAAATAAAGACAAAAATAAAAACTAATTACACAATTTACCTAAAATTTGTGAGATGAATCTTTCGAGCCTAGTTACTCCGTAATTAGATAATATTTGTCAAATAAAAATAAAATTGCTACAATACCAAAAAACCAACCTCAATATATACCTCACACATGATTCCTTGCAAAGGCAAGCAAGAGGGGGAAGGATGGCACGAGTCGGGCAGGAGGAGCTAGGCTTTTATCCTCCCGCTGCGCCTCGTCCTGCGGCTGCTGTGCCCTTGGCCTTGGCGAGTATATGCACCTCGTACCTCTGCAGGACGGCAGCCTCTCCTCCATCCTCGCCTCCAAGCTAGCAAGAGAAATGCTGAGTGAGGCCTTGTTTAGTTTAAAAAAAATTCAAGATTTTTTGTCACATCAAATCTTACGGTACATGCATGGAGTATTAAATTTAGACGAAAACAAAAACTAATTACACAGTTTGCCTATAAATCGTGAGATAAATTTTTTGACCTTAATTAGTCTATGATTGAACAATATTTGACACAAACAAACGAAAGTGCTAGAGCATAGGCGGAGCTCCCCATTAGGCACGGTGGGGCAGTTGCCCCACCTACTAGAGTAGCACCATTAGAGCAACTCTAAGAGTTTGGCTAAAATTATTAGTCAAATTCTATTGTTTAGCTATTTTATAAAATAAAAAATTTCTTAAAAAAGAAGAGATTCATAACAGTCTTGCTATTTTATAAAATCTGATAGCCAGTGTCAATGGTTGGCTATATATGTCCACCGAAAATCAAGTATAGCCAACTTTCTATTTTCCAAAACTAGATAGCACATCTATTGAAGTCTACTTTTTGCTATACAAATTCAAAAATAGCCTCACAATAAGAATAGCCAAGTTGTTGGAGTTGCTTTTAGTACCTCCTTTGTCATCCTCCCCTCTGGCCAAGCGACTAGCAATAGAGTGGCAGCGTTTAACATCTGTGGCGATGTGAGCAGCAGCCAGGCACAAGAAAAATTGAGTAGGGAAGAAAAATAGGCCTAATAATCCTAGCCAGCCTAAGTGAAAGTGGCCCACACCCCTAATCCTGCTCGCGACTCCTCCGGTTCGTAGTTCATTCATGGTCCCTCCACGGTCCGCAGCACGTCGGTGCACTCGGAGTTAGAGGACAGAGCTCCACACGCTCACCCCACGCCCGTCGCTCGTTATAGCCGCCCCGCCTGACTAGCTCCGAGTTATATATGTGTGGCACCTACTCACCGCTCTAGCGCTATGATAATATGCATGTTGCTCTGAATCTCTGGTATAGGTGGATTTGGTGGGGGAGGTGGGCGCTAGCATGGGCGTGGGTGTGGCCGGGGAGAAGCCGAAGGAGAGTGAGAGCGAGGAGTAGGCCGAGACCAAGGTCTTTAAATTTACAGGTTTTTTAGCTCTTGGAATGTTGGATTTTGGTCTTTAGTTTGGACATTTTTTTCTCGTTCGATAGGACTACTATCTTCAAATGAGAGGTATCGTTTATCAATTCATATTTAAATTTGCCATAGATTAGCTATTGATGTGTGTCCTTGTGATGTCATTAGAAGTTATGCATGCGATGCGCCCCACCTAAATTTTTGTTGGAGCTCCGCCACTGTGCTAAAGTATCCAAAATCCAAAATTTTTGCCAACTAAACAAGGCCTGAGCCCGCCGAACCGAAAACCGACGATAGCGGTAGACAGACATAGGGTGGGGGAGGTCTCGACGCGGTGCATGACGTAGAATCCGAGCACGCCGCCACCGCCGCGACCACGGCGGCGCCATCGCTCACCAATCACCACAAACCTGACACCATGCCGCCTGCCCGCCTTCTGTTCAGCCGCCGCCGGAAGTAGGGAGGATGCGAGATGGGTAGGGATGAAAACGGATTGGATACGGACGGATACCACCGATATCATATTTGTTTTCATATTTTTGGTCGGATTCGGATTCGAATACAGATATTGTCAATTATGTCGGATAAGATAAATTAGATGTCGACATCATAAATATACGATTTACGTATTCGAATACGGATATGGTATCGGATGTTGAATATTCAGACTCGGATACGGACATATCTGAACCCATCTAAACGAATTCGGTGTCGAATACGATCGAAAAATATCTATACTATTTTCATCCCTAGAGATGGAGATGGGCGGCAGGCGCGTCGAGCGGGCCGAGAAGAGAACAGTGTGGGCTGAGCCGACAACTGGCGTCTGCCACAGGCCGCAGTCCGCTTTTGCACCAAATCCGTCGATCCCGGGCCCGTGGCTATTAGCGAGCCCATTAAGGGGGGAAGAGGATCGGGTTTTGCATTTGGAGGGGGCATGCGGGCTTTTTTTTTTTTTTTTGAAAGGCTTGCGGTGTTGATGACGATTCTGGCCTTTGTTTACTTCCAAAAATTTTGTAAACTTTTTTAAGATTTTCTACGCATATCAAATCTTGCGACATATGCATAGAGCATTAAATATAGATAAAAAATAACTAATTATATACTTTATTTTATTATTTATAATTTGTGATTGAACAATATTTATCAAATACAAGTAAAAATGCAACGGTATCCATTTTATAAAATATTTTGCAACTAAAGAAGCCCTCTGTGCACTAGCCCAATAGGGTAGGGCAGTAGCTGGTCGGGCCCCAAATGGAATGGGATGGTACTTAGGCCTTGTTTACTTCCCAAAAAATTTTGCAAAATTTTTCAGATTCCCCGTCACATCAAATCTTTAGACGTATACATGGAGTATTAAATATAAATGAAAATAAAAACTAATTACACAGTTTAATCGAAATTGACGAGACGAATCTTTTGAGTCTAATTAGTCCATGATTGGACAATATTTGTCAAATACAAACGAAAGTGCTACAGTGTCGATTTTGCAAAAAAAATTTGGAACTAAACAAGGCCTTACTCTCCACTCGAAAAAATTGATAGCTATGAAATTTCACTCCAAGTAAAACGTTTGTTTCGAGAGTCAAACCTAAGCAACAGGGAGAAGCCGCGAGAGCTTTGCAAGGTTGTGGCCTCTGAGTGCTCTGGTTATCACAGGATGTCAAATGATTAGCATCCATCAACCCTTAACATGCAAGAAGCATATGTTATCCTGTTCAGATGGATCGGATACCCTCGTCTTCATCAATCATTCTGCAGAGCGATCGAAAGACAAAGAAGAATGTTCAGGCGCCATTGTGCAGGTTCTACTGGATGCTTCCATCAGTTCCGTCTCATATTGTTGTCCGGGCTCTGGGCGTCTGATTGCCTGAACCGTCAGACGTCACCTCCATCATTCATTCCAATTATTAGTGTGTGTGTGTGTGTGTGTGTGTGTGTGT
>Ga0182004_10003748_pt1 | contig 12144 bp, 9 predicted proteins | sample Sormic07211540_1_FD_120479 | JGI IMG/M metagenome (GOLD analysis project Ga0182004, IMG submission 120479) | Endophyte microbial communities from Sorghum bicolor roots, Mead, Nebraska, USA - 072115-40_1 MetaG | ecosystem: Host-associated > Plants > Roots > Unclassified | place: USA: Nebraska... | reverse complement strand
GATAACTCCCTGCAGAAATAGATAAACACCAAAGCTCGTGGAATTCTGTCAGATAAAACCCTAATTCTAGATGTTTGTTTCATATTGATCCTTTTTCATGTTTATTTGATTATTAATTTTAGTGACCGTCAACACTTAACACCATGGGACAGGTGGTTATGATCAACTCTGTGCTAGATAGTCAGCTGGTCTACGCCATGTCTGCTCTCTATGTACCACCAACCACCATCAAGGAGATCAACAAGAGACGGCATGCTTTCCTTTGGGCAGGACAAGCTCATACAACTTCTGACAGATGCCTTGTTGGTTGGGAAAAGTGCTACACCACAAATGATATTGGTGGCCTGGGGATCAAGGACTTTGACACCCAAAATGTATGCCTCCTTCTAAAGCTTATTCACAAACTGCATTGCTCTAAGAACTCTGCATGGGGAACCTAGGTGCCGGACCATGCAAACCTGGCAACACTACAGGGGGATCTGCAGTGGAACCACTAGGAGACGCTATTATCGATCCTGCCACTCTACAAGCTCTGACCACAGTTGAGATAAAAGATTGTGCAACGACATCTTTTTGGAATGATGTCTGGTTCGTGGATGAAGCATTAGCTGACAAATTTCTGGCACTCTATAGTTACTGCAATAAGGAAAGATGAATCGGTTAGGGAAGCTGTTCAATCACAACTAAATAACGCTTTTGTTCCAAGGCTCACTTCTCAGGCGGCGTCTGACCTTCAGCAATTATAGCCAATTGTGGCACAGACTGCACACTGATGCCAGGCAATGACAATCAATAATCTCAATTTGACTGTGGCAATGACAAATTGGACTCCTCTTCAATCTACAATCTTCTCAAGGCTAAGCAACATCCTGTTGATCCGATGTCTGATTTTTTTTTGGAGGAACTCCTCACCTCCAAGAGTTCAGTTCTTTAAGTGGCTTGTCTCAAAAGGCAAATTACAGTGTCAAGCAAACCTTTTGAAGAAAAAAATAGTCATGGCTCCCAGTTGTGAAGTCTGCAATGTGACAGAAAAAACAACGGACCACAGTCGCACTGCCCTTTTGCTAGAGATTTCTAGAATGCTTTGGGTCTGGTGATCTCCGATGACCTGACTCTTCATAACATGCAGTCTCTCCCAAGAATCCTAGCCATTCCTCTGATACAATACAACAACTTCTTTGCCTTGTGCTGTTAGCAGTTATGGAAGTGACACAATGCTCTGATATTATGCAATGAGAACCTCTCCCTTTGTCAGGTCCTGCAAGCTTGTGCCTTTGATGATGTTGCTTGGCGCCCTCGCTTCAAGAAAAAAGAGAAGCAAATCAACACTACCTGGTCTACCTATCTTCAGATTATAGTGAATCAAAGTATGTAGATGATTTGTAAGAGAAAATTTCCTATTTGACCCTGAAAATAATGCTTCTTTCCTATTTGGCATTCAAACTGAAACTCTTTCTTATATGTCCTCAACTCGAGTTTTTCTTTCCTATTTGACATTTCCGTCAGTTTGGGTTGCTAACAGTGTTATGTCCTATGTGAAAAGTCTGTTTTACCCCTAGAGGTGTTTTACAGGTCCTGGTATTACATTGTTGATATCGCTATCTTTTATGAATGTTTTATCTTAAACTGCAGTGTTCCACTTGTTGCTTGTGTTAAATAAATAAAGGAACAAACATCATCTTAAATAATTACTTATTCAAAATTAATTCTTTACGTACATGAATGACAAGATTTAAAAAAAGGTACATGAATGACAACAATAAAATAGGTCTCCAACAATATCTAATTTTAAAAGATGACATACAGCATGACAATAACATATTTATTTTGAAAACTCACAGGTTCAAGATAAATAATGTAATTAATCTAAGTGCTCCTCTGAACTTCTTGATTCAGGGAGAGTACAACAAAAAAAAATTGTTAATGAAAAAGAAAGAGAAAAAAGCCCCAATTAATGCACACACCTACGAAATGCTTTTGTGCAAGGTGCACCATCCATCCTATTGTACTACTAGTACTAACTGGCGACTGCATAGAACTAGTGATGATTCCTCCTCCGAAGATCGACGACGATGACCGAGACATTGTCAGAGCTGCGCCTGGCAAGGGCTAGCTTGGTGAGCAGCTAGCACGGCCCTGCGGAGGCAGGCATGTGCCACCTCGCATGCGTCCTCGCTGCTGACCACGTCCACAGCCTGTTAGTGGCGAAGCTAGAGCAAATCAGAGGGGGTGTAGTTAGTTTATAAGTACATATATATGAGCTATAGGGGTACATATATGGTAAATTTTTTATCAAATCTACTGTTTTTGTAATTTTTAGGGGTGCATTTGCATCCCCTTAGTTACAACACAGCTTCAGAATCCTTTTTTTTGGATCTAAACGAGGCCTAGGGTCAGGGGAGGGAATCGCCCCTTACGACCACGACCTGGGAGTCGACGAAGTTAGGAACGGCCATGACTCATGGTACTAAAAGGGCATTATGGTCTTTTCGCATTGCCTCACTTGGATAATAAGGATGTTGGCTCATAGATTTGACAGAAATGTCAAATGCGAAAGAAAAACTAAAGTTGAGGACATATAGAAAAGATTTTTAATTTAATTGTCAAATAGGAAAGAAGCGTTATTTTTAGGGTTAAATAGGAAATTTTCTCAATTTGTAAAGGTTTCCACCTCTTGTATTCTGATTTCGACCTTGGGGTCTTTCTATACAATAAAATCAGGTGGGGATTTCCCCCTGTTGAATGCACAGAAAAAATAATACTATTCAATCAACTCTACATTCTGCTTTTCTAAAGTTTTCATCATGCCTATGTTAGGCGGTTTCTGAAATGATGGCATCCTTGTTGTGAAATTCACTCTCCTTTCTGCACCTAGGAACGGATCAAACATGCGTGGCTACTTGGTCGTTCCTGGACATGTTTGAGTACCTGTTTCGGTTACCGCCTTCACTTCAGGCTCAGAATCAGGGCTTGTTCGTTTCATGGGAAATGGACGCCGGGATTAATTCCAACCTGAAACCTTGTGATAATTTGTACTATATTTTGATCTCCTGAAGTGAAATGAGGGCAAAACGAACGAGCCCTCAATGTTGCTCATGCAGACTCGGTTCAAGTTAACCCTCCTTCAAGAGCAGCGGCGTGTGGCTTTTAGTTTCAGGTCCATCACCTCCTACTCTAACAAACATCAAGTGGGCCAGCACGGCCCACAGACACCTGTAGGCCGAGCTGGGAAAAAACATATTAAGAGTATTTCTAGCGGTTTCTAAAAAAAACACTTCTCAAATCAAATGATTATTTCAACTTTACTCTAAAATCTAAAGAGGGTAGGGAGAGGATTTATTTTCTAAAGTTGGGCCCACCGACGGGTACAATCGCATGGGTCCATGCATATATACACCTCTCAGAATCAGACACCCAGTTGATCGCTAGCCAAATTGCCCAATCAGTACTACTTGATCTATCATGTTGATTGCGTAGTAGAGAGTATAGAAAGTAGGGTTAGAAGTTTTAGTTTAGGGAAAATATTATATTCTAAATTAAATCATTAATCATAGGATATAAAATTGTGATTGTTGCACTCATGCTGCTGTGCCAAAAGTTTGAAATGCGTTTAAACATGTCTTATCTTTCTAGGATTTTTTTCAGATTTTTCTGAAAGTTTTTACCATCTTTCTTGGGTAAAATCCAAATTTTTAATTGCTCTAAAAAATATTTTCATGATCTTAAACTGTTTTATTTGATTCATCATGTCCTATAATATATCTTACAGGATTTTCTTAGGTTTTTGGAAGTTTAGAAATATTTTCCAAGATTAAAAATGATTTTATATTTTTTAAATGAAACAAATATTTGGAAATTCCAAAAATTAGAAAATAAACCCTAACTTTGTCCCGACCCAAAACCCTAGGCATACATGCTCAATGTGATCATCACAAATCTGAATACCTTATCCTGAGCTATCACCCGTAGCGCTCTAGATATGAAGCCAATGCAAAGTTTCAGCTTTGACGAGCTTCCTAGCGAAACTTTGGTTTTCTTTTTCAGTGTAACTAATGGGTTCTTGTCTACAATGGGATGTCATTTTGTTTTATGAATCTAACACCATACGACATGGATTTGAATAGTGGGTTATAGCCATGCTATAGTGCTATAGCTTCTAGAGAGAGTCTACACTAAGCTATTTTATTTTTCCGCTATGTCATATATAACCGTTATATTGCGCTTTAACACCGCTGATTTTCTTAGTTGTAGCTTTGAAATAGCACCACTATTTCAGTTTTAGTTATAAGAGTGAAACTTTAATTACTATCTTCTTACTTTTTTGCTGCTAAGTTGGTCTTCTAAAAAATTGAACGCCGAGTTCCACGAATCATGATATAATGGCATATTAAGTAACGTTTACTAGACTCCTAAAGCCTTAGAAACTTGTATCCACCAAATTTTATGATTCTTATGTTTTTATGAATCAATTATTACTTGTATTTTTCATGGTTTTGTTAAAAACCCGCTATAGCTGTGCTATAGATTTATAGCTTCTAAAAAAAGATGCTGCTATTTGGATGTCCCTACATGAGACTGTTGGAAATCTTCATGAGGACTGCATTATCATGGACGGCATATTGTTGCATATTACCTTTCTCCAATGAAAGACTTGAGTACTGGCTTGCACATATTAGTTGATTACAAGGTGTTACCATACATGTCTGACTGCTTTGGTGAAGGTGGTTCTCCATAAATGTATGTCGAGATGTTAGTTCAGTTAGACGTGTGTGCAGATATACTCCTATGTCCTGAAAGCTTCAACTCCTAGAATCTATACTGGTCAAAATTTTGTAGAAAAGAGCATTAATATCTATGATATAAATTTAGTATCTTATAAAAAATATATTCTATGATAAATCTAATAGTATTAATTTGGTACTATAAATCTTAGCGTTTTTTTCTAGACATTTAGTCAAAGTTTTAAAAGTTTAACTTAGGACAACTCTAGAAGTTGCAGCTTTCAAGGACAGAGGGAGTAGCACATAAATATACTGATTATGAGGATGAGATGGAAGATTCTTCTAAGGACGAGGGAACAGAAGACGAGGAATTACAAATTTACAACCTATGAATGAAAAAGCGGAACAAATTGAGAAGCAGGTGACTTTGGTTAGGCAATTCAACAATAGCCTAAGGCCTAAGCAAGAAGGGAGAGATAGTTTTATTTAAACATTTTGAGATAGTTCTATTCGTAGCGCCAAATATTTACCTCAAAGCTATCTCAAACAAAAAACGGAGTACACCATTAGAAACGATTAAAATTGATATATTATTTGATATATTTGGCGCTACGAATAAAATATATCAATTTCGTAAATTTAAAAAGAAGTGCTGACATCATCACCATAAACGGTGTCATACATGGCCTACCAGAGGCGGCCACGTGGCAGAACAGTGCCATGCAGCCGGTGTTATTCTCGTATTTGCATGTTCATGGATCAAAGTGGCACAGATCGACAAGTTCAGGGGGCACTTTTTCGCGTTTGCAAGTTCATGGGCCAAAGTGGCATATGCTGACAAGTTTAGGGGCCTTTTTTTCGCGTTTGCAAGTTTATGGACCAAAGTGGCACAGGGCGACAAGTTAAAGGGCCGCCAGTGTATTTTACTCTAAAATAAACAAAGAGATATACAAAGAAAGATGAGTAATTTTGGCTAGTGTAAACCTGTTATTTTTATGTCTTCTATTCTAAGATGGTTCAAGATCGAAAATCGGAAATGCCGCGACCATCCCCTCCTCCATCCATCATGTGTTTATATGTCTGTCTACCAGACGAGAGCACTCGACAATCACAATCTGTTTTGCTTTGCACTCACATTACGTTACGCATGGCTGATGGTTCATCATCACGACCCCAAGCCGCAAGGCAGTGCAGCTGCAGCCTAGCTAAATCCACTGATGATGGATGACACCTACTACACACAGTATGATCGAGAAGCTCGATCTGCTCAGCAGAATCAGCAGCTAATCTCAGTATACTGGTGGAACTGAAGAACGCACGACAATGAGGAGGCTTTTACGTCGTACAACAAGAAGCACAGGCAGAGCTGGTGCTAAGGCGCCGTTGATGTTATGGTGGGCAGCACCGGCCATCTGCTCTGCGCTTCTCGCCGTCCTGCTCGCCTCCAGATCATCGTTCTACCTCCGGCAGCCTGCTTCTCCTCCCTACACCTCCCCCGGGGCGGAAGCGGAAGCAGAAGCGGAAGCGGAAGAGGGCCGGCACCACCACCACCGGCGCCGGGCGTGCGACGACCAGGCCAGGTGGGTGGCCAAGATGGCGTCCCTGCACAACGCCACCCTGGTCCTCACCGTCGACCACAAGGGCTGCGGCAACTACACCAGACTGCAGAAGGCCGTGGACGCCGTGCCCGACTACGCCGCGGCGCGCACGCTGATCGCCGTCGACGCGGGGGTGTACGCGGAGAAGGTGGTGGTGTGGAGCAACAAGACGGGCGTCACGCTGCAGGGCCGCGGCAACCTCAACACCACCATCGTCTGGAACGACACCGCCAACTCCAGCGGCGGCACCTTCTACAGCGCCACCGTCGCCGTCCTCGCCGCCAACTTCGTGGCCTACAACGTCAGCGTCCAGAACACGGCTGCCCCCGCGGACCCGGGGGGCTCGGGCGGCCAGGCGGTGGCGCTGCGCGTCGCCGGCGACCAGGCCGCCTTCTACTGGTGCGGCTTCTACAGCTCGCAGGACACACTGCTGGACGAGCAGGGCCGCCACTTGTTCCGCGGCTGCTACGTCGAGGGCTCCATCGACTTCATCTTCGGCAACGCGCGCTCCCTCTACCTCGGCTGCACCATCAGCTCCGTCGCCAACGCCGCCGCGGGCGGCACCGTCACGGGGAGCGTCACGGCGCACGGCCGCGCGTCGCCGGCCGAGAAGACGGGCTTCGCGTTCGTGGGCTGCACCGTCGTGGGCACGGGGCAGGTGTGGCTGGGCAGGGCGTGGGGCCCCTACGCCACCGTCGTCTTCGCCAGGACGTACCTCTCCGCTGTCGTCGCGCCCGGGGCATGGAACGACTGGAACGACCCCGCCAGGCAGCAGTCGGTGTTCTTCGGGGAGTACGACTGCACGGGCCCCGGCGCCAGCGGTGGCACCGTGCAGAGGGTGGCCTACGCGAGGCAGCTGGACCAGCGCCAGGCCGCGCCATTCATGGACGTCTCCTACATCGACGGCAACCAGTGGGCGGTGCCCCCTCTGCTTCCGCCCATGCAGGGCGCCGCCGGCGAGGACATCATCGTATCTGCTGAATTCAGTCATGGCCAGGCCGGCATCATGTAAATCTAGTAAATTCAGTCTATAATCATCAGTCTGCAATGTATGGACCTTTGATCCTCAATCTGTAAGAGGAGTAGAGTCAGTCAACTATGAGTATGAGCAAGGAGGAAAGGCCACTGCTCAGTCGCGTCTCCACGGGCGCCGACCTCACCACCGGCAAACCGCTCGCCGGCCGCCGCATCCGCGTTACTGCCGAACACAAACTCGCCCCCGCCAGTGGCCACCTCATCATCTTTTGACTCGTCCTTGATGGGGACGCGCCCACCATCACTGTGCGTTCCCACCCAGTGCTGCTGCTGCATGTTCCATGGTGGCGGCGACGATGAGGTCGATCCCGGGGACACGAGGACGGGGCTTCCCGGCTGCAGCTGGTAGGCGTGGAGGAAGCCCTCGGTGACCATGCCGCCTGGCGAGCAGTGCGGCTGCTGGTCTGCCGCCGCGGACGACCATAGGAAGCGGGCGAAGGGGACCTCGGGCGACGACGGCGTGGTGGCCAGGAGGTGGAGGCCGGACTCCGGCGGAGGCGTGACCGGCGCGGTGGACGGCTCGGTGAGGCCCGCGGACGCGGAGAAGGCCGGCGGCGACACCAGCTGCTGCGGCTCCCTGGCGTAGGGACCGATGGCGAAGATGGAGGCCGTGGGCGAGCTGTAGCTGCTGCTGCAGGCGTTGTTGGCGTTGAGGAGCACCACGGGCGACGGCGACTCCGAGGTGAGCACGGACGAGGCGGGCGACGACGGCGGCGCCACGAAGGCCACCGCAGGCTGCGGCGCGTGGCGGGCATAGTTGTTGATGCTGGAGCTGCCCGCCGCCTGCTCGGCGCAGGGCGGTGCGCCCGGCTCAGGCGACCGCGACGCGTCGGCGATGCGCTGCGGGTGGCCGTGCGGCCGGAACCACTTGAGCTTGGACTTCAGACGCGACCACCATCTCGTCTTCTTCTGCACATGTCATTCCAAGACCCCAAAGCATGAAGACGAGGCATGCAAACAACTCCTTCAGAATTAGACACACGCCATGGATGAGCTTAGCTATGCTACTGTTGGATCAGAAAACAATACTCCTATCTAGTAGTATATTCTTGCGACATGTTCACGTGTTCTTGATATGATTTGTGAAACTCAACAGAAATTCTGAAAAGAAAGCAGGTAGCGTGAGGAAGTATATAACGTGTACCGCAGCGGCGCAGCTGGCGTGGTCGTGGTCGTCGAGCTGCTGCTGGTGGCGCAGGAGGCCTGTGCTCGTGGATCTCGCGGCGGCGGCCAAAACGATGGCTGCGGCGTGCACCGTGTCATCATCGTCCTGCTGCCGCTGCATCTTTTTGCTTATTTTGCCTTTGCTTAATTTCCTGCTCGATCAATCGAATTGAAGGAAGGAAAAGAGGGTAGCTAATTATGAAGTGATCGATGGTGGATCAGAAGTACGTAGCTTTTTGGTGGATCAATCGATGGATCAGCAGCTTGTGTTGCTTCATTGGAGTAAAGGAAGAGATGGGTGGAAGGAAAAGGAGCGGCCGGCCGGGCGGGCGCGTCACGCCATGCGTATGGAGACTGAGAATGCAGGCAGAGGCAGCTCATCTTTCATTTCATCCATCCGATCCGAGCCAAACAACCGGGGCAAGGTTTGACTCCATGGGTGCGGGTCAGTCACGGACGCACACGCACTAATCAATCGTCCAATTAGCAGCGAGAACGTAACGACTAATCCATCCATTGGTTGGGCTTCGTCGTCAATGCAAAGTCCACACGGACGGCTGGTGCGCACCCACCACACCCACACGTGAGGCACAATGTCATGTAACCTCCGCGAACCAGTAGGGTCTTTGTCGGACGATGTCCAAAATCCACCACACAGCGCCTGCGCCAGCACGGCACGCCGACGTCCATGGATCGTCTATATGTCCACGTCGCACTTAAGGCGTCCACAGCGGTAACTTCTAAATAGCTAGCTAGATGAAATTTGGAAATAATAAAAAAGAACACTGTAATAAAGAGTTAGGGCGTCTGTAGCTAGCTAAACGAAACATAAAAATAATAAACAATAAACACTAAAAAAAAAGTTATGTGAGGTGCGAAACAGGTGTTTCTAGGAGATCGTGTGAAACTAGCAATGTAATATTTCTTCTTGATAGTCAATGAAATTCTTTCTAAATCAGCTCTTTGTGAACCATTGGGGATGTCTTTATATGAGCTGTGAGAGTAATTTTTAGAAGACCGACTAACTATTTAGAAACTATTGGCAGTGGCGCAGCTACGGGGTGGTCCGTGTGAGCCATGGACCACCCTAGAATTTTAAGCAAAGTGCGTAAGTATTGAGATAGTAAGATATTTTAAATTATTTTTAGAGTTTATTACTTTTTTAAAAAATACTTGTAACACTTTTTAAATGTTTTTAACTTATGTTTTTAGTAAATTATATATAATATATTTGTACAATTTGGTAGACCTCCATCCAACTTCGATTTTATCTGCTTCATGCATTAAAGCAATGAGACATTTTTATTTCTCTTAAAATGAATTAGGATTCATTGAAATCACTTTTTTTGATTTTATTGGTTCTAGCTCCTCCGTGTATCGTAGAAAAAATCGAAGATGTTTGTTGACATGTCAAACGAGACTATATGATTTAAAAAATTATATTAAATTGGACCACCTAAAATTAAAATCCTAATTACGCCACTTACTATTGGAAACACTCATGTCTTGTTTAGTTCGTAAAAATTTTGGTTTTTGGCTACTGTAGCACTTTCATTTTTATTTGACAAACATTGTCCAATCATGGAGTAACTAGGCTCAAAAGATTCATCTCACAAATTACAGATAAACTGTGCAATTAGATTTTATTTTCGTATATATTTAATGCTCTATGCATGTGACTTAAGATTCGATGTGACAGGAAATCTTCAAAATTTTTGCGAACTAAACAAGGCCTCAGCTTAGGTCTATCTACTGACCTCATTCCTCGTGCATCGTCCAGCCGGCCTGCCGGCCAGGGACAACGGACAACCACCAGACCAAGACGAGAGAGCCACCCAGCACCCAGCAGCTAGCACATAAAAAAGAAAATACTACACGTACATGAAAACGACTGCTGCTGCAGGCCACCAAAATAAGTCAACGAAAGACAGAAAATCTACGTAGCTAGAATTGTATCCTGATGGGCACCCAACTCAACTTTGTCAATGTGATGGTTTGCTAATGCTAACAATGCAATTTGCATTCCGTCCTTAACGTAAATCACCTAAACAGATATTAAAACTCTTACAAAAGGTAATGAACGAGTATATTTATACGAGTACAGTTCGGATGGCTCGAGGATCAAATTGCAGCTAGTACAAAACTTATTTATTCTCGAGCCATCTGAACGAGTATATTAATCAACTAGCTGCAACAAGATATGAGCTAGAAAAAGATCTCCTGAAATTATTAGCAAATGAAGAAATACAATGGCAAAGAAAAGGAGGGGAAACATGGCTACTAGAGGGCAGTGGTGGAGCCAGGGGTATGCCCCTGTATGCCAAGGCATACCCAAGATTTAGGGAAAAAAAATTAATAAGTATACACATTCATAATACATGTCTTGTACGATTTGGTTTCTGGTGATGGCTATGTGATCTGGTTTATGGTTTCTTGGTATTTTTGCACTTTGGTTACTATTGTGGATTTGTTATGACATCTTTGCTTCGAAAGTTTGTACATTTGACATACTCAATCACAAATTCCTGGCTCCGCCTAGAGGGTGACAAGAATACTAGTTACTTTCACAAAAGAGCTAATGAAAGGAAAAAGAAAATGCATATATCTGCTCTGGAATAGGATGATCAAATGTTGAACACACCAGAACAATTAAAGATCCACATTACTGAATATTACAAAAACGTATTTGGAAAAGTAGAGTTGGCACATATCCACCTAGAGCCTGACGTGTGGTCTGTTGACCGGAGAGTATCTTCTGTAAAAAATGATTGGCTTATTACAGCTTTCAGCTTTGAGGAACTTGACTTTGCAATCAAGGAAATGAAGAATAACACAGCAAGAGTCCTGACGGGTTTAGTGTGGAGTTCTTTAAAACCTTTTGGAGTTTTATCAGGGGAGACATAAAAGAAATGTTGGATAATCTACACAGTGGACAACTAGAACTATGGAGGTTAAACATGGTGTAATCATACTATTACCAAAAGTGAAGCCAGCCACACATATCAAACAATTTTGGCCGATTTGCCTGCTCAATGTGATTTACAAAATCATCACAAAAAATCCTAACAATTTGTCTAACTAAGGTGGTGGACAAACTCATCAGTCCATTCCAGACTACTTTAATCCCAAGGAGAAATATCTTAGAAGGTGTTGTAAAGCTTATCAAATGATCTACAACTTTATTATAGAACCCTTTTCCAAATTCTATAGTTACATTTGTTCGAAACAGTAGGCAACTAGAACTGGTCCTGATTCCTCACAGCTCAACTGTACCAACTTGTGATTTTCATAATTCCCAAACCACAACAGCCATGAGGGTGATTCTTGCGGCCAGAGAAGGATCTTGAAGTCTACTATCACCCAGAATTTTTCACATGATTTTATGGTCATCCGAGAATAGGGATTTGAACTAAAGAGGATAAGTTGCTTCCAAAAGACAGGATAGAGAAACAAGGGAAACTAAAACCCAACTATTTATTCAATTAATCCTTATACCTTAGGCATGTAAACTAAATGAAATTGTGGAGAAACCCACAAGATCATTGTACTCATTACAAAAATCCAACTCAAACATAAGCACTAAGACAAACCAACCAAACATTAAAGGTTCACAAAGCACACATATT
>Ga0182004_10003747_pt1 | contig 12145 bp, 14 predicted proteins | sample Sormic07211540_1_FD_120479 | JGI IMG/M metagenome (GOLD analysis project Ga0182004, IMG submission 120479) | Endophyte microbial communities from Sorghum bicolor roots, Mead, Nebraska, USA - 072115-40_1 MetaG | ecosystem: Host-associated > Plants > Roots > Unclassified | place: USA: Nebraska... | reverse complement strand
TTGGGATTGCTCAGAAGGGGAGGTGGGGGGGGGGGGGGGGGTGGGGGGTGATTAAGTAGACACCTCTCCAAACCTCATGTGGTGATGTAGACTTTTTCCTTTACAAATTTAGTCAAGCACAAGGGAATATGGTTCCAGCAAACTATGTCTAAGTTGTATATCAAGAGCTATTTGATGTTTACTTTTTAGGCAATTAGACCATGCTTTGCTCTAGATTTTAATGATGTGTGATATAGAACTAGTTAACGTCGAGACCTAACCATGCTCTTTAATAACAGTTTTTTATTCTTAACTACGTGAATTGAATTGTACAAAAGTGCACTCTTACATTTTATGACATGTTCAAACCTTGTTACATTTCTGGTTTATTTAGTTCTAATTAAGTAAAGTTTAACTTGCAGTGAGGAGCACTTGACGGCTAAGGAGATGGAGAGGCAAGCAGATATTTCTGGATGGCCAGTTTGCTCTCAGGCACAACACTTTGCCACTCTTGCTTTGGAGTGGTACAACTCTACCAAGAAAACGGTATGTTATCTCTTTTTCAATAGATAACTTCTTTGACAATACATTCTACTGATCAGTTATTATGTGGTCGAATGATACAGCATAAGTTTGAGATTGCAAAGGTGTTGTTCTCTAAGTGCTTCACCGACGTAGATCACAACACATATGCCCACGTGAACTTCACTGCGACCCCCACCTCAGACTCACACTTGCCTAAGAGGTTGTTCTTCGCTGAGCTCATGCTGGTTCCAAATCTTCAGGCGTGTAAGGATACTGATCCTATACGTGTCCTCAGTGTATCTGCCATCGATGACTCTTGTTTCGGTGAGTGAAAGTTTAGATCTATTTGCTGTTTATTCTTAATTCAATTATTTTCTGGTTAATTGTTTTTTGCTTGAAATATTGTTTCTTGAGAGTTCCCTGCATTTGAAGCATTTGAAGTTGTTGATCAGTTTGAAGTTGTTGATTAGTTTGGATCATTAGTATGTGAAGATTGTCATATCTATTCATATGGGTATTCATTTTCTGTGTTTGAGTTGTTAATATGTGAACATTTTGTGATATCTTTTCAGGTGGGTGTCATGAGATGGTGAGGGACATTAAGGTTGCAATAAGGAAGGATATGGATTATGAGCGCTGTCATGCATGCAGCGAGCGTATCAAACATCCAAGAGGCGATCAGTTTGTTGCTGGCCATAACCGCACGAGGATGCCTTATGTCAGCACGTTTCCGTGGACACCTGAGTCAGAGTAGTTTGGTGCTGCCATGCATGCAGTGAGTGTAATAAAAATCCAAGAGGCGATGAGCTTGTAGCTAGCCACAACCGTACGATATGTCAACATGTTTCTGTGGACATACTTGAGATAGATCCTCTAAATGTGCTCTGCCTTGATATTTAATATTGTACTATGTTCTGGACCTAAGATCAGTATGTGTTATTGAATTTCATACATAAAATAGACCTTCTAAATGTGTTATGCCAATTTATTTAATATATTTTGCTATATTTGGGACCTAGGATTGAATTTCTTGGAACAGAGCCATCCCAACTGGGATGTCTGATCTCTGGAATGTTGATATCCTAGCTCACTCATGGGTTATGTAATGAGCCCATTTGTTTGTCTTTTCAACCGTATTTTTTCTGCCAGCTAATAGTATTTTTCTCTTACGATAAATCAGCAAACAATATTTTCAGCCTTTCAGACCAGCGAATAGGTACTAATGGACAAAACTGACAATAGCCAATGAAACAGTGTATCTGAAACAACACCATCCTGAATGAATCACACGGGTTTTCTTGATGAAATTCAAAGATTTTATCTACTCTATGTGGAAGCATTCCATATACAGTGTAGTGACCTATTGCAGCGTGCCTAAGTTGCAGTATGGCAGATTAAAGTACCATTCAAATAGATACTTTCTCCATACCAAGAAAATTGTTTTGGACAAGGTGTCAAAACATTGAGAATACTAAGAGCATACCCCGTGCGTTGCTGCAAAAATTACGGATTAGTGAATTGTGTAGTATGATGATGTGGACTATACTTATTTATTTTGCTGGCGTGGACACTACAGTTGTCATGTGTGCTATTGGATTTTAATTGTATATATGTGGTAGTGCATTGTATGTTGAGATAAATAGTTATTCAGGTTTTGCTTAGTGGATTTTAATTCAATATGGTAGTGCATTGCTTAGGTTGATAGCTTCAATGCTTAGAGAAATAATAAGTGGGGCTTACAAGTCAAAGTCAGGCTTTGAAGACTCTATCGTTGTCTTAAATGAATTCTTATGTGAGTATGGAGGAAGTACACCGTACTTGATCAAATAAACACAAATTATTCTAACTAGTCTTTAGCTTTCTTTATTGAAACAAATGAGCCATATGAAATTGAAATAAAACTAATTTTAACTCCACGATTTCCTTTTGGTATAGCCAGATAAACCAAAAAAAAAACACACTCGATTTCAAAACAAACACACACACACACACACACACACACTCCGGTCGCCCTTCCTCCGCCGTCCTCTCCATTCAGAGTTTCGGTCCGTCAGTTCGTCGGCTCCTTCTAAAACCTCCAATCTCCCTAGCACAGGTTTCTGATAATTTCCACGCCCAATTCCGCTCCGGCGTCCAAGGCCCCACCGAATGGTCCACGTCCACCACACCGCCTGAATCACCAGTTCACCACCACATATGGGGAGGAAGAAATCGCGGCCGGTTCGAGCTGCGGGCGCTGCCTCTGCGGCGGCCGAGGCCGACCCCTACGCGCCGAGCCCTAGCTGCAGCACGAAGCGTGGGACCAAGGGCGAGGCGAGGAGAGACGTCTGCGTGGAGGTGGATAGGACCACGTGGGCTCAAGCCGACGTCGACCACCGCGACGTCGCCGAGGTGGTCCTCCGCGACGTGAGCGTCTCCGGCGACGGGGATGGGGAAGAAGGTGCGTTGGAGGAGGCATTCGGGGCGTCGACGTTCTCGTTGCGTCTGCGGGTGCGTGACGCGCCGGAGGAGGGGTTCAGGATGGGCCAGTGGCCCGTTGTGCCGTCGGATTGCGTGCTCCTAGAGTATGTCGTCCATGGTGGCCGTGAAGGGAAGCATCCAGAATATGTGGTCTCAGGGTGTTTTGATGGTCCTGATGAAGGTGTATCGGGTCTCGCCCATTTGGTGAGCTTGAGATTCGTCACGCTCCGGGTTCAGTCGTTCAGAGCATTTCAGGATATGGGTGAGGCGAGGGTTGAGTCGTTTCGGGTTAGAGTGGAGGTGATGGAACAGGCTTTCAGCGCGTGCGACTCACTGCTGGAGGTGGCTAGGCATCCATGGAGGAAGAGTTTGATGAATATGATGGCTTGGCTGCGTCCTGAGGTCACAACATCGGCTGCCATATATGGGTTGGATGACCTTGGTGTGCCAATTGATGATGGTGGTAATGCTGATTTGGCACCTAAGAGTGATTCACAGTTTGATCTTGCCGCTTTTTATGAGGCCGTTAAGCCTTCGACGTGAGTATCTTACATCTCACTATTACTCTAACCTCATAATCATGTGCTTTAACATGAAGATGAAATGAAAGCATTTAAATTTAAAGATAACTACTTGCTGCCATTTTTTATTATTGATATACCATATGTGCTTGTGTGATCAGAATCTATTATTTGAGTTATACAAAGCTTCGTTATGATTCTTAGGATGTATCATACTTTTTTCCTGGCCATTGTTATGATACTTATCTTTTGTTCCTGTTGTTAGTAATGCAGAACAGTTGAAAGAGGATCTTCCTGATTTAGTTCCTCAGCTCAGACCATATCAACTTCGTGCAGCGCATTGGATGGTTCAACGTGAAAAGGGAAATACACCCCATCAAGGATATGCTAATTCTGCACCATATTGTGTTCCTATTGATTTTATTCACAAGAATTCCAGGATGTTCTATAATCCGTTCAAGTAAGTCTGAAGTGTATAAACACTAATCAAATCTGGTTGATACGCTTGTAGCTTGTTTAGTTAAGTATGCTTGAGATTTCTTGAGTTCATTACATATTGTTGTACTATTTGAGCAACCTGCTTTACATACACATAATGTTTCCACCAATCTTGATTTCAATTTTTCCTTTGTTCCTGTGAATACATCAGATTTTCACATATCTGTTACCAACTTACTATGCAGCGGAAATATTTCATTGCAACCAGAGCCTTCTCCACCTTATGTCTCTGGGGGCATTTTGGCTGGTAAGTCGATAACAATTGTGTTCATCAATTCATTATTATACTGCTTTTATGATTTTTACCATTCTGGATAGTTACCGCTGACACTCCTTTTCTGTGCTCAATTCATACAGATGAAATGGGCTTGGGGAAAACTGTCGAGCTTTTAGCGTGCATTTTTGCTCATCGTAGACCAATTTCATTAGACTTCTCTGTCTCCCAGAACAAAACAGAAATGGATCAAATTAAGAGGCAGAAAGTAGAAAGGGTTGAGTGCATCTGTGGTGCTGCGAGTGAAAGTTCTGCATACATGGGTCTATGGGTCCAATGTGACATTTGTGATGCTTGGCAACATGCTGATTGTGTTGGTTACTCACCCAAGAAAGATATACTTTTTGATGATACCACTGAAGATGTAGCATCAACAAACAAAAAAAGCACCATGAAGTCTGGAATTAGAAGGAAAAAGAAACCCAGGTGTTCTATTGTCGAGACAGAAGACAAATACGTTTGTGGACTGTGCTTGGAGCTTACTGAAGCAACTCAAACTAATATATTCAGCCATGTACATTGATAGTATGCCCCGCACCAATATTGGCACAATGGCACTCTGAGATTACCCGGTATGATTTCTTTTATTCAAATGTTAATTGATTAATTGAACAATTTTGCGCATAATTTCTGAATATCAGAATCAATATTTTTCAAATTTTCCAAGCTACACTTTACTATATCAAGAGCTCGAGAGACATACTGTGTAACACTATGTGCTGCTTCGCCTAAATGTTCGGTTAGCCATTTAAGCACCATTCAAATGCTACATGGTGGCCAGCTGTGTCCGTTTAATCGGTGTTTAAATGGCTGCATCTGTTTAGTGTTTAGCGTTTACATCAACACTGCCTGCTGTTGCTCTCAGTTTTGAAATCTCTGTTTTCTGCTTAGAATGTAAGGCTGTTATTTTGCTCTCATTGTTTCAGCCGCGTAACACTCAATCTCTTCTTCACTGCTTCTATTTTGAGTATAGAAGTTCTGCAACTTTATGTTAAAAATCCTTATGATGGATCTTTGTTGAGGGTGCCCATGATGGGAAGCTTCCGAGAATAAGACGTGTCGACTCTAGTGCAGTCTATACCAAGAATGAAGCTTCAAGTGCCTTATCCAGTTTTATCCTTTTGAGTGTTTTGGCCTCTTTGGTATGGTATAGCTACAGGCATATGCATATAATGATAGTACTGACAGCTGTTTTTCTATACTCTAGACACACAAGGCCAGGATCTCTGAAAGTTTGCATTTATGAAGGTGCAAGGAACTTGGATCCTGCTACCATCCAAAAAAATGAGATGGCTGAGATAAGTACTGCTGATGTTGTCTTGACGACCTATGATGTCTTGAAAGAAGATCTATCACATGATTTTGACCGTCATGACGGTGATCGCCGTTTCTTGAGATTTCAAAAGAGGCAAGTAATGTTTAGTTTCACAATGAAGGTTGGCATGATAGGTTAGACTGATTCCAGTTTTCAAACCCTCCATAAACTATAGGAAACATACATTTCCTCAGAACCAGGAAATCATGGATTTTTTTCCATGTTTGAGGCAAATGCAGGGGCTGGGGGTTTACAGTGTTGCTGTTTGACAAGGAAAGCTAAATATCAACAATAACCCATATACATACTGCTGCCTTGCAAAGATATCAATGAGCTGAAACTACTTCAAACTAATGTTGTTATTTGGAAAATATAACCCTAGGAAGATCTGCTTCCTAATTTTAGGAAAAGGTAATTGCATGATTCTTCCTTATGTTTTCTCTGTATAAATAGCTATAACATTCTTGCTAGCATGTGTACAATAATTGTCCTAAAAAAGCATGTGTAAAATAAATTGCTTCAATTAAAACAAAATTAATGAGGGAGCTAAACCTACTACTGATGTCTAACATCCATTTTTCTTGGAGAAGTCAAATGCAAGCTGACATACCACACCAATTCAGAGATTTGTGCCACTGTACTTTTATCTTTATGCTTTCCTTTTTTGTTGTGCTGGGTTCATGGTTCACATATTTTGAATTTTGATACCTATTCATTGATCTGACATTATGTGAGTACTAAAAATCTGGTGAAGCTGAATCTGAAAGAATATCTGACTCAAGCTTATTCATCACTTAGAATCAGGGTACACTGATAATAGTTGAAATAGAAGTGCAGTAGCTTGTTCGGTCCAAGTACTTCATTGAGTGCTTACAGTAAGAATCCCATTGTTATCCAGACATGCCATTTATTCTTAAGTTAAATTAACTTTGGTTGAGCCTCTGCTGAACTGTCATTACGCTCTTTAGATATCCTGTCATTCCAACTGTCCTGACAAGGATCCACTGGTGGCGGCTTTGCTTGGATGAAGCTCAGATGGTAGAGTCAAGCAAGACTTCTGTGACAGAGATGGCATTGAGGCTAAATGCTCAACACCGGTGGTGTATCACAGGAACCCCAATACAACGCAGGCTTGATGATCTCTTCGGGCTTCTACGTTTTCTTAGGACAAACCCATTTGACACATATAGATGGTGGGTGGACATTATTAGAGACCCGTATGAGGTATGTTGCCTGCTACTACTGAATCTGTCACATGCTAGTCATTGTCATGCTGTAATGTTTATCATTTATAAACTGTGATCACTTGCCTGGGCTGACAGATCTCAAATACCATAATTTCATGGTGGTGATGATGGATCTAGTGAAGTACATAAAGCCTGGGTAGTGCAAGTCTTACAGTTGGCCCATTGGTTCTTAGTTCTTACCATCTAGGTCCATATAGTCTGAAAACATAGGCAAGCATGTTTTATAAGGACTAAGAACCTCATGATACAATGAACTTTTTAGTGCTGGTTTGTTGTTTTTTTATAGCATACATGAAATCAATAATGTTGCCACAGCATGTAACGCTTGTTGCTACTTGGTAGGATTTGATTTGATAGCATTTGGTTTTACTGAGATAATTGGTCTGAGTTTATTCTCCTTTTGTCTCATCGAACTGAACTGCAGAGGGGGAACGGAGTAGCAATGAATTATGCACACAATTTCTTGAGGGAAATCATGTGGCGTTCCTCCAAAATTCATGTCTCAGGTGAACTGCAGCTGCCTCCGCAAGAAGAGTGTTTTTCATGGCTCATCTTTTCTTCCATTGAAGAATATTTCTATAAGAAGCAGCATGCAACCTGCATGGACCATGCACATCAAATTATTAGAAGTTTGAGAAATGACACCAATAGAAGAGAATCAATTTCAGGTACTTTATCCACCAGATCAACCATTTTATGTTTCCACATTAATTCTTCAGGGTCAGGGTTTTCATGCTTTTCCATAGAAAATGATCCAAAAAAAAAGTTGGAATGGACATTTTTTAAAGTAGATAATATAGACGGAATTCCATTTCGAGTGAGATATGGATAATACCATCTTCAGAGGCATTTATAGGTAATAGCGAATTTGCAAGACTGTTAAATATTTCTGTAATGTTGCCTAAAAGTTTCCTTGTCCCTTGAGCTTTCAGCACTAGGTTACCTCTTTTTATTAAACATGTTGCAATGGCTGATTAGTTGCCACACTAATGTCCTTTATCCAAAAACCTGAAGGTTCTTTCTACCTCGTGCTTGTAGATTCAAATGCTGTGCTAAATGTTTACCTCTCCAATGACGACATTGCCAAGTTCCTAGTCCCACTGCTGAAACTTCGGCAGGCATGTTGCCACCCACAAGTGGGGAGTTCTGGTCTCTGCTCCCTGCAGCATAACCCTTTGTCAATGGATGAAATTTTACAGGTGAATAGCTGATTATGTTTCAGTCCTGGTTGCTACCTGTTTTCTGTAGTGCAATTTTTTTAATAACGCGCTCAGTGTTGCCCATGATACTTTTGTGCATCCAGGTTCTTATTGGTAAAGCAAAAATTGAAGGAGAGGAAGAGCTGAGAAAAATTGTAGTTGCCCTGAATGGTCTTGCCGGATTAGCTGTTATTGAACAAAGGAACCAAGAAGCTATTTCTTTGTACAAAGAAGCATTGGCATTGGCTCATGAAAATGTTGATGATTTCCGTGTTGACCCTCTATTGAATCTTCATATCAACTACAATCTTGCAGAACTGCTTAGAATTAGTTCTGAATATTTACAAGAATGCCCATTAAAAAAGCTGGCTTCTGAAGTTTCAATCAGCCGAAAAAGAAAGGAAACTAACACTGTTGAGACAAATGTACTTTGTGTGAAACGAAATAAAATATGTGAAAACAGTGTTTCGAGTTTGACAGCTAATGGGTTAGAAGCATCTGAAGAAGATGAAAACACAATTGGACAAGCATGCATAACTGGAGATGTGGGAGTGGAGAATGTCGCTGGATGCCACTCTTCATCGGAATGTTTTGCTAATGACTGCTTGAGGAAGACTTGCAATGAAATCACAGAAAAATACTTGTCAGTTTTTACTTCAAAGCTGGTAGTAGCGCAGAAGGATTTTAATGCATCATTCACAGAGGTAAGTTCAGTACATTTCTATCTTTTTTTGAGCCGCACCAAGCTATCTTAATTTATTTATCTTTCTTTGTCTTCTGTTATTATTGTATTCTTTTGGTAAGTTTTATGTGATCCAAGCATTTCCCTTTTCTCCTCATACTGAGCATGCGTACCTTTAGGTCTTGAATAAAACTAAAGAGCTACAGAGTGGGCATATGAATTGGTGGCTGCATGCTTTGGACTGCATTGAACAGAACAACATTTCTGCTGATGAACTCATCAAGAAGATTGATAATTCTTCTAGTAAGAGCACCACTGGTTTGGGTTCAAGGGGAATATCTTCCAGGTCTGCAGCAAACTTGTTTTAATATTCTCCGTGGTACCTATGTCGATTCATTTTTTTTCAAGGATTCATATCACTAAATATATGTTCAAACAATATTTATTTCTATAGTTGATGGTTAAATTGGTTGTTTTGTTCTTTCACAGGATTAAAAGTATCACTGGATTAAAATATGCAATTCAAGCTGACATTGATTCTCTAAAAAGTTCGAGGCAACATCTTATGGATAGACTTCTGGAAGTTGACAAAACAATGGATAACCCAAGGGATGAGGACATTGAGGGCCAGCGATATTGTCCAAAATGCTATGATGGCACTGGTTCTTTATGTATCCAATGTGAGCTAGATGAACTCTTTCAGGTTAATATGCACCAGGGCTTGCTGATGTTTTTGTGCCTCTATGAAATTCATCGTTTATTGATTTAATCTCTTCGTTTCTTTTAGAGGTATGAAGCACGTCTGTTTCTTGTTAAGAAATCAACCAATGATTCTGTCATTGATTCAGTAGAAGAAGCACAGGATCTACAGAGGCGAAAATATGAGCTCAATCACTTCTTCCGTAATAGAAAATCTGAACCTGGCTATGACAATAACAATCCTAGATCAGCTCGAGAAAACATACAGGTGTGTTACATACTTCCATTCCTGCATGCAGTACTATCGATAGTTGTCATTTCCTCTTTTTTTCCCTTCTTCTTCTTCTAAACACACCTCTTTCAAGGATAGCATTACAATTCCAACTCTCTGGAAAATAATGTTACACCTTCTATTTATCTTTTACCATGTGTCTTCTAAGATCTGTATTGATCAGTCCATCCGCCTTCGCTCTCTGTGAAAGGTGTTTCAAGGACCATCATCACTTAAAGCTTCTTCTGAGCTACTCTGACCTGGCATTTGAAGCGATCGATATTGATCCATTATTACATTTGTGTTATCTATCTGTTATATTTTTTTAATACTGCCAATGTTTACAGGTCTACAGGCATCCTTCTCGAACCGAGACTGCATTAAGGGTTATCCGGAATCACTCAAAGACAGTATTGGGAAAGCAATATTCCGCAATTGCTAAAAAACATTTACTTCTTTTTGAGGTAGAAAATGTTTCTTTCTCTTTTGACATAAATCAAGCTCGTTGCTAACCATGACATGATAATTAGGCTATGCGCAAGGAATTTCCTCAAGCAAGGTTTCTGTCAATTGCTCAAACCCAATTATTGCGTGCTCATGACGAGATCAAGATGTCCATCTCGAGACTTCAGCTCAAAGAGAAAGACGATGAACCTAGTGCTTCCAATATTGTAACTAGAGAGGAACTCATACCATATAATGTGCAGTTTACAAGTGAAAAATTCATGTCACTCTCATCTTTAGCCCGTGTTAGAGGTCAACTCCGGTACTTAAAGGTGTGTGATAACTTCAAGTAAACTTCTGCCACAGAACTTCACATTTTAGTTAGTGTACAATTTACATAACTTGTTTGTTCCCAAAGATATCACTATGGTACTATATCATATGGGTCACTCATTATTTGTTTGGTTTAATATCATCTTAATATAATACCTCTGCTACAGAGTCCTGTTCTTGCGTGGCTCCTTTTTTTTTAATGTAGATCACATCTGTGCTTTTAGGGATTGGCGGTATGTAACAAGAAAACACATAACCAGCATGGTGAATCATTGGCTAAAGCAGGCGACGCCGTTGATACAGTTGCTTCATGTTCAGTCATAGGGCAAACTGTCTCTGATTTTCGTAATGAACCATGCCCTATATGCCAGGAGAAGGTTTTTGACCAGAAAATGGTTTTCCAGTGTGGTCATTTTGTATGCTGCAAGTGTGAGTATCTATGCAAGTTCTGTGTTCAAATTTGTTCAAAGCTACACCAATTTGAAGAAAAGCAGTACTCCTAGATAAGATAGATACTGTTGACTGCTCCGTTCCAAATTATAGTTCACTTCAGTTTTGTCCTAAATTCAAATTTCTCTAACTTTGACCAAGATTTTAGAAAAAAATATTAACATATACAAATTCAAATAAATGCAACACCAGGACATACTCATGGAGAATTTAATGAAACTAATTCGATACTGTAGATGTTGATGTGCCTTTCTATAAACTTGGTCAAAGTTAGAGAGTTTTGATTTAGGACAAAGCTAAATTGTGAACTTATAGTTTAGAAGGGATGGAGTCATGGGGTATAACATGTCTGTCTGCCTTTTGAGCTGTGGAATTTACTTTAGCAATCTTACCCTTCTGCTAAGTTCAATGCTGATGTAACTTCAGGACATGCAATTGGATAATCATGCCACTTGTCTGTTCAAGTACTCATATGATGTATAGTGAACTCCTGACCTTGACTAAATTATCTTCTTACTGCTCTCAGGTTGTCTTTACATGACAGAACAAACTGCAGCCCAATTCGGAAAGCGTAAAAAATGGATTATGTGTCCCACATGCCGTCAGCGAACAGATATTGAGAATGTTGCTTTTGTAGTTGAGAAAGCTTGGGACAAACCTGAAAAGAGCACTGAAGATTTGGCTGAAAGCACTATTTCTGTCCAAGGTTCATATGGAACAAAGGTTTCATGCAATCTCCTTACTTTGTGGATATTCTATCTGTTCTGCATTTGAACCCTGTGGTTACTGCTTATTTTAGCTTGTAACTTGCATGACTACATTTGAAAGTAGGACCTTTGTGTCAATGTGTCCATGCACATAATTAATCATGTAACCCTATAAGATGGAAGGACTATGTTCTAAAAGTCCCTCAAAACATTATTAGTATTCAACTATCTCCTAGACTATAATGCAGTTGCTGCTAACTGTTTGCAAAGGGAAAAAAAGAGGACAGGCCATACTTATGCAGGTACCACAACTTCTGGTTTGTTTGGTTATTGTATGTTGAAGTTAATAATGTAAACCCGTAAATTCTAAAGAGTCCTGGAAATGCCCGTAAGACGGAATGACTATATTCTCAAGAGTCTGAAAGTGTTATTGTTTAACTATACTTCTATAATGCACTTGCTGTTAAATATTTGCAGAGGGAAGGAGATAGGTCATATACTTAAGCAAGCTCCTCTACTGGTTTGCCTGGTTATTGTATGT
>Ga0182004_10003746_pt1 | contig 12146 bp, 3 predicted proteins | sample Sormic07211540_1_FD_120479 | JGI IMG/M metagenome (GOLD analysis project Ga0182004, IMG submission 120479) | Endophyte microbial communities from Sorghum bicolor roots, Mead, Nebraska, USA - 072115-40_1 MetaG | ecosystem: Host-associated > Plants > Roots > Unclassified | place: USA: Nebraska... | reverse complement strand
TTGTTGATTCAAGAATAAAACCTATTATGTACTCTAATGGCTGACGTACCAAAGATAATTGTATAAGCAAGAATCATCGGATATTTTGTGAAGCATCTTAAAGTGGAGTAAAAAGATATTTAATCCTGATTAATTTCATGTCTTTGGTTGTAATAATTAGCATGAGCATAGATCAATAATTTGTATATCCTCCGTTGCAACGCACGGGCATTTTTACTAGTTAGGACAAATACACCAAAAGACAACCCTAATAAAACATGCAAAGGATGTTGTTTCTGTATGTTCAGCTACTTTATAAGTATACTCCCCTTTCAAAAAAAATTATAAATATATACTCATATTCTACCAAGAAACACTGTGATACTGCATTAATAAATGGTTCAAATTGTTTCTAATCCTGACAGGTTTTGTGAAACTTGAGAATAACACAAGTCATGGAGACATATTTTACATTTAAGACATCATTAAATGAGTGGCGTGATTATCTTCGTGATATCAACTTCTGGTATGTTATCTATCAAATCTAGCCTAAGTTTTTAGAAAAAAGAATAGTATTTATTCTGACCTTTTCATGAGTAAGTTTTAGTGTACATTTGTTTAGAAAAAATAGTTTAAACTTGTATAGCCTTAATTCAAACTAGATCGCCTCCTCCTCCAAAGGACATGGCTTCTTCATCTGTATAACATACTTATAAATCATGATGGTTTGAGAGAGTGCCTAATGATGTGGCATTGTAAATTAAAAGTTGTTAAGATATATAGAGATTAGACAAAAACTCAAAACTTGTCAGCTCACTTGGCTCGTGATCAATTAGGCTCAACTTAACTCGGTTTGGTGGAACTTTCTATAGAGCCGAGCTAGGTATAATGAGCCGCTTGTCGGGGCAGTGAGCAACGCTGGCTTGTGAGCTCTTCACCAACCCAACGAGCTAGAATACCCAACGGGCCAGGATCGGCCATCCAAGAATTAACCCATGTAAGGACAAAAAAGTCCACTAGAGACCTAATACTCAGACTTTGTTTAGATTCAACTTTTTTTGGTTTTTTACACTATAACACTTTACTTGTATTTGATAATTATTGTCCAATCATGGACTAACTAGGCTCAAAAGATTTGTCTCACAAATTACAGATAAACTGTGTAATTAGTTATATTTTTTTATCTATATTTAATTATATATGCATGTGTTATAAGATTTGATGTGACGAGAAATCTTAAAAAAAATTTGATGTCAGCCACTGCAAACAACAAGTGAGTCCCGAGTCTCTGCGTCCGACACGACACACACAGGTCATTGAATTGATTTTGATCAAGTTCATTCGAACAATTTAAAAAATTAAAATTAAAAATGTGCGAGAACTTTTAGATAGATTATATTTTAAATAAAATATTATTTAAATTTCTGAAAATGCGTAGCTGATTTATTTAATAGGGACTATATTTTTAAAAAAATGTACGGATTTTAGATTTTTTCTAATTTCTAAAGAATTATTTGTGAATTTTTTAGATTTAACTATCGTTTTATTATTTTTATAAATTATATATACTTCAGACCATCCTTGAAACCAGCCAAGATCCAAAGTTGTCGATTTGTAATAGTTGGAGGGCCATGCATGTCCGGTCTTGAGTTCGAGGGCTAAATCCGTACTTTAACAAAAGTTCAAGGGCTAAAAATAGACATTTGTATATTTTTTATGTGTCTTCCAAAATATTTTATCTCCTAACGCCTCCTAACATAAAAACATTTGTCTCCTAAAATAAGTTTTGTACTTTGTAGTAGTGAAAGAAGTTACTTGGGCCAGACAGGCCTCGCAAGAGTCCAATTTATGCCTATTGCCTGTGCTAAATACTTGTTCGTAACCTTTGAAAAATAAAAAAATGCATAGAACCACAGCCAAGCTAGAATTCAGAACCAGATGCCATGCAATAATTATAGCCGTGCCAGAAGGCCATATCTCCTTGTAACGTGAGCACTGTTGATTTGGAACGTACTCTCTCCGTATAAGATTTAGATGTCGTTTAGGACAACGATATGATCTTCAAAATATAACTTTGATCTCTTATTTTTATAAAAAAATATTTAGAAAAAAATAATATATGTATATTTTTATGAAAGTATTTTTCAAGACAAATCCATTCATATAATTTTTACATTTACAAACTTAAAAATTGAAAAGTTATTGATGATTTATATTCCCAAAGTTTGACCTAAATCTGGTTCAAAACGACATCTAAATCATATATGGAGGGAGTATACTCTTGTGTTTAGTGCATACAACCAAAATAGTTGTGGCAATTCTAGGTTACTAAACAGGGATAAATGGGGCTTAATTGATTAGGACACTACAAAAGTAAACTTATTTGCGGGCGAATAAGCCGTATCCCTTGTTATTAGAAACGGGATTGTTTGTTTTTATGATTCTTCTAACTTGGAAGTGGCGGCACAATAGTGAGAGGCATCTAAAAGCAGTGGCACCAAGAGTCTTCCTCTTGTATTTGGTATTAATGACCTCACGAGAGCTACATAAAAATTAAATGATCTTACCTATAGATTAAATGTCGTGCTCAAACACTAGCGTTTGGTCAGCCTAGCAACTTGAGGAGTGTAGTGTGTATTTAAAGGAGTGATGTTCACTTAGATCTTGTGGGCCCATTGCGGTGTGGCCTCCGCTCCGGCATGGTCTAGACACCTCGGTGCATGCCATCTCCATCTCGCTTAGCCCCATGGCATGTGCATAGTGAGGAAGAGGAGGAAGTAGACACACTAGATGGGAAAACAGTAATTTTATATCGTCTCGCCCTAACTTTAAATAAATTATTATTTTAATAACTATGGTATACAATGTTACAGAAATATGCTTTCATAATAATATTGGACAAATTCAAGGATTGAAAATATATGTCAGCAAAATCACACAAACAATGCTCTAGAAAAAACTAGCCACAAAATACTAAATACTGATGATTGCCTAGCATAATAACTTGAGGAGTGCAATGTTTATACAAACGAGTGATATCCACATGGGTCAATTGCATTGTGACTGCCGCGCGGGTGTGGCTCGAACACCTCCTAGCATCCCCATCTTGTGCAGCACCCGGCAAAGAGCCTCCAGCAAAAAATTGGCCGATAAAGATTTCTTTGCCGAGAGCTTTTTATCGGGCACCCGACAAAGACTTTATCGAGAGTAAACACAGCACCCGGCAAAGAAAAGTGACCGTCACGGCGCCGGCTCCATCGGTCCTTTCTTTGTCGGACGCTGTGTCAGAGACACCCGGCAAAGATTTTTAAAATTTTTTTTCTAGATTTTCTTTGCGGAGCGCTTGCTGGGTAGGCTCCCGGCAAAGAGTTTTTTTATTTTTTTTCAACAATTTCTTTGCCAGGCGCCTTGGCCCTAGCATCCGGTAAAGATTTTATTTTATTTTTTTAACAGTTTCTTCGTCGGGTGCCCTGGCCCTGACACCTGGCAAAACTGGGAACCTGAAGTTGACGCATTCCCAGCTTTGCCGGTGTGCCACGGCTTGGGCACCCGTGAAAGCTCCAAATGGCTAGAGGGGGGTGAATAGCCTATTTAAAAATTCTCTACAAACTCAACTAGACAAGTTGATTAGTAAAACAAATGACGAAGATATTCTAGCACTAGCTCAACTAAGCAATGCAAGCCACCTAAACAAGTCTAGTAAGAAGGCTAAACACTAAGTCACAACAACAAAACATAACTAAAGTTAACTACACTCCTATGTAAGAAGACTAAGCTACACAAGCTATACAACAAGGAAGAAGTGCAAGAAAGTAATGGAGTGGAGTGTGATTGTTATACCAACGTTGTAGAGTAGAGATATATCCAATCACTCACAATTACAATCACAAGGAAAATCCTCAGCAAGAGATGACACAAGATTTTTTACCAAGGTTCACTTGCTTCCCGGCAAGCTAGTCCTCGTTGTGGCGATACACCCACTTGATGGATCACGAGCTAATTGGCAATCCAAAGTCAAACCCTCAGCGGGTGCCATACATCCACTCACAAGATGGAGATCCTCTAAGCCACGAACAATCCACTAGAGTAGTCAATTGCTATCTCCTGCGAGGAAGGCTCAAGAACCCCTCACAAATCACTTGGTGCAGCTCGAAACAATCTCCAATCACGAGCTCAACACCACCACTACTCCAAGCTATCTAGGGTGTCGGGAAACACCCAAGAGTAACAAGAAATCAGTAGCAAACTCAAGGATCAAGTGCCACTAGATGCAACTTTCAATGCAATGCACTTGAATCTCACTCAATCTTACTAAGATTAGCAATCATGCAAGGAGATGAGTGGAGAGAGTGTTCTCTAGCTCAATGTATGTCTCAAGTAATCAAATATGCAAGAGTTGCCCCCCTAAAGCCGGCCACCTCCAATTTATAAGCCCCCAAAGAGATAGAGCCGTTGGCTCTGTCACTGGGCTGAAATCGAGGGCACCGAACGCTCAGCAGGGTACCACCGGACACTCGACCCCCTACGTCTGGTGCTCTAGGGTTGACCACGTGTCCACCTTTGAATCTCGCGCGTCAATCTCTAACGGTCACCTGCGGACCACCGGACGCGACCAAGTGAGCACCAAGCACGTCCGGTACTCACCGGTCTCGTACGCAGAGAGTTTGTAAAACTCAGATCTCACTGGACTCATGCGTAGAGAGGGTTGCAAAACGAACCCACACCAGATGCTGAGCACCGGTCTCACTCTGGTGCGTCCGGTGCCTTGTCAGAATCCTTGCAGTTTAGCGCGCTGACCCTAGCATGCACCGGACGCGTACATAGTAGATAACTTGCGTCTGGTGCAGAGCATCCGGTGCACTCTGCTCTCTCTGGTCAAACACCGACAGTGCACCAGACGCGTCCGGTGCTTCTGAGCACTGCGTCCGGTCCGCGTCTTCTCCAAAGTTTTCCACCGGCGCAATAGAAAATATACACTTAATTTTCTCAAAAGCGCCGAATCCCGCCTCGCAAGCTCAACAGGAGGGAGAGAGGAACCCAAACCCCTCTCAACCCTAGGAACTCCACCTCCTTTGCAAAAGTGCTAACACCACCAAGTGTCCACCACCAAAGTGCATGTGTGTTAGCTTTTCATAAACATTTTCATCAAAGGAGTTAAGTTAGCACTTTACTAGATCCTAATGCATATTCTTAAGATATGGACCTAGTAGCACTTGATTCTAGAGATGACCGTGATTTCCCCTCTTGATAGTCAGCTATCTATCCTAAATCCGGTCAATTACTTCTCTACTCAACTTAGACCGGCAAAAGTAAAACCCTATATTTATACCTTTGCCTTGATTACTTTCCTCCTTTTCTATCATCATGATCTCCACTTCATGCTTCATCTCTTTGTGATCATGTGGCCACCATCTCATGCCACCTTGCATCTTCATCACATGTGTTGTTTATACCTAACTCAAATCACTTAAACACAAGACATTAGCAACTTGGTGTCACTAATTACCAAAACCAAACTTGGGCTTTCAACCCGTCAAATCCTTTATTTTTTTTATTTTTTATTATGTATTTACAAACACAATATAGCATATATTTATATCACAAACACAATATAGCATATCCATCTCATCACAAACTCAATCCCGCATATATATATCACATCACCACAAGTCGATAGTCGTTCACAGTGCATCACATGTCCATCAAGCTGTGAAAAAGAGAAACAAACTAGAGGTGGGGGGGGGGGACTGAGTGCCTGTTGAAAAAAAAGCGTCGTCACCTGCTTGCGCCTGAGATGGGTTATTTGAACCCGCCGACGGAGGCTACATAAAAGACAAGAGATTGCATGTGTCAGAGTGGTTAATTTGGTCTTCTATGTCATGAAAGAATATGAAAGCACTAGTCGAAGAAATTTGTTTTCATACTCACAGGACAAGCTAGAAGTGGCGGTGGTGGAGCGAACTGCGGCCCCACAAAAAGGATGTCGAGTTCGAGCAAGTTGTAACGTTGGATGCCTAAAACACAAACATCTCCACATATGATCACGGGCATCCAACGTTACAACTTGCTCGAAACTTTCTGGATTTTTTACCACAGCCTCCACATGCGATAACAAGGCACATCCACAAGTTTCATGTTTTTCGGACTTCGTTTGCAATTGTTATAATTTAAATACATTTTTCACGGGAGTACAACCTCATGTTAGAACAACATGATGCGCGGAATTTCACGCGACTTCCTAGATACGGCCTCGACATACCGTAAATATTATGAATATTATTTTTTGAATGACCAAATTTCAATATTTCATGTACCTGCAATTCAAATTTGGAATAATCGGAAAAATTTTACAAAACCAAAAATATTAAGTAAATATAGTTAAAAACTCAAAACTATGCTAAATTTTTAAATAGGAAATTATTTACTCTATCAAGGCCCCACAAAATGGGTCCAAAAAACAAAAAAAACAATTTGTCGAGAGCCATCCAGGGCACCCGGCAAAGAAGCCTTTGCCGGGTGCCCGTTCTTGTGCCTCCCGGTAAAATTTTTTTGTAAAAAAAATAAAAAATCCTTTGCCGGGTGCCTAACGGCGTAATACTCGGCAAAGGCTAACGGCAGGTGGCGGCTACCGGGCCGACCACCTTTGCCGAAGGCTTAAATTTGCCGGGTGCCCGACCTTCGGTAAAGGACAATTTTTGCCGAGGGCTGGTCTTTGCTGAGAGCCTGGCCCTCGGCAAAGACCGTCTTGCCGGATGCTTTTGTTTGCCGGGAGTCTCTTGGCCTAACCCTCAGCAAAGAAATCCTTTGCCGGGTGCCTGATAAAAAGCTTTCGGCAAATCGTCGGTTTTCTGTAGTGATGGGTCCAAACTTCCATTCCTAAGTCCTAACAAACTTTATCCTCCTCCAAATCGAATTCTCTTATAGGGAAACTGTCGCGACACTTCTTTGGGCGTGTATGTGCAATCCCAAATGATTCACAAGCTACCTGGCTTCATTCCAGATTAGGATACAGATCGAGCATAATGTGTTTTCATGGATCAACTTATTAACTAGCCCTTTTTTTGTTCTTATCATTAGGTTGAATGGATATCAGAACAGTAGTGCATATCGTACCATGGAAGAAAAAGTCCATCAGTTCTTAGTGCAGTGGAATCTTGGGATACCGCCCACATCTAGCTTCACGCGGGCTATATCAAGCATCATGTGTGAGAAAAAGATCAAGATGGTTGGTCCCTTTGATTACGTAATAAAGGTGGACTTGAACCAAGCAAAAAAACTAGGGAGCTTCAACATCATGCCAACTCTGGCTGTTAGAGTGGCAGAGGAGCTCGACCTACTCCGCCAAGAGGATGATGAGATAGGGTATTATTCGTACAACCAACAAGAGAGTACCAGAATAATGTGGCTGCGGAAGAATCTTAGCTTGTTAGTTCCTCAAATCAACCAAAAGCTGGCCGGGAGGAAGTACCTGCTACTGGTTGAGAACGTCTACGAACCTGTAGAGTTTGTTGATTTCTTTCAGAAGGTGGGGCTGCCTCCCTGGAATTGGAGCGACTCTAGATGGATTATATCCACCACCTCTCAAGACGTCTGTGCCATGAGCAAGCTTGAAGGTGATGTCGTCAAACCCACGAATGGGGATGACATTGTGATGCTTACTCTCTACTCAGTGCATCAATCAGCCAAGTACATCTTGGCTGCGATAGGCCACAAAGACGAGCAATATTGGCACCGCATGGCCGTCCAGTGCTTTCACTATGTTGTTATGCTGCTCATTCCCTACCGTCCATCCCTTCATGGAGATGCAGGTCAGAAGATCACTAGTCCATTGACTGATATTACTTCAGATGAGCTTATTCGTCAATGGGCTGCACATGGTATCCTTACTGCCGACCAAGCAGAAAGAACGGGGGATGCTACAGCCATCAGCTATCCTGGCAAATACAATGATATATATCAGGTTGGAAATGTTATCCTTGAAGCTTTCCGAGAGTACTCCTTGCTGGAGCTCCCGTTTTCTCCTGCGATGATTGAAGCTGAAGAAGCCACAAAATCTGCTGCACACTTCCTAGCATACCACAACCTCATCGCAGAGCACCACACAACCAATGAATTTTGTAACGGAGACCTCCATAGGTTGGAACACATGCAGTGGATCTCACATGTGGGTGACCACGGATGGCATTTTAGCAGAGAGTGGTTGACATGGGGATCTGGCAGTCCAACCGCACTAATTATAAAGCATTGCTCACAGCAGTCGAAGTTGTTCATGAAGCTTGAATCTGATCATTTCTTTGCCAAGCTCCCCTGCCTTCGCGTTCTTGATCTCTCCTACAATCCACTAAAATCACTTCCTCCTTCCATTTGCAACCTCCAAAAACTCCAGTACCTTTCCCTTAGGGGCTGCTATAACCTCATGAGTCCATTCAGCTTCCCCAATGAAATTACTGTCAATGAAATCTATAGCAGCAAAAATCTCAACTTGCTCTGCTTTGATCTTTCCTATTCAAATATAAACCGGTTCCACAATGAATTCTTGTATAGAATGCCTAATCTACAAGAGCTCTTGCTTGTCAATTGCTCGGACCTTGAGGAATTGCCACCTTCTGTTGGTGCTCTGTCTAGTCTAACAAAACTCGAGCTCACTGGGACTCAAATAAAATCTTTTCCTGTGGAGATATTTGAAGAGATGAAGAATCTTCGATCACTGAAGCTAATTGAGAACAGGAACTTACTGTTGAGGCGATTGTCCTTGCGTGGATGTAGAAAGTTGGAGTATGTTGACATTAAGGAGGTGGGTGCTTTGGAGGAGCTTGATCTGTCTGATACGGCTATCAAGGAGCTCCCAGACAGCATCCCAAATCATCCCCAGCTTAGACAATTGCTTCTCTTGGGTGTTCCTTCCCTTAGACGATTTCCTTGGCATAAGTTGCAGAGACTCCCAGATGTGTTTTACTTGGATCAATGCTCAAACAGTACCATTCACCATTCAGATCATCCACAAGGCTCTCAGGTGTGCATAAATGATTCCAGATTGTTTTATAGCTTCAATGATAACACCAGGGGTTTAGTAATGGCTTGTGAACTTCTGAAAACTTTCTATGTTCGAGTTACATCATGCGAGGCCACAGCTAGGAAGATGCAGGATGAAGAGGACAAGGTGACGACCAACACACTTGAAGTGGTACCACCAGCCTATGATGACGTAAACCGTCACTATCTGACTGATGGAGTCTTTATGGTGCCAATGGATGACGTACCACCCTTCCGAGAGACTGAGCGTCACGTGGAGATCTCAGCTTCTGATCGGTATCCCCATGGTCTGAGCTATCTTCTGAGAGTCACCAAATCACTGAGCATGTGGGATGATACTCATGTCTCCTGTCTCAGTGATCTTAGTGATCTGGATGAGCTGGAGGAATGCAAAATCCAACGATGCCATAAGACTGTGCATGTCTTTAATAGAGACGATGACAGAACACATCATTACATGAAGAAAAATTTGAAGAATGCATTTCTCTCCGATCTCAGAAGTCTAACCCATTTCCACAGAACATTATTTTATTGTGATCCCTTCTATGCACTAAAGCACCTCGTCTTAGAGCACTGCCCGAGGTTGGAGGGCATCGTGCCACATGAATGTGAGCTACCAAGACTTGAGACACTCGACATCCTTTCCTGCTACAACCTCAAGGAAATTTTCTATTACAATCATCATCGGTATTCTTTCGATGATTATTACAAGCTCCCATGTCTCCGAAGGATACGGCTCCATGAGCTGCCATTGCTGAAGCATCTCCACTCCAGCGATCCCATGCTGACAGCGCCCACGTGGAAGGAGCTCCACGTCCGCGGCTGCTGGAGCCTGCGTCGCCTCCCGCGCTTCCGCCAACAACCAGACAAGGCAGTGGAGGTGAGCGGCGAGCCGGCATGGTGGTCCAAGCTGCGCTGGGACCAGGACGGCGACGCACCCCTTCACCGCGACTGCTACGAGCCCAGGCTTCCCCCAGTGTTCGCTTCGCACCCTGAGCGGCCGGTCGTCATCGAGAGCTACCTCAGATGAGTGTACCATGTACGCCCTAGCGCAAGGCCGATCGATCATCCAGTTAATCGGTACGTCCATCATATATATGATTTCATTTTCCATTATTATTACCTATCATATATATATACTAGTATTATTTATTATTAGTTTTATTTATGTTTTTTTTTGTCCATTCCACAGCAGCTTACACATCCCGTTAATTCATGCCCGCCGCTGATTGCATGCAGCACCCGGAGTTCCAGTCACCATCCGCTCTACCACCATGTTTGTCAGCATCTTCAGTTTCGCCAATGTGTGCGCGTGTCTTCTAATATTTGAATGGTTTCATGGGTGTGAACATACCAATCCGTACCCATGGTATGTTTTTTTTTTTTAAAAAAAAAATAAGGTTTGCTTGTCCATCGACCGGCTTCCCAGGAGGACACCGGCCCATCCAGTGGTGGCTGCTGAACCAGATTCCAGTGTGTGTTACATATTGCATCGTGTGTTATGTGCTTGCTTCATTTTCTACCGCGACAAACTTGCTCGTGTGAAGTTGGTATCTTATGTGTACACTATTGTAAGAAGTTTGCTTGCTACAACTACAGTACTATCAGAGTGATAGCTCTGTTTCCCCTCCTAATAATTAAGCATGGCTATATATATTCACATGCTAAGTTAATTATTAGATTAGATGCGCCATGAGCGTGTATGCTTTGTTCGTGTTGTTGAACTTCTTGTTATTTGATTCATGCTTGATGTATTAAATTGTATTTAATGACTAAGTCTGCTCTGTGTGGAAGTAAAGCACATGCACACAGATGTATTGAAATCAACGTTGCTTTGCTCTTTAGTTACTCCTCCTCCTTTATCTTTATAATAAAGAGAAAAAGGGCAACTTCCCTGCAATATATTCAATCACCACTGTGTGCGCCTTTACTCTTTAGTTAGAGTACTAGTGCTCCATCCATCTCCCTCTCATTATTTTGTCTTTCAAAAGAAAAGAAAACACAAAAGTTCACAAAAAATAGGTGCCTTCGCTGTGCTCACGTCGAGTCAAAAAGAATGACTAGACTGACGAAGGTGGTAATAAGATCACTCGATTGACATAACACGGATAAATAAAAGGAATGAAGTTGGGATCAGAAATTAGTTGCATTGGTGGTGTGGATAACTAAAGCAGTGTGCGCATAAAGATATTGGTAAGGACAATCTCATGTGGGGCATCTGATGAAGTGATAAGGTAACTCATTTTAGGAGAAGAAGAATACATCCAACTGTCCTATCTTTCAATCCGCTTATAGAATTTGTGGGTAAGGGCGCATATCTCTATCAGCTGAGGAAATCTTCAGTGGGCAAGAGATCCAGGGCTAAGAGGAGTCCTCGACACAAGCACCAGTACACAGATGCTCTAAGCCGGCAGGGGTAAAAACTTTACACAGGCAGTTTTAGTTATAATACGTCTGTGTTGTAAATTTGTACGGCTAGAATTAAAAACCGCCTGCGTAAATAGGTCAGTGCAGGCGGTTGTTGTAATAAAACCACTTGTGTTAATGAAGCATTTACACAGGCGGTTCAGTTATGTGAACTGCCTGTGTTAACTGAACCGCCTGTGTAAATAGAGCATTAACACAGGCGGTTCACTGTGTTAATTGATTTACACAGACGGTTTCTTAAGCAAACTGTCTGTGCTATTTTTTCTATAAATACCCCCGCAGCCCCCCTTCTTTCTCCTCGGGTAGAACTGTAACTCACAGCCACCTTCCATTGGAGCCCATCTTGAAGGTCTATTTTTTCCAAAATACAAGAAGGAGATTTTGATCTTCATTTCTTGGAAGGAGGTGGCTAAGAAAGGTTAGTTGATGCCTCTAATGCCTCTTTTTTTGCCCTCTTGCTCAATTTGAGCTACTTTTTGGATCTATGGTTTCACCATGAGAGAGAGAGTAGAATAGCTAGGTATGGACTATATTTGCTCAAATGAGATTGCTTAAGATGGTTAGATGATGTCTCTCCTCTCTCCTTTTCTATGTTTTCTTCTCTAATTAGTGAATCCAAGAAATATATATGTAGTGGTTTCTATGAATGGTGTTTTCATGCTTGGGAAGAGAGAGAAAGATAAGTTTTCTTTTTAGTTTTTTAAATT
>Ga0182004_10003745_pt1 | contig 12146 bp, 12 predicted proteins | sample Sormic07211540_1_FD_120479 | JGI IMG/M metagenome (GOLD analysis project Ga0182004, IMG submission 120479) | Endophyte microbial communities from Sorghum bicolor roots, Mead, Nebraska, USA - 072115-40_1 MetaG | ecosystem: Host-associated > Plants > Roots > Unclassified | place: USA: Nebraska... | reverse complement strand
GCAATTGAAAAGTTGTGTTTATGTTTATACTTTTCTTGTGTCAAATTAAGGCATTACTTGCTATCGGCCGAATGCACTGTTATATGCAAAGATGATGTAGTGTGGTACATGTTATCTATGCCGATTATGAGTGGTAGAATCGGCAAATGGATTTTGGCATTGTCGGAATTTGATCTACGCTATGAATTGGCTAAGGCAGTTAAAGGGCAGATTATGGCTGATTTCGTGACTCAGCATTGCGGTGTAGTGGGAGCTTTGGAGATCGTTCCTTGGACGCTCTTCTTTGATGGATCCACATGTGATTGGGGGGCAGGAATCAGTATAGTACTAATTTCTTCTCGAGGAAAGAAGTATGAGTTCTCTTTGCCGATTGTTGCCACGTCAACGAATAATCAAGCTGAGTACCAAGCTCTAATCAAAGGGTTGGAATTATTGAAGGAAGTTCATGCTGATGCCATTGAAATCTTTGGAGATTCCATGCTTGTCATAAATCAGCTGATCGGAAATTATGAATGCCAAAGCGAGGTTTTAATAGCCTACTATGAGAAGTGCATACAATTGTTGAAAGAATTCAAGGATTTCTGGTTGGAGCATATTCCTCGGTTACATAATGAGAAAGCTAATCGGTTGGCTCGGCATGCCTCGGGATATCAACCCATCTTGGGCATATTATCGGCAATCAATGCCGATGATTGGAGACAGGAGATTGTTGATTATTTAAAAGATCCATCCAGGAAGGTTGAGAGGCGTGTTAGGTTTCAAGCAACAAAGTATGTACTCCTCGAAGAAGAGTTGTATTATCGGACAATAGATGGAGTTTTGCTTAAATGTTTGAGTAATGATGAGGCTAGAAGCTTGATGGGTGAGATCTATGAAGGAGTGTGTGGAGCACATCAGTCGGCTTTTAAGATGAAGTGGATGATTAGGAGAAACAGATATTATTGGCCGACTATACATGAGGATTGCTTAAAATATTTCAAATGATGTCAAGGATGTCAGAAGTTTGGCAATATTCAAAGGGCACCCGCATCGGCCATGAATCCTATTATTAAGCCTTGGCTGTTCCGGGGATGGGCTATTGATCTAATCGGTCAGATTTATCCGCCATCAAGCAAGGGGCATAAGTTCATTTTGGTTGCCACTGACTATTTTACTAAATGGGCTGAAGCTATTCCTTTGAAGAAAGTAACATTGGCTAACATATTGAATTCGTGAAAGAACATATTGTTTACCGATTTGGTATTCCTCAAACAATCACTACCAATCAGGGTACTATGTTCACATCGGGAGAGTTTGATGAATTTGCAATCGGTATGGGGATTAAAGTATTGAATTCTTCTCCTTATTACACTCAAGCCAATGGACAAGCCGAAGCATCTAATAAAGGGATTATTAAGCTCATCAAGCGAAAGATTGAAAAAAATCCTAGAAGATGGCACACATTGTTGAATGAAGCTTTGTGGTCACATCAGATGGCATGTCATGGATCGACCAAAGTTTTGCCCTATCAGTTGGTGTGTGGACACGATGCGGTGCTACCATGGGAAATTAATACTGGATCTAGGCGAGTGTCTTTTCAAGATCAATTGACTGCCGATTATTATGCCATTTTAATGAAAGATGAGTTGGATGATTTGGCAGATCATCGGTTGAGAGCTTTGATGAGTACAGAAGAAAACAAAAAGAGAGTTGTTGAATGGTATGACAAAAAGGTAAAAGTTAAGGAGTTTGCCGATGGAGATTTGGTATGGAAATTGGTTCTACCGATTGGGACTAAGAGTTCAAAATTTGGAAAATGGTTTCCTAATTGGGAAGGTCCTTATCGGGTAAATCGGTCTGCTCCTGGCAACGCTTATATTTTAGAAACTCTCGAAGGAGTTGAGTTTCCTAAAGCATTAAATGAAAAATATTTAAAGAAGTATTACCCAAGCATCTGGATCGATGCATAAAAGTTCAAATGCCGATAACACTCCTATCGGCTAGATGAAATGTATCTAAGATCATGTATGATGTTTTAAGGTGCCGATAACAGTCCTATCGGCTAGACCAGAATGATAAAAGTTTCTAAGGACAGGGGTTGCCGATGAAAAGCTCACAGGTTCAGCAAACCTTGGATAGTTGATATGGCACACAGTCGAATCTGGTTGGCCTCTTCTATCTCCCGGATATCCTCATCGGTAGAACCCTCTACCGGCTTGAGCTTCTTTTTCATCTGCAGTGCCTTACGAGCCTAGATGTTTCGTTCTTGCTGAAGAGTCTTGAGCATCTCAGGCAGCTGGCTTTCTTCTTTCTTAGCTTGAGTCAGGGCCTCTTCTACTTGTTGGAGCTTAGCTAGCAGAGCTTCCCTTCTTGCCGATAGATCAGAAATCTTTTGTTTCAATGTATCCCCTAAGGACTGCAGAATGCCGATGCTCTTATGTTTCTCATCAGCAAGGCGCTTTACTTGCATCACTTCCTCTATAAGTTGGGCATGAGCGGCTCTATCAGCAAGACGCTGGGTAGCTTTCTGGTATTGGAGCTGACGGCTTTCTAGATGGGCAGCTTGGAAAAGAATTTCTTCAGCATCGGCTGGAATTTGACCACGAAGGGTCTTAAACAAAGCTTTGGCTAGGTCAGAATCATCAACCAATTGGGCAGTATCTTGATGCAACAGAGCCAACAGGTCTTCCAGTTTGGCTTTGATTTCTACCGATGAGATCCCTACTGCTGAGAGGAGCTCGCTTCTTCGCCCTCATCATCGGAAATATCGATGGCGAAGGAGAATAAGCTATCTGGGGAGTCCTGTTCCTGAAAGAGAGTAAAGATAAGTTATTTGATGGTCAAATATTAGTGATATAAAGAATAGAAGTCAGATAACTTACTTGCTTCAGGGCAATTTCGCGCCTCTGGCTTGAAGATGCAGTCGGCACTATAGGCTGATCGGTTAAAGTTGCCGATGGGATAATATCAACTGAGAAATTACAAGGATGATTATGATTTGGAAAAATAAAATTCATCGGTGACAATTCTATGATCAGTACTTTACCTTGAGCGGGTGTAGTGCTTGTTTGTTCTGGAGGGATGATCGATGATATGCTCAGATCGACTAGATCGGCAATCTGCTCAGACGCATCGGTTGGTGCTTCTTGTGGCTGAGGTACTGGTCGAGGTGGAGATGGTACTTGTTGTGTCTGGATTTCTAGTGAAGAAGGGGATGATTCCACATGAATCGGTGATACTGGACGGGGGGAGAAGACGGTGCTGTTCTCTGGCGCTTCGGTTGCGACTTGGTGCTCTTGGGTCCTTTTCTCTTGGCTTGGCTAGGCTGGGGGGCATCGACACTCATTTGGACGCTTCTGGTCTTTGCCGATTTGCCAGTTTGCTATTACAATAAACAAGATTTCATGAGTAAAAGTATGAAAGAATATTGATGAAATCTTGTTAAAAGATAAAGGTTACTGTTGAGGTTCCCATGGCAGCCGATGTATCCTGAAAAGATTATGTGAGTATGGGACATAATTGGTATAAGTAAAGGAAATTAAGAGTCTACCTTGAAAGCCTGAGCTAGGGTTGCAGCGGCAACCGATGGGGAGGTCTTCGACCGCTTGGTGGTCGTTTCCTTGAAGCGCACGTTCCGATGCGCCAGGGCTACTAAACTTGGTGCGTTGTGACCGATTAGAGAGATTGGACCTGATGGAAGGAGTTCGATCGGTCTTCCACTCCTGCTGGCTGTCAGGGCTGGATTGTCGACCTGTTAAAATGAAGACAAGTAAGTTACCGATAGGAACAGAAGTGATAAAGGAACTAAGATATTGGTCGAAGACTTACAGTGTTATTAGGAACTTTATAGTTGGGATCGATCATGCCGCGGTATGTCAGAGCCGATGTGTTGAACAAGTGTTCCTTCCATTCTTCCCACCACTGTTTATACATCCGGGAAATGAAGAGGGTTGGAATCCAAGCCGATAAATCAATATCTGACGTATCGACATTTGGTTGAAGCTAGGCTATCCTTATCCACTCAAGCTCGCTGGTTATAATCTCCCTTGGCTTCACCACATCGGCGTAACAAAGTCTGATCGGCAGTTGGCTAAAAGGCAGTTGACGAGCTAGTGCCGATGGATTGTAAAATTCATAAGTGGGGTTAGAGTTCTTCCCACTGCCGAAAGTATTCACTGGGATGGCCCTTGGAGTAATGATTGCCATCATCAAATCGGTATCTTTGTTGAGAGCGTCATCAAAAGGGTGGAAGATCAGCGGGAATCTGGTTTCTGGATCTTCATAAGGCATCCATGCCCGCTGATCCTTGGGAAGACCATCGTACAGAGTCTGGAAGAATCGACTGACTTGGTCTTCGTTGCCACCAGTGCCGGGTAGGACTATGGCAGCCTCACCGTAGTTCAAGGGTGGGCGAGTTGACGATTCTTTGTCGGCCAGTTCATAGTCTTCGGTGATATCTCTGGGGAATTGTTGTGCAAAAAGGTCGAACTGAAGACGTTTGTGCATGTGGACATTAAGCCACATGTTGATGAACCACTAAGGACCTCCTGGGTTGCCGATGTGTTGGCCTAACAAGAGTTTCTCAACCACTTGATGGAGGAGGTGATAGGCAGAACCAAACAAGTATCAGCCGAGAGGAAATCGGCCGCCATCGGCCAGTCTTTCTGCTGCCGATAAGTAGACAGAGGTTGGTCCTACCGATCGGCCACAGAAGACGAACTTGTCTAACCACATGTTCAGGAAAACAACATGTTCCCTTTGACCGACTGGTCCTGTCCTCTGGTACTTCTGGATGTATCCTGACCAACCGCCGATGTTGCGGGTTTCTACTTTGCGCTCGGGTTTGCGGTCGTATAGATGGCTATCATCGGCACATGATATGTCTAAGCCAGTGAGCTTGAGCACATCGGCAAGAGTGGGGGAAGCAGGGCTGTGACCAAACAAAAAGGCATTGAAAGTATCTGACCAGAAGTATGAAGCAGCTATCAATAGCGATTCATTTATTTCCATATCGGCAATGGATAACCTGATACACTGGTCCAGTTTACGCTCGCCCCATTGGACTTCATTTGAGTTGCCAACTCTCAAAAACCAATCTCTCCATCCCATTGTAGAACTGGGCCAAGATCGGAAGGTGTCTTTCCACAGATCTAAGGAGAAATTCTCAGCTCTAAAGGGGATTCTATTTGTCTCTGCGTTGATCAGATCGGTAGGATCCGGGTTACCCAATGGCCCGAGACATTGAAAGTGGGGTTGATCAGTGGGAATCACAATTTTATCGGCCAATTCCTAAAGGTTTGAAGATTGGAAGAATAAAAAAAGGAAAAGAAAGAAAGAGAGTATTCAATAAATAGATGTGCGGAAGTTAAAAGTACGGCAAAGCAAAGAAAAGATGCGAGAGAATTGACCTCAAGAACTATGAAGTTAACAGCCATTTCTTCCCGGAGAAGAAGAAGATCGACGACTTGAAGGATTGCTGGGCTCACTGAAGTTCTTGGACTTCTCGAACAATGCCGCCGCCAGGAAGATGGGTTTGAGGATGCAGAATGGCAAGGTGGAGAAAGAGTACCGAAGAAGGAAGTATTTATAGGATAAAGACAGCAGGGGTATTTCTGACTTATCCCTTTGCTGTATCTGTGAAAATCGAGGGTGCTCAGGTGGATATGGTAACTGTTCTCACGGTAATCAAGGTATTGTGCAGATGATTTGACAGTAAGCGGGCATAATTTTGGGAGATATTTTACTGTGCAAGATCTCCTGGTCGGTTCATCGACAGTTCTCTCTAACAGAAACGTTGCTAATGAACGAATATTTAGGAGATTCGGTTCGAAGAGTTGGGAGATTCGAGGTGCGTGTTGGAGAACCGAGCTAAGGTTGTTCGAATTTGGTAATTAATTACTGTCAGGTGGGAGTAATTGCGGAAAGGCATCATTACTGAAGAGAATTTCAGAGTATTAATGATTTTATACTCTGAAATTGGGGGGCATGTGTTGACACCATTTTTTGGGATGTATCTTCGGACGCGTATCTGGGAATTAGTGAAATATAGGTCGACAGGTGAAAGAGTGGTGATTGGTTATCAAGGAGGTTACCGATGGGAATTGATGCCGATGGTTAAAAAGCACTATGTGGCCAAGTCAGGGGATAGTGATTGATCTATGCTGATGACTGATACTAGTGGTTGCCGATGCCGATGGAAGATGGTTTGACGATTGCCGATGACAACAGGGGGAGGCGCAGGAGTTGCTGATAGGATGGTGGCGGTGTGCCGATCGCTTGTGGTATATAGATTAATGTTTTCCATAGCTGTTAGAGTTTGTTTTGTTTACGGATTCCGTTCAATTTGGAATAAGATTCCTAGTCGCGTCTGGTTGTAATTCTTCTGGACAGGGTATAAATATAAACCCGGTAGCGATGTAATGAACAACACAATCAATCAAACACAAGTTTTTACATCTATTCTAGCATCTACTTTTCGACGACTTTGTCAACCTGCATATTTTCTTTTTATTTACGAGTTCTTAGGAATTCATCGAGTCAACCTCGGCGAGTTCTCAAGTTCCGCGTGAATACCTCTTGGCTGTGACATCTGGGCGCATCGCTGTTGTCGGGACCAAAGTATTCGAGTTATCACCTTTGTCAATTGTAAGGTCAAATCGTCTGGCATGGCTTAACGTTGAATCGGGTATTAGCCCTTTGTGTTTGCAGATCTACTTTTGCACTAACACCAGCGCTCGGAAGGAGCCCCCGAGTCTCCCAAGTTGGGAACAAAGGTTGCCCCGACCAATGTTTGTGGTGAGAAGACAGCCGGATCGCCTCCGCATGGAGAGCGTCCTATGGCAGAAGACATCGTGGCTCCTCAGACTGAGGGGTGGACGCCGTGGCCTACCAGGCTCCATGCGACTGATGAGGAGAAGAAGAAGAAAGAGGAGGAGGAGTAGAAAAGGAAGGAAGAGGAGGAGTAGAAGGAGATGGACGATGAAAAGGAGGTGTTGCCATCGCCTGGTCAGCTCAAGGGGGGAGTTCCAACCTCGAGCCCATGGCAGCAACAGTAGCAGGAGTAGCAGCAACAATAGCAGCAACAGTAGTAGGAGGAGCAGCAGCAATAGTAGTAGGAGGAGCAGCAGCAACAGTAGTAGCAGGGGTCGTGGGAGCCATAGCTTCTAACCTACTGGCCGAGACCCATGCGTGGTTGAAGCTGGGGCGGCCGTTTACCTATCCAACCAAGCCAGGTCGTGACGACAGGGTCGTGGCGCTAGCGTTCCTTTCCCCACCAGCGATCGACATGGAACTGGAGCCTCAGAGGACCATGTACGACCTAGATGAGGTCGCCCTTGGCTACTTTGCGAGTAGGGAGCTGTGGGCAGATGAGGCCGGCACCTCTACGTCTGGGGAAGAGGCCGAGAGGTTTCCTACCCTGGTCGATTGTTGGCATTTCTTAACACAATCACCAGAGATAGACAAAAAGCCTAATCCCTAGCAACAATACCAGAAATGCTTAATGACATTTGTTAGTGCAAAAAGAAATATAAAAGATTCTGCAAGTGCACAGAACATCATTGTAGCATTTTACCGGGAGTATTCTAGGTATCGTTATTTATATTTTACCATAGGGAAGCAGGGTTAAGAATCTAATAATTCACTATCCTACATCTACTAACATAGAGTATCAAGTAGACTAACATAGGGGTAAATGATATACTATAATTCAATTAAGTGCATATAAGAGAATTCAATGATAAATGTATAGATAGTCATAGTGTGAGGACAACGGGAAAGATCAAGGTTCCTTTGTACTTCTCTATTACCTAGGTTCTACGATAACAGAATATGAAAAGATATAGCAATCACACAATGGCACTATGGAGCAGTAGGTCCTTTCCGACTCTCAAAGAAGACTTGGAAGAAAGTAGTTGGGGGAAGGCAACCAAAAGCTCTACGAAACACCAACCCGAACATGGTGGATTACAAAGACCTGACAGGGCTGTCACCCCTAGGGCTAACACAACTATCCGTGGGATTGGGCGAAAACTCAGGTTAACTATAGCCTTGACGCCATGTCTACACTAGCGTTTACTACTCTAATTACCTTGCATAACTAGAGCACTCAATACGAGTGGAGATCCCATGCCAAGATACAACAACTACACTAATCATAAATAGGCATACAGTAAATAGAGAAGATAATATATTAAAGCATAAGTCTTACAAAAAAGAGATATGAAAACATACCAAAACTCTAAAGACTCCTTAGAACCGGAGCATAGCTCCACTCTACCTAACTCCCGACTAAAACTAATCTACTACATTGGAATGTCTAGCCCTAATTCTCTAGAGAAGAGAGGTCATCCATTCGAGGGATGCCTCTACAACTCATAATGATTCTCCTCTCCCAAGGGGGGTTAGGGTCTTATTTATAGGGGGCATCTGACCCCTCCTCTTCCTTGAACGAGTGATGTGGTACTAATCTTTCCACCCCCTAGGAGAAACCATAGCCTTCGAATCAAACTGACTTAAACGTGCGCTTAAGATTAATCCTCAAAGGCGGTGGATACGGAATCCGCGAGCTAGAGCCTGATTGGCTGCAGCAGCTGGGCAGCCGCCCAAGGTGGTGGGGTGGGCGCCCATCCGCTGTGGCCGTTTGCCTTCCCATTCGTTCTGGTGTCTTCTTGAACCTTCTAGAGTCTAGAAAAGTGTATTTTATTATGAAACTCATATTCCTTCATCCAAAACTCCAAATAGGGCAAATGATATATTGATTTTGATAGTATCGATGAGCCTATCGCAATGGTAAGATCCAATTCATCATTTGAGATACTTTTATTTAATCATTAGTTTGCCTTTAGCTCTTTTCCTGTGTAATCCCTACAAAACATAGATGCACCAAAACTCATGGAATTTGTTAGTTCAAACCTCGAAACCTATGTTGGTGAGCATCTCTTTGCAGTTATAGAAGTTATGTTGATAGTTAAAAATAGGAGTTAACTACCGTCAACAACCTCCCCCAAGCTTACCTTTTGCTCATCCCGAGCAAAGACCGACTCAGTGATGGATTAGGAGTTGCTACAATGCTTTCATGCCTCACAAGTACACAAGTATTCAAACAAGGACTCCCCACTGGATTAGAGTGAACTATTCTGACTCAAGACTCACCCATTTTACCTTTCACCATGGGATTTATAGCTATAAATTAGGTATTGGGAAGTTGAAAGACAGAACAGTTAAGTCGAGCACTATGCTACTTGCTCTTTGATCAACTATTATTCTAGAGTTTTGCAAGATTTTCAAATAAAACTCAGAGTTTCCTTGTATGACACTTTCCATTCTCTCATATGTGGTATTTTTAGATCCTCACCAAGGCAAGTGAGTATGCCTTCTCTCTGCTCCCAGAATATGTGGTATTTGTATCACTAAAACATAGTTACCTTCTCTCTCACACCCTACTTCTAATTGGCTTATGTGGAGCTCCTAGGTGGGAAAGACAATTCAAACCTACTTGCATGTATTGCATAGTTAAACCATGGATCCAGAGAAACTAATTATACAATCAAGTCATATGTGCATGTGAGTGCAGTGAATGAAGTGAATTATAAGAATGAAAGTGGTTATGATGGGTGAGAACTGATGGTGAATATCTTATTCTACAATTGCTCCTTGGGGATAACATACCTTCCTAATCTAAGAATAAGAACTTGGTTGTCGTTCTTTTCTTTTGCATTGGGACTTTTGTCCTCATTTTTTCTTTTGTCACTCTTTTTTAGAGATCAGTCAACCCTTTTAATGCACTGATAGCAGTAGGGAGCATCAACTGAAATAAATGGAGCTTTATTGGATAAGTAGAATAAGACATTGAATATTTTTGGGTGTCTTCTCCCAATGTAGGAGTAGAACATTTTCTTAGTAGATGTGGAATGTGGATGGGTGAATGCGTACTCCTAGGGTAGGACTAGCATACGTGCGTGTCGCCAGGATAGAAACAACACAAAGTGTAGTGCATATATGTGGGTGGTACTTCCAGGAACAGAAGTAGCACATAGTGAATGTGGTGGATGTAAATGGTTGTGTACTTTTGACGACAGAAGTAGCTATGATGAACGGATGGAGCGCACATAATATTGACTTTAACTGCATGACTAGTTCCTTAGGGTCTACATAGCATAACTACCCTCAATGCTTATAGGTTGAAATATAAGTGGAAGAGTTTCCTAATCTAGCAAGAATGAGTATTTGGTTGTGGTAGGAATTTTAAACTCTCATCATAAAGGAACTCATCATGTAGCAATTTAAGATTTTCAAAATAAAGAACTCTAGCATCTCTAGGAGCAAGACTAATAGCTGCTCAAAACCTTCTCTTATCATATCCGTTAACTACCTAGACTTAGATCAAGCATTTGGTACCCACAAGTTTTAGGCTCGGAGCAAATCTTAAGTCTAAATAGTTGTGTCTAAAACTAAGGGAGTACAAGGTTGAAAACTATGTACTTGCAAGGAATTACGATAGAGTAAATATTCATCATCTCCATATAAGAGTTTATTCTAAAGGTTCATCTTAACAGATTCATTAAGAGCTCTCCTAACAAGGTTAATTATGAAAGATAAAACATTTATTAGGTTTATAAGATTCTTCATCTTTTTATCTTGTCATAACATACTAGGAATAAATAGATAAGTGAGTAAGGGATGGTTATCTCAGTGTAAGGGGGTTGCTCTCCCCCAAGCTGGATGTTGACATAGTCTGCTGAGATTGTTGATAGGCAGTGAAGGCATACTGATCCTCCTAGAGTATCGTAGGTACTTGCTTTCAGAAACAGCACTTGCCTGGTGCGGACAATACTCTAACAGGGGACCGGACATCCTTCTGCCTGTTAATTCTTCTTGATCCTTGGAAATCTCTAAAGCTCAAATAGACAACAAAGCTTGTGGAACTACTTAAGCGTTAGTAATAAAGCTCTAAGCTTTGGGAGTCTAGAACTTTGTTATACCTATTCATCTTTTAGCAGGATCAATATATTTTTATGCATTTTAGATTTATGATATGTAGACACGAAAATAAACATGCTAAAAATTATTCTTGTGCCACCACAGTAACTAAGTATGTAAGCTGTTGCATCACAAATTAAATTCATGGGGCTTAGTAGTTTTCTAAATGCACTGCGATACATATTTATTTTCTTATCTAATACATAAATAATAAAGATGCAACTACTAATACAGTTAAGAAAAAATAAATATGCTTAAAGGAAAATGTAGATAAATACTAAGTTACCTCTTGGCATGGCGTTCGGTGATTTTAAGTCCTCCGAACAGGACCTCTTACCATGTTAATTCTTGGGTGCTTTATCTGGTCCCAAAGGTGGAGACCATGATATTTGCACCTCTTAAGATGGTGTCAACCATGTTGCTCTTCTAGCAGGTTGGAGTCAAGTACTAGTTCTGGGAGTTATCAGCATCTTCGCTCAGAGTACATGTTCATAGGTCTAGGATCTTCACTTGTAGGATTCTCGGGGAGTTGATTAAAGTGTATCCTGCTCATAGAGACAAGGCAGAGATAATGTGCATGGGCTCTATTGGTGAGAAAACACCAACAGAACCAAAAGGTTCATTATACTCTAGCCTTTGGCACATTGAACAAGATAATGTTAATGTTTATGCATTTTGCTCAATCTAAACATGGGTGACAGGAACAAATGATTAGCAAGCTTGTAGCATTAAAACACTTGGCCGATCAGAGTACTCGACATTATGGAATGATGGTCTATCTATGCATGTAACTTTATGATTTTGAGTATCATCTTCCAATGATAGGATGTGTAATATTTTAGATTATTGAACTTGTAATACCCGATTTTAAGGATAAAACCAGATATGCACCATATGTGAGTTTTAGAGGTCAAATCTCACATATAGCTACAAATAAGGGGTAATATCAAAAGACAATGCATAAATATATAACGTACTTAATATAAAAGATATAATCTTTAATAGCAAACAACGGATAGACAACTCCAACTTCGGGTATTAACTCCACTCTACAGGATCCAACGGACTGGTTGATCACAAGCCTAAACTTCTCCTGAGGTTTGGGGGAAATAGCAAGAGTGAGTCCATGTCGAACTCAACAAGTATAGCAACTAGATTGTATAGATCCCACAATCTCATGATCAATG
>Ga0182004_10003744_pt1 | contig 12147 bp, 5 predicted proteins | sample Sormic07211540_1_FD_120479 | JGI IMG/M metagenome (GOLD analysis project Ga0182004, IMG submission 120479) | Endophyte microbial communities from Sorghum bicolor roots, Mead, Nebraska, USA - 072115-40_1 MetaG | ecosystem: Host-associated > Plants > Roots > Unclassified | place: USA: Nebraska... | reverse complement strand
GTTTTCAAGGTTCTCCGTCACATCGAATCTTGTGGCACATGCATGAAACATTAAATATAGACGAAAACAAAAATTAATTACACAGTTTAGCTGTAAATCACGAGACGAATCTTTTGATCTTAGTTAGGCCATGATTAGATAATATTTGTCACAAACAAACGAAAGTGCTACAGTGCCAAAAAATTCGCTTTTCGGAACTAAACAAGGCCTAGGTTCAGCACAACTTTATTTAGGCCCCATTTGGTTTGATCTGTTAAAGTTTACTACCCTTCACATCGAATGTTTACACACATGCATGGAGTACTAAATATAGACTATTTATGAAACTAAAAACATAGTTCGAGAGTAATTTGAGAGACGAATCTTTTAAGCCTAATTAGTCTATGATTTGATACTAATTGTCAAATAAGACGAAACTGTTACAATACCTGTTAAACTTTAACACCCTAAACCAAAGACCCCCCTAAAGGACACCGGTACCGAGTGTCAAATGATTATAGGGCACGTAAGAAGGAGAGCAGGATATAAGGAGAATGAAAAAGATGTGACCACTCCTAAAGATAAAAGGGCGAATGAACATCAAGCAATGCAAAACCATATCCCTTCTCAATGTTTGATTACAATGGCTTCGCCAAAGTTCTGACAAATAAGTCGACTCCAAATGATAAGCGAGTTACTTGGGCAAAACAAATTCTAGGTACAAAACAAGGAGGGACAAACAAGGGGTGGTAACAGTTATTCGAGGAAAATAAATCCAGGTTCGAAACATGAAGGAGCAAACAAAGGGTGGTAGTTACAGGTGAATCTAGCATGGAGGCTCGGAGGGCTCGAGCCCCACTACCCCTCTCCGAGCCCTTACACTCTATAATTTGGGGTTGTTTATTGATTTTGATAGTGGTGTAATCCTCTAAATTCAAACAAACAAGAGAAAACATGAAGATGGTTGAGCATGACATCATAAAAGAAATGATATCCTTACTATTCATTCTACATACATGATGTCGACTGAAACCAAGAAAAATAAAGAAGACTACTCTAAAAGTCGTGGTAATTGTTTTGATTTATAAAAAAATCAGAATGAATGGAAACATCTCAGGAGTATGAAGATGCCATCAATAATCAAAGTTTTTTTTGTTGGCGTTTGGCACATAACTCGTTATATACTAGTAGTGTATTGAAGATTACAAACCTAGCAACCATAACAAATTGCAAGGTTTGTTGGATAGAAGAAGATACATGAATTCATTCGTTGCTGCAATTTAATATATCAAAATATATGTGAGTCCTAATGGATAAAGAGTTGTCGGATTTGTTAGCTTCTTTATGCTTCTCGGGCTATTAGGTATCATATTTGTGCTGCAATATTTCACAAGTTGGTGATATTTGTATCATGTTAGTGGGCCATCTGGAAAAACTATTCATAAAGAAACATTCAACAAGCACGCCACCAGAACTCACGCTAGCTACTGTCATCGCCGTCGTCGCTGCTACCACTGCCGCTCCTCTCTTATTTAGCACTTGCTGGCTATGATGCCGCTCCTCTCTTTGTCTAGCACCTATTGGCTGCGATGCATGGCTAGGCACCTTCACATCGTGTGACCCCCCACAACAGCTCTCATAAGCTTACGCATGACTGAGCCATCGGCGAGCTAGCGATGAGTTTTTTTTCATTTCCCTCACTACCTTTTTGTGTTCAACTTTATTTCACACTCTCTAGACAAATGTAGTAATATTTTTCTCATTCGAGCTTCAATGCAATGTGTGTATTAGGATAAGCTATGGTGCAATGTCAGAGATATAAAGTCTGATGAAATTATTATTAGTAAAGGAGGAAACAATTTACTTTGTAACCATCACCAAATTTTCTCTCAAGAGTTGTCATATAGGAATTTAGCATCGAAGAATAGGAGGGATAATGATAATTGCCTAGTGTGGCTAGTTCTGACCATCTGCTATAATATTTGATAAGATGTTAGCATTTGTTGTACTTTGTAACATTAATATAGACAAGATTAAAATACACAGACAAACTACATGGCAATGTATTATATAATAAATTTCTAGATTACTTGGATATATCTGCCGTTCACTTCTAATAAGAGATAAAAAATATTACAAGATTTGAAAGTTTTGTAGAAAATGATATATTTGTTTCTTATCAATTTACTCTTACATTTATTTTAGGGTTCATACAAAGTTAAATAAATATTGGGAGGTGTGTGTTTCTTTAAGTGATAATGGTCACTTTCAGTAGGTTTGTGCAGGCTATGTTCTCTACCAACAGTTTCTCAGTTTGTTTTACAACTCACAACTTGACTATTTGTAATTTTTTTGAGCTAACCTTGTTAATGTTAGAACTAGCATTTTGAATAAAGAGTAGAGAGAGAAAGCTTACGTTGAGTAAGGTTACAAATTAGGGTTTTAGGGCAAGTGAGTGAGGGGGTGCAAGTCCCTTGCCCTCATGCTCTTAATATATAGCCAACAACTACAACCGACCCCTTAATCGAGGAGGATTTCACATGCTACTACACCAACTCCTATTGGGCCTCTTCTAAAGGGACTTAGTCCATATATAATATTGGCTCCTCTAATAGTGTAGCCCTCGGTAGATGCTCAAACAAGAAAAGGCACAATATAATTCAAACTTTGATTCCAAGAATCACCAAATCCTATGGAAAAAGGCATAGAGAAAAGAGCACGTGCACATCTCTAGCTTATACATGTTCTAATTCTTGAGGCTTGTAGCTCCAAGTGCCTTGATCTTCCAGATGTATACATCTTTGTGCTTTGGCTCCTTTCACCGCTTCTATGACATAGTTTACTGGCTTCGCTCAGCACACATGTCTTTATCTTTAGGACCTTCTTCGGTATCCTCTCGGCGCATAGGTCTTCATTTCTGAAGCCAATGTATTCAGTATCTTCTCGGTGCACAAGCCTTCATTTCTAAAGCCTTCTCAGTGCATAGGTCTTCGTCTCCAAGGCCTTCTTAGTGTGGAGGTCTTCATCTTGGAGCCTTGACGGTGTGGAGGCCTCCATCTCCAAGGCCTTGTTAGTGCTAGCCTGACGCCCTCAGCCCTTGACAACTCACCTCGCTTGCTAGGTTGTTCCCTGCTCTCCTATTGTCATCAAGTTCATGTAGGCTAATCAGTAGCAAGCGGTAGGGCGTAGGTAGAGCAGCAACACCATGCCACTGTGCACCCTATCAGCTTTGCGACACTCTATTATAGCTACACCCTCCAATTTTAAGTATTCTCCACTGCCTGGTTGAGAATTTCCTATTATTGTTGTTTGTAGCTTTACTGTATTCAAAATTGAAAGTACAACCATCGATCTAAACATATAGATAGTTCAAAAATGAAGATGATGAAGACTTTGACGTCTTATCCCCCAACACCCACACACCCACAACTAAGGCCTTGTTTAGATCCAAAAAAACTTTTTGAATTTGGCTATTGTAGCATTTTTGTTTTTACTTGACAATTATTATCTAATAATAGACTAACTAGGCTCAAAAGATTCATCTCATAAATTATAACCAAACTGTGCAATTAGTTATTTTTTATCTATATTTAATGCTCCATGTATGTGCTAGAAGATTCGATGTGATGGGGAATCTTGAAAAGTTTTTGGATTTTGAGTGTAACTAAATAAGGCCTAAATGGAACATTTTTTTGTATGTGCCATGCAATACCCTTAGCTATTTATTTTTCTATGTATCATACAGTGTTTTTTTACTATTTTATCGAACTACAAACATGTACTTCAAGCATCATGTCATTTCAAAAAATGGTTCATTTTATCTCTATATATGCGACATATATGTGGTAGTGAGGGCGTGTTTGGTTTGAAGAATGAGGTGATCCATTATCTTCTCACTCATTACTTTTTGTATTTGGTTTGTGGAATTGAATGAGTTGATACATCACCACCTCATTCCCCATAAGTTAATAATAATTAGTATATGCATGAGGAATGAGTTGATTCCACCAAAAATCATGCGATGGACTCATAATGCATCGCCTCATGAAGCATGAGATGACTCCATAAACCAAACACACCATGATTTCAGTGGCACTGATAAAATGTCCTTATTCTTAAACAATTGCTTTGGTCTGCCATCACCAAGAGGGAAGTGTATGCTTTTGGGTCTATGAGGAAGACAAATAAAAGGATAGCTTCCATTTTTAATTGCGTACTAGAGGAGATACCAATAAAATATCTCGAGATATCTATTTTTATAACATCACAGGAATTTCTACTTTTCACGGTTTGATTGACAATATTATCAAAAAACTGAGCCAATGGAAAGGAAATTAGATGTAGGAGGTTGAAGTTAACTATTCCATCTGTCTTGTAATAAAGTACGTTCTAAAAATTTTAAGACAACTTAAAGAAACACTCAGATAACACATGTACCCATAGATTATTCTAACTATAGAGTTTCTTCTCAAACAAACCTTGCCAAATCAAAACATAGTTATTATGTAGAATATTTGTCTTTCAATACACGTTTTAAAAGTCACAGTATACTCTATTTCAGTATGGAGAAAGTAAATCAAACCTTTGGTGTGTTCCAACGTTTCTTATGGGCTTCCACTTGTTACATGTGGGAGGCTAGGGGTTCATGTGAGGAAGCTGGAGTGCATTAGGGCTAATTTCTTTTTGGAAAGAGGATAGAGACGAATTCAAATATGACATGGTAGATATTTGTACTCTGGAGACCAAGCTGGTATTGGAACCAAATATTTCCATAGATCATGAACAAATTTCTTTTAGTCAAATTAATCTGAAAAATTGTTTGAGAGGCTGGAGAAACTTAAGACTTATTTGAATCAGTTAGGGCTAAAAATTAGTCTAAATTAGCCAGAGTTGGCCAACTAGTTGGCTATTAACTAGTTATAGACTTGGCTAGCAAATTAGCATATCTATTAGGCACTATTTTTAAATGTATTAGGGCTAAAACTTATCAAGCTAGCAATTAGCCCTATGCATTCAAATAGGCAATTACTTCAAACCCCTACACTAAATATTTACAAAATAACGATTTCTTCTCTTTGAGAAGGAGTGAGTTTTTCAATTTTGGCAAGACTTTCATCGTAACAAATCAAACGCGTCAAAGAGTTAAAGTTTTTTATGACCATCAATACGTTTTAGAAAATGGAATGCCCGCTGCTTCTGCAGTCGCACAAAAGCCAAGGACAACGGCAAACTACTAACAGTACAAGGCAAGCTACAGGTAGTTCAGCCCTGTTTGCTTGGCTGCTGTGACTGAAAGTATTGTTTGTTAATTTGTTGTGAGGGAAAAAATACTATTGAATAGCTAGCAGATTCGAGAATAAGCTCAATGGATATACATGATTTTCTTTAGCTGATCTTTAGCATCATTTAGGTGGTGTGGTGTTGCTTTGGTTTGGAGGTGTTTCCATCCACCGTCCGAGATACGTGGGCGACTGGTTGGCGAAACCTACCTGGTCTTCCAAAACAGCTCAACCTCTTTATATTTGTAGGATTTGCTTATAGTATTTGAAAGACTCAACAAGATGGCAAGGTTGAATGTAAAAGATACAACGCTACCAACGTTTTTCTTTCATGTAGAGACGGTTAATGATTCTCATGGAAAGGGAAGTTTACATGTCTTGAAGATGCCTAGAGGATGGCCTTGTTTAGTTTCTCCTCCTGAATTTTACTCCCTATCTCATCAGATATTTAGACACATACATGAAGTATTAAACATAGACTAAAAAAATAACCAATTGCATAGATTACGACTATTTTGCGAGACGAACCTTTCAAATCTAATTAGTCCATGATTTGACACCATGATTCTACTATAAACATGTGCCAATCACAGATTAATTAGGTCTAATAAATTTATCTCACGGAGTACTAATGATTTTTGTAATTTATTTTATTATTTCTTTCCAAACACTTTCATGTGATACCTCAATGTGACAGTTGACATCTCAAAATTTTACAGCCTAGACTAGATTTAAATAAGGCCTGATTAATGGGTCCCATGGCTATGGAACCTGATGAGCTGTAGTTTGGTGAGCGTGCTTCTTTCCGTGCTACTCGTAAGCTGTCGCCACAGTAACTCTTTACTAGCTTTCAAGAAAAGTCGATTTTTTTTTAAATTCCAACAAGAAAAAACAGATTTTTTTTCAAAAAATTATAAAGGATCTGTACACAAAAGAAGCCCATAGGCCATATAGCCCACGAGCGCAGCGCAGACAGCAGCTGAAATGGGTAGTGGCCCATCCGAAATCGGAACATGGACAGGGGCACCCAGCCCGCGTTCGTGCGTGGATGCTGGAGCCTGAGGCAACGGCCGAGTTGCAATTTTGCGAAGCTTTCCTTCCTCCCGCAACAGACGCGCCGCAGCGAGCCAGCGAGAAACTCTGCAGTCGAGTCGGCGCCGCGGCCGGAGCCCGGATGCCCTAACCCGCCAAACCGCTCAAAATCCAAATCCAAAAATTCCCATCTCGCCTCGGCTAGGCGAATCCCCAAACCCAGCTCTGCCCATGGCGTCCTCCGTTCCCGTAGTCGACATCCTCGACGATGACGACGACGACAATGGCCTCGCCGTCGCCTCCCCTCCCTCTCGCAGGCGGTCCATCGGATCCTCCGGAATCTCCTCCCGCGACTTCCTCGACGCGTTCTCGCCGTCCCCGCCCCAGCAGAAGCGGCCTTTCCTCGCGGCGGAGGGCCCCATCAACCTCGACGACACCCCGTCCCCGCCAAAGCGGCGGCGCTCCTCGGTCTCCATTGACCTCGACGACACCCCGTCCCCGCCAAAGCCGCGCCTCTCCTCGGTGCCCAAGCTGCCGGTTCTTGTGGTGGACGACGACGTAGCGCCCTCATCCCCCGGTGCCGTTGCTACCGACAGGCCCAATTCTTTGTTTCGCTGCCCCGCTTTCTCCGAGTCCCCGGAGACGGTTGTACCCAGTTCTGTCGGCCTCGGCAGTGTTGCTGTTGAGACCCCGGGCTTTGCCTCCCCGCGCTCGGTTAGGCCACCTGCTGCCCCTGGCATGTCATTCGCTCCGCCGGCACAAAACGGATCTGGTAAAGTGTCCTCGCTTGTGTCTGCTTGCTCTATGTTTCAGTCATGAGGTATCTACTACAGTACTAATCTTGTTAAGTACACTGGTTTTGTTCACTTAAGATGGTTTCTTGTGTCTAATAGAATAGAGTTGTTTCTAGTAATGTTTCAGCTCACATTAAGTTAAGGTAGTTAAAACAAAAGGAATTGCAATGCAGTGCGCTCGGTTCTAAATTCACCATGGTTTGCCTACAGTCTGCTATTAATGACACTTGTTTCTATTTCGCAGGAGTTACCTCTCTGATATCACTTGATAGTGACGATGAGTCAGATGATGACATCATGAACAGGGAGCCTTCAACCAATTTGCCAAGCAATACGGTAAAGTCTGATCTTATGGTAGAATTCATTTGACAAAAGGGAAAACATGTACTGACTTATATGCATTTTTTGTTTATGGATGTATATATGTTATATTTTGAACGCAATGTATTCTTGCATAAGTAGAAACATTATATGTTATTCAAGAAAAAAACATTGCTTCATTGCATAAATAAAGGCAAAACTTAGTAGTTGTGCATGCGCATGTCTATTGCTTACTGATTAAGATTAGATATATCAACACGCCTAATTGTAATCAAGTGACAGAACACCATGTCTATGTAGGAAGCGATGATGTGCCAGAAGGACGACGATGCCCAACATGTGCAGGCAAAGCAGAAAAGACAACCGGTATGATTTTTGTCAAGAAGGGACTCAAGTTAAGACATGTAGTTTAAGTGATGGGGGATTCTTGCAAATTATGTAGGCAGGGAAGAAACTGACAAAGGAGGAGAAAGACAAACTGACGCAAGAAAGAAAACAAAAACAACAGGTTCAGCAAGTGTTTCATAGAAGAATATGCTTATTCATGCATAAGACAGATTATTAGAGCACATATTGGTTATTTTGTAGGAAGATAAACTACTGAAGCAAGCTTTGAAAGATAAACTAGCTAAGAAGAAGAAAATGGAAAAAGCAATTCAGAAGTGGGAATCAGGAAAACTTGCTTTAGAATGTATTACTGTTGAGATTGACAACAGTGTTATCCAAAGGGGCTCCATTGGAGGTCTGTTTGAGTATGGTGAATTAAGTTGTATCACAAAAATCAATTTATTGTCATTCATTGTTTCCATATTTTTCCACTACTAATATATCTGCCTCTTTTTAATAGGTCCTCTTCTTTCAAGTTTGACAGAGAACGGTCTTTCCTATGAACCTACTAAGAATAAAATTAGTGGTTCGATTTTATGGAAGTTGGATGTTCCTGATGATATTGCTGAGGCATTTTCCGATCTTAAAGATAGCTGTGATATGGTGCTACATGTTTCCTTTGTTCATCTCTAACCTTTTAACATTGTATCTTCTTTTCTAAAGTACCACATAATAATGTATCCTAAAATCGTAGCGTGACATACTGACATATCTTTCTACAGAACCAAAATCCATTGTCACAAGTGAAATATGTTGCAATTGTGCTTGAAGCCGAGGAATTTTGTAATCTTATAAGCAATGGATCATTCTTTGATCATGTCCAAAGAGTTCGTGATGGATACCCAGGATTCACTATTTGCTACATCATTAATAAATTGATGAACTACGTCAACAAATGGTGAGCTCTCTAAAGTCTGAATTATATGTTTGACTGTTTCTAGTTTGGCCTCCAAAAGAAGAAAAAAAAACATTTTAATCTTTGCATGTTGTGTTCACTGCCAAACTTTAACAAAACCTTCTGAATCTTTTTAACAGCATGTTAGCTAATTCAGTTCTTATGATTCAGTAGTTATTTATTTTGGAAATGGGAGGGGGGGATGAATACAGATGTTTGATCAAAAGTAACCTTTCTATCTTCCCTATGCTTTGTCTTGGGCCTAGTCATTCAAACCATAACCTAGTGAACTTTGGTATGTCCCCATCCAACTGGAGTTTTTAGTATGAAAATAGAAGGGACGAGTGAAAAACTTACTTGTATTGCCATGTAATAAAGTAATGTTAGATAAGGTTCAGTGCCAGGTGAATGAGGACGCAAATTGATGGAAAATGAAATGAGGGCGCCATTTTTTCTTTTCTTAATGACAAAGGGTGGCAATTAGGTGGTCCCCAAATTCCCAATAATATTCTAAATTTTCCATTTGATAACAAGATATGTTACGCCCTGATGATATTAACTTGCCTAAGCCCAATTAGTATGACCTTGGGAGTTGGGATATGGGTGAGGCTGCTGTTCACTGTGCATCACCTTGTGGGCGTTTTGGATTGTGTGACGAATGTGCATGGTAACTTCTGTGTAGTAGGAAAAGTAACCAATGTTGACCACCTGAATCTGCTAAAACTAAAATGCCTTTTGTTGTCATGTCAGTGAGCAAAGTCAATACAAGAACCCTTCAAATACTTGGAGACGTCCACCAGTGGAAGAGGTCTGTTTTCATTTCTTGCATTTTTTTTCATGATGAACTTTTATTATCCTGGGATGCGTTACAGCTATTCTTTGTATAGGTTTTATGCAAACTGGCAACACACTATATTAATGTTCACTCAAGGCAATGCATAGATGAAGCTGAAGTAGTAGAGCACCTTGTGGGCCTGACGTCTAGTCTTGGAAAATGCAAATTCAGGCAAGCTACATTTACTTAGACAAGTTCGGCTAGTGAATCTAGAAACATGCTTAAGTGCTATGTATGGTCACTGTTTCGTGCTATCAATGAGTCTATCATGCCGTCTTGTTGGAACCTACATCATAGTAAAAAAGATAAAAGTTGATGTTCTAATTGTTAAAAGTATGTTGTGCATTATAAAAAAAACATGTATTCCTGTTGATGCATGGAAATATTTGATGAGGTGGAACAGCAAAACCTCTGATATTTATCATTGGTGTAATTGAGTGACAAGTAAAAAATAGAAATGCATACGGGTTTACCAAGTTCTTTTAGTTCAGCAGGCATGTGCATATTTCTTTTTGATGGATGTACCACTAATGCTTTTAAATGACACAATATGTTAAATCCTTGGCATGTACTGTTTATTTTGGCAATGTGATCTGGATATGCATTTAGTGCAGGTCTGCAGTTCTATTTGCTGCCAGAAGCATTTCCATGTTTGATTAATTTCCTCTCGGACTTTTTTTTGCAGGAAACCACTAACATGGTTATCTGTGCATGCTAATGGTGCAGTTATCCCTAAAAATTTTGTTCATAAGAACCTGGCGAAGAACAACACCTGGTATGTTGTGCAGAAGTAAATACCGAACCAGACCTCCATTGACTGTCCTCTGTTTTGCTAACCACCACACCTCACCGCACACCCCCCACCCTCAGCATGCACTATAGTCTACAATCAGTTCCTGAATTCTTATCTGATTCGTAATGGAACAAAATCTAGTCACTCATTCATCTACTGATGAGATTTCTCCTATGCAGTGTCTAGCCTAACCTTTCTACTAGGTTCCCGAATTCTTTCTGCTTAGTAGTAGTATTCTGATTTGTTCTTTGGACTAAGCCAATTGAAATAGTAATTGAAATAAATAACTGAGATATAGTTTCTAGCTCATTATTTTTCTTGAGTTCTGTTTTACAATAGTTTCATGTAGATGGACAGCATCTATTTGGCTATCATGGGCATGAACCGTTGCACATGTATCATATCTGACAGGTTAAAAGCTTTAATAGCTATCCCTGGCATCCAGCCAGGATATGCTTTTGCAATCTGGAAGAAGTATCCCTGTATGAGATCCCTTCTAAATGAATATATGGATGCCAGTAAAACCGTGAGTGCCGTCCCTGGGTTCATACGAGTAAAAAAGGTTAGGAACTATGCCCTTCTGTATTAACTTGTCTCTGAAACAGGTTGCCGAGAAGGAACGTCTGCTTAGCGACTTGAAGTCGGAAGATCGCCTGGGTGATGAACGCAGAAGGTTGGGTGACAAATGCTCTAGAAGGGTGTACAGAATGCTCATGGCACAAAATGGAGACTTGGATACAGATGACCCCGAAGCTGGCGGTAGAGCTTAGTGCTTAATCATCTGGACCTTGGCCATCAATGTATGCATGCCCTCTTGATGACCGGTTTGTGTACATATCGTCCTTTTGATCATGCTTGTCTTTACTGATGCATTGTCAGGGTAGGGTGAAAGTCGCATTAGCTCGTGCGATCTTCAGTGCCCAAAGCATGACCTGCAATGCTACACGATGGCACAAGCTGTATCCTGTATGTTTTATTTATTAGCGAGCTGTGAAAAGCATTTGGTCGAATGCTGGGAAACTGGATAGTAAGGCATCGCTGTGCTTAGATTACTGCCTTTAAGCTATGTGGACCAGCAGTCTTCTGCAACTTTTGAGAACCAAAGATAATGTTATAATAAGTTCATAAAGGCGCAAGGAAATGTTTGCTTGTGTCTCTATATCATATATGGGCCCTTCATTCATCGACCAGTGCTGCATTTGTCCGTGTCGGCAGTGTCATATAAAGTACCTTCTGGTGCTGCCGTGCATTGTACGATTACCCGCATTAATCCACTGAAAGATGCCATCACCCCTTTGTGGAGTACAGCTCCCAGTAAACTGTCCCTTGCGTTGCGCTGCTAGTTTTGCAGTAAAGTTTGTTCTTCCGAATATGCTCTGTGGAAAGCATCTCCTACTTGGGAATGGCTGTCCAGAGATTAATAACTTTGTGTACTCTTCCTATTTCCTAATATGATTTTATGCCCGAGTTTACGATCCATCTGATGCAGGCTTGCCGTACTCGCAGAGACGCAGACGACTGAAGAATAGAGGAGACTTTGCTGGGACGGCAGGGGTGCCTGGGCAGCATTTTTTGGGACAGGCATCGTTTTCAGTTTTCACTGCAGGGCAAGCCGGAGATTGATCGGGCGCAGCGAGTACTGATGGTGCATGGGCCGCATCCCGCATGTGCCTCGGACAAATTAGACGTCCCCTCGCTGCAGGCTGCAGGCTGGGCGGTGGAGCACCGGACACGGCCGCGTGCTCCCAGTCCCAGCACGGACGACGGGACGACCAGCACGCTGCACGCTCCGGCTCCAGACAGACAGATGCTCGCCTGCCCGCCCGTGCCCG
>Ga0182004_10003743_pt1 | contig 12153 bp, 9 predicted proteins | sample Sormic07211540_1_FD_120479 | JGI IMG/M metagenome (GOLD analysis project Ga0182004, IMG submission 120479) | Endophyte microbial communities from Sorghum bicolor roots, Mead, Nebraska, USA - 072115-40_1 MetaG | ecosystem: Host-associated > Plants > Roots > Unclassified | place: USA: Nebraska... | reverse complement strand
TTCAAGTTTGACCAAAAATATAGAGAGAAATATAAAGATTTATGTCATAAAATAGATACACTATGAAAATATAACTAACAAAGAATCTAATGATACTTGGTTGGTACCAAAAATATTATTATTTTGCTATATAAATTTAGTCAAATTTGAAAAACTTTGACTCTCCAGGATTCTTGGAATGACTTATAATTTAAGACGGAGGGAGTAGAACCTATCTATTGAAATCATGACTTTTATATATAGTATCTATAAAAATTAATAGATATAGCATTAGGACTGCCCTTATACGGTACGTCCCTGATAGCGTCCTAACCATCGAGCTATCAGCTCTTTCGCGTGGCAACGGTGTAAAAGTGTTATTATTGTAGTTTTGATAGAAGAATGAGAAAAATACGACGTTTCACCCATACTACACAAAAGAGGATCGCATACATGATACATGTGGTGTGCTATATATCTTTTTCTAATCTATAATTGTAAAAATTTCAGTTCACCGTATCTTTATATATCCACCGATCTAAAGATTAATTAATTAAACGATGGTTCTCTCATTCGGATCTGGTTTCCTATTATTTTTAGCTTATTTTCTGCTTATGACACAAGGACTCCTAGTCCAATTGGGTTAGAGAAAAAAGGAAAGTTATGAGCTAAATCTAACTCGAAAGCCTAACACGAGTTTAAACCAATTTTAGACCGAAACAAGCAAATTGTTGGGCTCGACTAAAATCCAAAACAGGGCTCGACCAAAATCCAAAATGACCAGAAATTTTTCCTTTTTATTATTAGAGAAGAAGAAGAAACTACAGATTAGGACTTCGATTTTTCTTTTGCCTCCGATTGACATCTAACTAAAGAAAGCGGTTATCCTTTTCTATTTGACTATTAAGAGCTCTATTTAGAATACTTAGGATGTGAGGAATCTATTTATATTAGGACCCTTACTCCATATTGGTTTAGACACAAGTTATTCTAACTCGTATGAGCACGGGTTATATATATATAGGTCCAGATAAAAGAAACTCTTCATCATTAAGTAGTTAGAGGAAGACAAACAAAAAAAAGATGGTCGAAAAAAAGAGCTTAAAATTTTGCATCTTTATTATTAGATCTAGATATATATAATTAGGTAATAGAGATATAGATATAGTTTTGATAGCTTTGTTTTTCTCCCATTGCAACGCACGGGTATTTTTGCTAGTCTAATCTAAATTACAAATATACATAGATTTTTTTTAGATAATGAAAGAATTTTTTGTTGGCAGTATACTTTTGATCTAAGGCCATCACGAACTTAGATCTGTTAAATTTAACCAGGTTTGAAACCACGCCATCTATCCCTTGCGCCGCCAACCCGGCGTGTCCACCTTGACTTGTCAGGTTTAGAGAGATCAATAAGGGAAGTTACAATGCTAAAAAAAAGTTCTATACCAATTAATTTATTTAGATACTACACATAAAAACTATGTTTCCAATAAATAGTTTCTATAGAACAATTTTTTGGTCAATCATATGTCTTCTCTGTCCATCTACATGTCACATCTCTTCATGGCTTGGTTCTTATATAGATATGGTGTCACGGGTTTGGAACTACGGCAAGCATTGGGTTTTTCATCGGAGGTCGATGTCCGTGTTTCTGGAGGCTCTGACACTCAAAACTCGGAAGGGACATAGATCGGGTTATAATGGTTTGGGCCTCTGAGCCCTATGTCTGGCAATATGGTGTGCTTCATGTTAGCAATGTCCAATCCGGTAATTACAACAGAGGAATCGAGAGAGACTGGTAGGGGGATTGCATGGTGCATCTTAGGCTTCTTGGTTTTCAAGTCTGCTTGAGTGGTCAAGGACCTGATCCCCTTTTAATGAGCCCATGCTTCCCCATATGTACTGGGGAGGGCATGGTTACAAGTCGGTTTCAGTTGGTCTAAAGCTTCTATGCCTAGTGCTCAGCGTCATCTGGTGCTTCTTTGTCGTGTAGGAAGGGGCCAACAACGACACAACCACTCCCTAATGTTGTTGCCATAGTCTGGTGCTTGACCATCAAGGGCTGCTTGTCAATGTGCAACTCCCTCGAGTGAGCCTTCTCAAGGCTTCTCACAGCGCAAGGAGCGTCCCCTACCCAGAGGGGCTGACAAGCGGGCCTAGAGCCCTCTACCCTTGGATCTTGGGAAGCTCCTTGTCTTGACGTGTCACACCCGTTGCGTGACCCAACCAAGGGAGTGGCTGACAGCGCCTCGTGGCCGTTTGAACGAGCAGACGGTGAAACATATCTACACCGCCCTGTCAAGCTAGGTACCTAATAGTTTTCTAAGCTAACTTCTGGCTGGTGCTCGGGACGTCGGTTGATGCCCAAGCCATTGCTCGGGCGGAGGTCAGGATCAGGCTCTATCATTTGGTAGCCCCTCGAGCCTCGAGCGATGACTGAGGGCGTGCTTGGGCTCGCCCTATCCCCTTTGGAGGGTACATGCGAGTGAACCCAATGGGTATAGCCCCTAAGCCCCCGAGCAATTTGTAGGATCAATTGGGGGATCTATCGATCTATTGTCCCTTTCCCGGGGACTTAGCGTATCCCTACATTAGACTCTCGTCACATGGTTACTTATCAAAGAAACCATTTTCTCATCTCTCTCGTCTCTAAAACTTGAAACCCCACACATGCCTAGGAGGGACCTCATTGGGGCGTGTGGTGGTGATGGGCTTCCTTATTGTTAGATATTGAGGTATTTAGAGAGTAGGGTATCTACTCGGTATATTGTATATGTGGTGATCCACAATTATAGGGATATGTTGTAGGTAACCCCTGCATATAATCTTGTGTAATCTGTAATCTGATCTGAGTATATAATGAAATACTGAGGCCCTTGGAAGGGTACCTCATTTCCCATATTGTTTCACATGGTATCAGCCGCCTCCTAACTCCACACGGAGCACGATCCGATCTAGACCTTGTCCATGGCGGACTCCTCGGCGCCTCTGGCCTTTGGCCTCCTTCCTGTCGTCTCAGAGAAGCTCACTCGTGGGAACTACATTATGTGGCACGCCACGGTAACCTCTGCGCTTAAGGGCACCCGCCTCTTCGCCTACGTTCAGGGCACGGCGGTGCCCCCGTCCCCGTTCCTCACTGACCCGTCGGCCTCTGCAACGGCTGGGTCCAAGGAGGAGCCTAAGCCAAACACGGCGTATGAGAAGTGGGAATCTGAGGATCAAATTGTCCTCAGCTATCTCTTCAACTCCTTGTCCAAGGAGATCTTTGGCCAAGTTACTACGGCCAAGACTGCGGCGGAACTCTGGGCTGCGATTCAGGCTCTCCATGCCTCGCAATCTCGCGCGCACGTGATGTCTACGCGCCTGGCTTTAACCACGGCGTCCAAGGGCGCGTCAAACATGGCTGAGTACTTCGTGAAGATGAAAGGACTTGCCGACGATATGGCTTCGGCTGGCAAGAAATTGGAGGATGAAGAGCTTGTCTCTTTCATCCTTGCTGGACTTGGTGATGACTTCGAGTCCATTGTCACCGCCATGGCATCCCGCGTGGAACCGATCTCCGTCAACGAGCTGTACGCTCAGCTCATCGCCTTCGAGCAGCGCAAGGAGATCAGCAACGGCGCCAATCAGTCTTCCGCAAATCTCGTCGCCAAGGGTGGCCGTGCGGGTAACTCTTCCAACTCCAATCACCCTCGCGGCAATGGTGGTCGTCCTGATAGTGGCTACGGCGGTTTTCGTCGTAACAACGGCGGTCGTGGCAATGGTGGCCGCGGCAACGGAGGGAACACTGGTGATGGCAGCCGTAGCACCTTCCTTCAGGGTGTTTTTTGCCAACTGTGTGGCAAGGAATCGGTCATAGTACTTTGTATTCCCCAGTTCGTGATATTCAATTGAAAAATATTCTTCATGTTCCTAGTGCTTGCTCATCGTCTTGTACAAGACAACAATGCATTCCTTGAACTTCATCCAAAACATTTTTCTCTTAAGGAACAGCAATGAAGAAGACACTCCTCGAAGGCCGATGTGAAGGGGGTCTCTATCTGCTGAAGCCACATCCACCAAAATCATCTCCACCAAATAAACAACTCTTGGGCGCCTTCAAGCCTTCCACCTCATTGTGGCATAGTCGTTTAGGTCATGCTTCCTCTCCGATTGTTCAGAGGGTTCTTAGTCAAAATAAACTTTCTTTTTCTAGTGATTCAAATAAGAGTGTGATTTGTGATGTGTCTCAGATGGGGAAAAGTCATCAATTACCCTATCCTAACTCAAACAATATTTCCTCTAAATGTTTTGAGCTAGTATTTTCTGATGTGTGGGGGCCGGCACCAACATCTGTGGGCCGACACTCGTATTATATATGTTAGTTTTATTGATGATTTCAGCAAATACACATGGGTCTACTAATTGTGGCATAAATCTGAAGTTTTCCAATGCTTTCGTGATTTCCAAGCCATGGTTGAGTGCCAGTTTAATTGTAAAATCCTTGCAGTACAACCGGATTGGGGTGGTGAATATCAGTCCCTTAATTCCTTTTTCAAACGACTAGGCATAGCTCACCATGTGTCATGCCCACATGCTCATCAATAGAATGGATCTGCTGAACGTAAGCATCGCCAGATAGTTGAGGTTGGCCTCTCACTTCTTGCCCACGAATCCATGCCGTTAAAATATTGGGATGAAGCTTTCCTAGCAGCTGTCTTCCTAATAAATCGCTTGCCTTCCAAAGTTATCTCCAATGCTACGCCACATGATCGTCTTCTTGGCACTCTCCCAGATTATTCTTTCCTCAGAACTTTTGGTTGTGCGGTTTGGCCTAATCTCAGACCATATAATGCTAAGAAGCTATAGTTTCGTTCTGTTCGCTGTGTCTTTCTTGGATACAGTAATCTACATAAGGGGTTTAAGTGTCTTGAACCTTCATCAGGTAGAATATATATTTCACATGACGTTGTCTTTGATGAGTCTGTGTACCCGTTTGCTCAGCTTCATCCAAATGCTGGCGCTCGCCTTCGTGCTAGTATTGAGCTTCTACCCGATGCCCTCAAGAATCCGTCTCCTGAATTTGGGAATGCATCTGTACATGATCGTTTGATTAATTCTAACCCCACTAATGCTGTGTCAAGCTCTGCTTCTTCTCTGGATGCAGCAGATTCAGATTCGACTCCAAATGGTGCTGAAACACAGGAGCAGCAGCATCATTTTATGTGGCCACATCGTGAGACCACAGGCGCTGCCCCCGAAGCTGCTTCGGCTGCTCCTCGTACCGTCGCACCGACAACATCTCCTTCGGGATCAGTGCTGGAACCTGTCGCCGACGCACCCGGATCTCCTGCTGGGGAATCTTTGTCACCCGCGCCAGGATTCTCTACACTGTCTACTGCCGATCCGCCTTCTCCACCAATGCTGCACATTGCCACAACAGATCCAGCATCCTCAGCTCCTGTCCACCCGAGCTCAGGGGACAACGCCCCTGGATCGCCTGCACCTGCTGATCCTGAGGTTTCGCCTGCGTCCTCTACACCTGCGCCACCTCCACATCATTATGGCACTCGGTTTCAGCATGGCATTCACAAACTGAAACAATATACGGACGGCACAGTATGTTGGGGTCTTCACAGTACTCTTGATTCAGCAAAACCAGCATCAGTTAAAGTGGCACTGCAGGATGCTCGTTGGGTTCAGGCTATGCATAGTGAATATGAGGCACTAATGAACAACCGCACTTGGCATCTTGTCCCTGCTCCTCGTGGCAAGAATATCATTGGCAGCAAGTGGGTGTATAAGGTTAAGAGTCGTGCTGATGGCACCATTGATCGTTACAAGGTGCGGCTGGATGCGAAGGGCTACAAGCAGCGCTATGGTCTTGATTATGAGGACACTTTTAGTCCGGTTGTGAAGGCTGCAACTGTTCGCCTCATTCTGTCAGTAGCAGTCTCTAAAGGTTGGTCCCTGCGGCAGCTTGATGTTTAGAACGCTTTTCTTCATGGTGTTCTTGAGGAAGAAGTGTTCATGCGACAGCCCCCTGGCTATGAGGATAAACAACATCTAACTTATGTCTGCAAATTGGACAAAGCACTATATGGTCTCAAACAAGCTCCACGTGCTTGGTATGCGCGTCTGTGCGGGAAGCTAGTTCAGTTGGGCTTTATACCATCTAAGGGGGATACATCACTGTTCTTTTATCACAAAGGGGATACTACAATCTTTGTGTTGGTTTATGTTGATGATATCATTGTGGCTAGTTCATCTTTTGCTGCAACCAAGGCGCTGCTCAAGGATCTTGAAGCTGATTTTGCTCTAAAGGACCTTGGTGACTTGCATTTTTTTCTCGGCATTGAAGTTAAGTGAACTACTGATAGTTTGGTTATGTCTCAACAACGCTATGCCACTGATGTTGTTAAGCAAACCAATATGTGGAACTGTAGACCAGTTGATACTCCTAACTCTGCATCAGAGAAACTAAGTCTCAATGATGGGGAAAAACTTGGTGAGACCGACTCCACCAAGTACCGCAGCGTTGTTGGTGCCTTACAATATCTGACCCTCACTCGTCCCGATCTTTCGTTTGCGGTCAATAAGGTGTGTCAATTTCTCCACTCATCGACCATAGTACATTGGAGTGCTGTAAAAAGGATTTTGTGGTATGTTAAAGGTACTCTTGGTATGGGTTTGCAATTGCGCAGCTCTAGTTCTACTCTTGTGAGTGCTTTCTCTGATGTCGATTGGGCTGGTTGTGTCGATGATCGTCGATCCACTAGAGGATTTGCAGTATTTTTTGGTCCTAACCTTGTGACATGGAGTGCTCGGAAACAACCCACAGTCTCTCGCTCTAGCACTGAAGCGGAGTATAAGTCCTTGGCTAATGCAACAGCCGAGATGATGTGGATTCAACGGCTGTTGACTGAGTTGGGCATTTCTCATTCTCCGGTTGCATGGCTATGGTGTGACAATATTGGGGCTAAGTATTTATCTGCTAATCCTGTCTTTCATGCGCGGACAAAGCATATAGAGATTGACTTCCATTTTGTGCGCGAGCGGGTGGCACAGAAGCCCTTGGATATCCGTTTTATTAACACTTCAGATCAGGTAGCTGACGGCTTTACTAAGCCTATCTCTGCAGCTAAATTACGGGAATTCAGATTCAATCTCAACCTTGTTGGTGGCTGAGATTGCGGAAGGATGTTAGATATTGAGGTATTTAGAGAGTAGGGTATCTACTCGGTATATTGTATATGTGGTGATCCACAATTATAGGGATATGTTGTAGGTAACCCCTGCATGTAATCTTGTGTAATCTGTAACCTAATCTAAGTATATAATGAAATACCGAGGCCCTTGGAAGGGTACCTCGTTTCCCATATCGTTTCACACTTATTAGTTGGCCTGGTCACTCTAGAGCTTCAATTTGTCGCCATCGATCCACTAGCCATGCAACAGAAACGAAGAACGAGAAGCAGCAATAGATCGGAAAAGATAGAGTAAAAGGTGTAGTAGATGCATTTTTTTGTCAATTGGATAAATGGATACTTAAATGACCATGATCCTCTTATATATAAATAGAGGGGTTGGACTCCAAGGGAGGAGGTGGGGCAGGAGGACTTCCACCCATTTTTGTTGCATGGGAATAGAAGAATGGCTTTGCTCTTGGTTCTTGAACTTTTGTCCTTCAACCATTTGATGGTGGAAGAAATGTCATCTATATGCACAACCCGACTTCTTTTTTTAACCCAATATTTGTTTTCAGAAGAAGAGAGGAAGTGGATGGGAGAGGGGGAAACAGGAGATTGTGGGCAGAAGATTAGGTGGATTGATGTGTTAGTCTTACTTAAGCCATGTGAATCACATAATAGATGTGATGTTGGTTGTATAAGTTGTATAGCATCAAGCAACGACACATGATGAGCTATCATATTTAACTTTTTATTAGTTAGATTAGAATACAAAATACGGAAACTGATAAATAAAATCCTTAAAAAAGATAGCTATAAATTTGTAACCATTACTACAAATATAGGTATATTAATTAACTACGTAAAGTATTGATGTAGGTATCATTTGAATCCCATCGGATTCTAAGAATACGGTTAAAAAGCATCACAACAATTTTATTGGATTTTCATATTCTAAAACCCTATGAGTTAATTCCTCTAAAATCTAGACCGTTTGGATGAGGTATAGGATTCTTGACCTTCCCCGACAGTAGTATAGTTTTGGTAGAAGAATGGAAAAGATATAATGTTTTACCCATACTACATAAAAAGGGTCACATGGATAAAAATTCTCTTCATCTAATTTTAGGTCCGCTCCATTCTTTCAGCTCAACGGCCCAACCCCACAACCCACCCACTCGATCTGTCGCTCTTATTCAGCCCACACACCCGCTCCCCCGTCTCTCCCACACGGCACCTTCGCTTCCCATACACTGGTACCAGGCTCCCCCATACACATCTCCTTTGGTCTGTTTGGATGCTTGTCGAAGCAGCAGCAGCTTACTGTCTGCACTGTGTTTGTGCGAGAGGTTGAGCAGCTGCAGCGGACGTAAAAGAACAGCTTGTTCGCTTAAGATTATTTGCTAAATCTATCAGTTATTCAATAATATTTTTCTCTCATAATAAATTAACGAACAGTAAATGAAGAGGCTGTACATTATATATCTTATTACTTCATTTATTAACTTCATACAAGATTGCCAATTAGCATAACATAGCGGAAGCGATGCTGAAGCCTTCTCTTCACTGGGACACCCTCATCCTAGTGCTCATCAAAATATCAAACTTTCCCAAGCCATCTTCACTGGGACACCCTCATCCTAGTGCTCATCAAAATATCACAACTTTCCCAAGCCATCTAAAACCCGTGGTGAGTGTATTCCCATATGAATCTTGACAAAAAGATCAAGAATTTACCTAGAATTTCGTGAGCAAATCAAAGTCCCCAAAAGGAGGTAAGTTCCTCAAGGAACTTGATGAACATTTGCAATTCCTAGATGGATCTATTGGTACTCCACGTGACCTTGCAGTGCTGCAAAGCTTTCTTGTTCAGCTAGGTGTACTCTTTCTCCACCTCAATGCCTCATGGATCCCCATTTATCTGAACCTCATGCATGCTGTCCTGCGTGGAAGCTGATGCTCCACACGACAATGACGTTTATATTTTAACTTTATTCAATTCAAATGACATTGACATGTCAACAGGACATTTGATTCTAAATACATGACATGCAACAGGTTGAATTCCAGGACAAACCCAAAACACACAAAGAACATAGCTAACTCGTGCTCAATCAAGAGCCAAGAAAAAGCTCAGAAAAAGAGCCAATGAAAGGTAGGGTGCTCGTGAGAGAAATGATTCGATCCATGATCTTGATCTCTCACATGTCCTAGCACGAAGGGGCGAACTTCACAACAACCCCGAGGCAAAAGCGAGTAACAGAAATTCCATAGAAATTGCTCTGAAAATCAAATAGCACAAAAGCATGCAACCAGAAGAGGAAAATTGGAACACAAAAATCCCAAATCAACAGGGGCTTCACTACTTTTCAGCCATGAAACAGTGTTTCTCTCACAATAAATCAGCATCAGCATCAATACCATCCTCTATCCTCCAACTCAACTGTAGTGAAGAACTAGGATGCAAATGAGCTTAGTCTCTCCACTCCTGCCCTCTAATCCTTGATGAAGCCTTTGCTTTGCTAGACCAGATGCAAATGAGCTTAGGGTTAAGGTTTGGCTTATCACTAGCCATCCCTCATATTCGCAAGGTACATCAAAGCCTCTATGAGACTTGTACTTCGACAAGTGCCAACTCATGATGCAATGAGCTAATTCCAAGAAGATACGTACGAATTACTTTTACAACACATTTACATGTTTAACAATGTTCTGGATCAACATCCCACAAATAGATGTTTTACCTGCACCGTGCTATTTACAGTTCTCATGCGATGCAGCTGCGGAGACTGACCACACGTGGTTCCCAAATCCCTCTTCTATGATTGTTCATATGTTATTACGCTCCGGACGGCAACAGATAAACCATGTACCCACACAAACAGACCTGCACATCCATACTATTTAAATGAATCCACCACATCCCCTCTCTGCCAAAATGAGTCGAAGCCATAGCCCAACTCAGCCAGTTCTTGCATGGAACCACAGACATAAACATCCAACTAGCTACCAGGAGCAGGAAGTGGAGACCCCAGTTCCTTACCTAGGTTTCCCTTGGTGCATTCTGATGACCCCAGTTCCTTACCTAGGTTTCCCTTGGCTCTGATCTCGGCAAAGAGTCTTGCCTCGATAGCTCATAGTTTGACTCTGGACTGAGGTTCCTTGTGCTGACACGCATTGAGCACAGGAAGAAAAACGAAGAAGTATAAATGGTTATGTGCCATATGCTGCAAGAGGGGGGAAATTCTGTCAATTAGCAGTGATATAAATAACAATAAGCTAGAAAATATAGCAGTGAAACAGACAGCTATATACAAATATAGTGATGAAGTCAGAGCCACCACAAGCTTTCCAACTTGATGTTATGTGTAATGAGGGAAAGTGATGATTCCACACCTGTGCCAAATCCAATAGTTGCTATTCGATTCCAGCTTCCAGCTGATAGCCGCAAAAGACAATGTCATGAAACCCAAAAGTAAAAATATCCAACGGAAGCGTTTGTTCAACATCTCCAGAGTATTCTGGAACAAAGTTCTGATGTTTGGCCAACTACACAAAAGAACAACAAGATGACAACTGAGTCATCCCACTCAAGGAAATGCTGGACATTATGAATTGTTCGTTATGCATTCACCAAAAGCCTAAGCACAAAGGGCGATAGAATATGGCCCAAAAACAAAAATATACGCATGTGAGGAATTTCCATTTAAAGACTAAACTAAAACACGATACACAGAGTAGGTGCTATTTCATAACACCATTTGTCCAATACAAGCAAATTACCTTTGAGGCATATTAAGGTTAATTCGTGAGGACCAGCATATAAACCTTCGTGCTGTAGAGAACTCCAATAGCCACCCCATAAGCAGGCCAAGAGAACCAATGGCAATAACGATTCCAATATTTGCAGATCTGAGACAATAACTCAATTAGACACCTTAAGTTCACTTAGGCCTTGTTTGGATGTTGTCGAATTCACCTCAATCCACATGTGTTGGAGTGGGTTGGGGTGGTGGAATTTAGTTCAAGTTCCACTCCAAATCCATCCCAACACATGTGGATTGATGTGAATCTGACTACATCCAAACAAGGCCTTAGTATTTTGAAAACAGAAAAAGGTAACCTGCGATCTGCGTACCTTGTTGCACCAGTTGCAGCTAAAAGAGCCGTGAGGATAAACACAGCAGTATGCATTGCTCTCTTTGAAGCTTCATCAATTGTAGCCATATATATGAACGTACCCACGACAGCCATGAAGGAAAGCCAGAAGTCCAAAAACTGGACTCAGATAGAATATAAATGTAATAGAAGAAATGTGAATAATTAGAAAGTCGAGCAAATGGGATTTTGACACACTCAACAGAATTGGTAAAACAAATGTATTAGGTCAACCTTGATTTGGATCGACATGAGCAGTACTATGAATACCAGTACCATGCCCAACAATTTTTACACTAGCATTCAACAAGTGGGTGCTAAGTAGCTTACCTGCAATACACGGAAAGATAGAATGCACCAGGTGCCAACATCACATGAATGGTATAATGCACTGGAAATTCCACTAGATGTGTAAAGGATCCATTCTGCAAATGCCTTAGTGGCAAGGGGGGGGAAAAGTTAGCATCTGGTCAAACAAAGCTCATGCAGTCTATAATAAATTAAATTAAAATGTTTTAGCTTCCTTATGGAGTACATTTTCTGTCCATAACAGAAGTTTGAAGATGAGATGAAAGCCAACTGATGGGTACAAGACAGGCCTTCTTTCATCTGACACTGACAGTTCCTAAGAATTTCACTACCAACTAGAAACACTACTTAATTTTGTGTAATCAATTTAAAACTCCAAGACCCATGGATTTGCAATATACACCGATGATTCTGTCAAGGGCAGCAACGCCCAAGGTAGCTGGACCCCGACTGCGTAGCTCGTAGTCGTGGTCCGTCGTCGCCGGCAGGGTTATACCCCCACGCCGTCGCCGCCTTCGTCAACTGGGTTATACCC
>Ga0182004_10003742_pt1 | contig 12154 bp, 11 predicted proteins | sample Sormic07211540_1_FD_120479 | JGI IMG/M metagenome (GOLD analysis project Ga0182004, IMG submission 120479) | Endophyte microbial communities from Sorghum bicolor roots, Mead, Nebraska, USA - 072115-40_1 MetaG | ecosystem: Host-associated > Plants > Roots > Unclassified | place: USA: Nebraska... | reverse complement strand
GTTAGCTCACTAGGTTCTAAATGCATGCACATGAACAATGACACCTAGTGGCACTTGATAACCGCTTAGCCAAAGAATTCCCCTCTTTATAGTACGGCTATCTATCATAAATGTGATCACACCATCTGTGGTGTCTTGATCACCAAAACCAAAAACCTAAGCAATACCTTTGCCTTGATCTCCATAGGGTTTTTGTTTTTCTCTTTCTTCTTTTCCAAGTTGAGCACTTGATCATCTTGTGGTCATCACCATCATCACCATGATCATCACTTGCTACATCACTTGGCATGTACCAACCTCATTAAGTCTACACACACTTAGTATAGAGGTTAGTACTATAGGGTTTCATCAATTATCCAAAACCAAACTAGGGTTTTCACATGTGTCCAAATATTCGATGTGACGGAGAATCTTGTAAACTTTTGAAATTTCAGGTGCATCTAAACAAGGCCTAAGTGTCATATATATATGCCTTGTTTAGTTCACCCCAAAATCCAAAAACTTTTCAAAATTCCCTGTCACATCGAATCTTGCAACACATACATAGAAAACATTAAATATAGATAAAAATAACTAATTACATTGTTTGCTTGTAATTTACGAGACGAATCTTTTGAGCTTAGTTAGTCTATGGTTAGACAATAATTGCCAAATAAAAATGAAAGTGCTACAATACCAAAAAAAAATTCACCTCATCGACTAAACAAGGCCATAAGTATCATATGTAGTGTTTGATTAGTAATAAAAAATAAATTATAAATTGCAAGACGAATTTATTAAGTCTAATTAATCTATCAGTGGCCCACGTGTTATTATAGTACTTTATTATCAAATCATGGACTAGGCTGGGCCTTGGTGTAAAGTTTTGGAATGTTATATCGAGTGTCACTTAGGGTGTCGTATGTGGTGTTTGGATATTGATAAAAAATAAATTACAGAATCTATTAGTAATTTGGGAGACGAAATTATTAAGTGTAACTAATCCGGCATTTGCACATGTATTATTATAGCACTTTATTATCAAATCATGGATCAATTAAGTTTAAAAATTTGTCTCATAAAATAGTCGTAATCTGTCAATTAGTTATTTTAGTCTACATTTAATACTCTAAATATGTATCCAAACATTTAATGAGATAGGATATAAGGTTTTAGAGAAATAACTAAACAAGTCTTAAAAAGATTTATCTTGTAAAATAGTCACAATATATATATATATATATAATTAGTTATTTTTTAATATATATTTTATCTATATATTCGAGGAAGGAGGAACTAAACAAGGCCGTACAAGTCACTGCCACACCAACGATTTCACTGCATGAGATTTGTATACGTACTGTACAGAAATAATACATTCAAACCACGAGCATAAGCATTTTCTTTCTCATGCAACGATTTCGTCGACGCATGCTGCTTTTCCTTGGTTGATTTTGTTTGACCGCCAGCCAGACGACCTTTTTCAGACAAGGATTCGACATCCCGTCAAATCCATGGAATGTTGTACGAGATGGATCCATGCACTTTAACGGCCCAGTTCACCTAAAAACTAATTTTTTTAAGATTTCTTGTTATATCAAATCTTGCAACGTATATATAGAAAATTAAATATAAATAAAAATAATAACTAATCGTACATTTTAACTATAATTTACAAGATGAATATTTTAAGTCTAATTAGACTATGATAGACAATGTTTAGCTCACGCGCACCATCTTCTCTATAAAGAAAAGTTAACGAATCTTCCTATACTAGTACTAGGCTTGTGTTCTAAATTTTTTGACAAAATAAACAATGTAGCCCTTTCATTTGTATTTAGTTCACCTTAAAATTCAAAAAAATTTCAAGATTTCCGTCACATCAAATTTTTAACACATGTATAGAGTATTAAATATAGACGAAAATAAAAACTAATTGCATAGTTTATCTATAAATCATAAGATGAATCTTTTAAACCTAGTTAGTCTATGATTGAATAAGGCCTAATAGTGTGTCCTTGTGACACGGTGGACCGAGGCCTACCAAATAAAAACAAAAATACTACAGTACCTAAAACAAAAAGATTTTTAGAAACCAAAAACTTTTCAAGATTCTCCGTCACATTGAATTTTATGACAAATGCATGGAGCATTAAACATAGATAAAAACAAAAACTAATTACACAGTGTAAATCGCGAGACGAATCTTTTAAGCCTAGTTACTATATGATTAGACAATGTTTGTCAAATAAAAACGAAAAGACTATAGTGTCAAAATTCAAAAACTTTTTAAATCTAAACAAGGCCCTAATAGCGTGTCGTTTAGGCCCTGTTTAGATGGTGGAGGAAAAATTTTTGGGTGTCACATCGGATGTGTCGGAAGGATGTCGGGAAGGGTTTTTAGAAACTATAAAAAAAACAAATTACATAACTCATCAGGAAACTGCAAGACAAATCTATTAAGTATAATTAATCTATCATTATCATATGTGAGTTACTGTAGCACTTAAGGCTAATCATAGAGTAATTAGGCTTAAAAAATTCGTCTCGCGATTTTCAACTAAACTGTGTAATTAGTTTATTTTTTATCTACATTTAATGTTTCATGCATTTGTTCAAATATTCGATGGAATGAATGAAAAATTTTTAGGGAGTAACTACACAGGGCCTTAACCGCCCAAAAAGGAGCTGAGATTTGGAAGAGAATCCAAACGGAAACGTGAACAGAAGCATCTCCTTGAGCCATACAGTACGCACGCTTGGCCTTGGCCATCTGTAGTAGGGTCCGGATCGGGAGAAGGTCAGAGATCTCTCGTGGACCGAACGAGGCACTGCAGCCGAGGGAGGAGGACAGGAGGTAGGGTCCGGCGGTCGCTCGAGCCTGCTGCTGGCCTCCAGCTCCGTCACGGCGCTGCTGCTCCCCGGCCGGGATGTATGGGGATGGGGATCATGGGATGGGGTGGTTCACGGGAGGTCGTTGTCGGCCACTCCCTTTATTCCCTTGTCCGGAAGCCCACCACCGCCTCGGGCCTCGTGATCGCTTCCGAACAAACACCGGTCGGTCGTCCGGGGCCGTGGCAGGCCACGGTCAATCCGCCGCCGCGCTCTCGAGCCACTCGGGCCTTATTTACTTCCACAAAAAAAAACCTAATTTTTTTCAAAATTCTCCATCATATCGAATTTTTAGATGTATGCATGGAGTATTAAATATAGACAAAAATAAAAACTAATTGCATAGTTTGGTCAGAATTGACGAGACGAATCTTTTGAACCTAGTTAGTCTATAATTAGACTATAATTATCATAAAATTTTTATAATGTTACGAAATTTTTCCTTCCGGTAACTAAACAAGGCATCAGTCCACCGTGCCACTTGCGTTGCATGCACACATTGGTGCAGTGGAGTTGCATGGTACTCCCACGTCTGTGTCTTTTGATGTTGGAGTTTTGCTTCGGCTAGTTAATTAATAACTAATAAATTTGTTCCAGATTCTATGACATTTGTAACTTTTTTTCCTTTTTCAGCACTCCAGCGGTACTTTTCGACGAACGACAGTGTTTCTTTCACAATACGTTAGGCCTTGTTTAGTTACCAGAAAATTTTACAAAATTTTTCAGATTTCCCGTCACATCAAATCTTTAGACGCATGCATGAATTATTAAATACAGACGAAAATAAAAACTAATTGCACAGTTTGGTCGGAATTGACGAGACGAATCTTTTGAGTCTAGTTAGTACATGTTTGGATAATATTTATCAAATACAAACGAAAGTAGTATTATTCCTATTTTGCAAAATTTTTTGGAACTAAACATTAATATAAGTCATTTTCTTGCAAAACTGATAATATATATATCTATATACATAGCAAATATATAGAAAAACCAAATTATATTATAATTTAGGATGAATAAATTATATTCTTTGTTAAATTTCCTTGTCGTACGAGAACCAAAATATTTCTACTGTACACCGAACTCTCAAACAGTGTTTCGGCTGCATCGGGTGTTTGAGCGTCGAGCGCGTCGGTGCACCCACTATTTTGCTAAGGCAAAATACTAGCACGCGTTGGCATCCAACGACCCTAGTCAGTGTCTGGTGAGTGTTTTTCAAGTACTCTTGTGACTTCACTAATTATCAGTATAATAGAAAATATGCATTTTATTTTCTCAAAAGCGTCGAATTTCGTCTCGGAAGCTCAGTGGGAGAGAGAGACCCAATCCTCTTCAACTCTTGCTCGAATGTGCTAACCATCAAGTGTATCATGTTGCGCGCGTGTGTTAGTATATTTTCATAAATATTTTCAAGGGTTAAGTTAGCACACAAGATTCTAAATGCATGCACATGATTACCATCACCTAGTGGCACTGAGTAGACCGCTTAGCCAAAAAAATCTCCTCTTTATAGTACAACTATCTATCATAAATGTGATCACATCCTCTATGGTGTCTCAATCACCAAAACTAAAACTCTAAACAATACCATTGTCTTAATCTCCATTGAGTTTTGTTTTTCACTTTCTTCTTTTCCAAGTTGAGCACTTTAATCATCTTGTGGTCATCGCCACCATCACTATGATCATCTCTTACTCCACACTTGGCATGTACCAACCTCATCTAAATCACACACTTAGCATAGAGGTTAGTACTTTGGGTTTCATCAATTATCCACAACCAAACTAGAGCTTTCACACATGCATCTTTTGTGTTCACTCTCTTAATCTATCCTAAATATTATAAAATGCATCGTATTAGAGGACAAAGTGAGTAGAAGCTAAAAACTAGTTTTAGATAAAACCAAAGCTCTACCAAAAAAAGGTCTGGTTGAGTATCCATATGTCGTGGTTTGAAAGATTAATATCAATGTCAACTATAGTTATGGAACTAGAACATGAACTTACCTAATTTGCCATCCAAATTACGCCATTTCGACATCATTATAGTCTTATTGTCAAAATTTAAGGTACAGTCCATAAGGCATAGGGTGCCAAGTTATATTTACTTGCAAGTTAGTTCCAACTTTGAGGGAAAGAAATCAAACATGTACGGGCGATAGACAATGGTCACCACTCATGATAAGATTTCTCTTCCTCATTCAAAACTTGATACCTCATTCCCCAGCATTGTTGACAAAAAAATTCTCATCCTAAGCCATCACCACACCTATCTCTCCATTAATGTCGCTTCACCCCCACCTTTCTACCCATATAGTCTCTATTCTCGCTATATTCAACAACCGCACATCCGCTCCAAGCATCACCACCCTCACCTCATCCAATCTCTTTGCAGCTATCCTCCTCCATCCGTCATGAGAGGTCCACCCATCACCTATCCTAATCTAGTTACGGTGTCATTCTTCACATCGCCATGGCGATAGAGGAATGACATAGCTTGCCAACATCCCTAAGAGGTGGTCACCGATCGCGCCAAAGATCGATAAGCACTATGGTGATTCAATTGACATGCTCGGCTCTTCCTATGACGCCAATGCCTTCTCGTAGTTTGAGAAACTAAGAATGATAGTAGCTATGGTTATTGGGGTAGTTTGACGATGAGGGGGAGGGGGAAGAGACAAGAATCAAAGAAAACAAAAGTGTTTTGGTCACTGAGACTAATTCTTTAGCATAGGGCTGGATTTTGTGTTTAGTGTCTCCTTAGTGATGCTTGTATAATTACACAACTTAAGACCCCCCTTTGTTTCACATACTACTGATTTGTAAGAGAGGCCTAGGGCTATGAGCATTTAGGGATGGATTCATATGCCTAAATGGCACTACCCTTCAATACAAGATTAATAAGAGGAATGACAATACAAAACATTGAAATGCAAGGCCTTAAGGATGACAACGCATGGAAATCATGATGGTGATGCTTAGAGGCATCTACATGGTGCTAGTTGCCGTAGTAATTGAGAAGACAAACACTAGGATGAAAGGTGACTACTTTGGACACTAGTCCTTGAACCCTTGCCTTTACATATTACTAGGTTCGTGCCTGTGCGTTGCTACGGAATAACTAAACTTTATATTAAAAACATATGGATCGCACCATAAGATAATAATATTGTAAAATTAAATACAAATATTAAAGTGACATTTAATTCAAAAAGCAAAGTTCGTAAATACCCGTGTGTTATGGGAAAACATTCATGAGTAAGAGTAATGTATCTGGCAAAGTTATTCGAACCGGACCGGAGATTGAACCGGTGAGGCTGTCGGTTCAATGGTTCATTGGTCCAACCGTTTAGAACCGTTTGAACCACCGGTTCAATTGTTTTGAACCGATTAATCAAACCGGTCACAAAAAGTTTGAACCGGTGTATATATATATATAATATGATTTAATTAATAATTAACATTAGAGCAGTGTGTGTATATATATATATATATATGATATAAATAAATAATTGATAGGAACAACATTGTATAACCATAAGGTTCACACACACACAATATGAAAATATAAGATAACATGGTCTTCAATTCAGAATACAAAGTGCGTGATAACATAAGGTTCATCTTCACACACAGTTCGTACACCACAAAAAATCACAGCAACATAGTCTCACAGTCACAGAGCCTCACAGGTTCATGAATTCAAATATCAAGTGCGTGATAATAAGATAGAAACACATGAAGCATGGTACTCAATAAAAATTTATTGGATCCCATTCGTCTTGAGGTTCTGCTCCTCCAGCTCCAATATCAAGTGCAATTCCATCATAATCAAATGCATCTTCCTGCCTGAGGTCTGGTTCCTCCATAATCTCATCACTTGCATCAGCCTCCACCGCATCCAAGTTAAGCTCCCAATCTGAAATTTATTAATCAATTTTGATGTGATGGTATATAAGCAAAAACTTGTATATGTGTTAAACTGATTTCACAAGAGACATTACCATCACTGCATTGTATGCTCAGTGCGGACAGCTTAGTGCGAAACGCATCTAGCTCTTCAGAGTTAAGGCAAGGTGGATTGTCTTCTAAAATCCAAGCTTCATTTCCCTTTCCAATTTCTTCCAAACTTATTGGGTCATAATTTCTAGTAGAGAACTTGGACCTATTATTTGAATTCACATATGTGTGTTATTTATGCAAACAGTTCAAAAAAGAGAATGAATGTACTTACGCGAGAAGGGATACCTTTGTTGCAGTCTCAAATTACAATGCACATACACAATATCATTTAGCCTTTGATGCTCTAATCTATTTCTTTTTTTGGAGTGCACATGCTCAAAGTAGCTCCAGCTTCTCTCACATCCAGATGCACTACAAGTTTGGCTCAACACACGCAGGGCAAGCTTCTGTAAATTTGGTGCACTGCAGCCATAAGTTTGCCACCACTCATCTGTGTGAAAAATAGAATTTAGTGTTGCTGAAATGTGTGAAAAAATAGAAATAAGTGCTGCTGAAATGAACTAGAACAGCTGACCTACCAGCAAGCATGAGATGACGATCATTTTTAGTTGTTGAACGCCCAAAATCACCTTCTCCATTTCTGAAAATCTTCATTTCTTTTGTCAAAGCACTTCTAAGGGCAATATCTTTTCCGGCATATTTCTCTATGACATCAAGAACTCCAGAAGTAGTGAAGTTGTACTTCTCTCTAAGTTCAGTATTGTATTGGTTATTAGGATTGAACCAAAAGCCAGCAGCATGAAGATTCCTATCAAAGTGCTTATCCCACCGTGCATCTAGGTATTCCAAGAAAGGCTTTACTAAGTCCTTTTTTCTCTGAAATCTCTTTACAATTTCCTCTCTTGAAGAATGGAATGCTCCAAATAGGTAGCCCATTGCAGGCCGCTCATCGCTGTCCACTATTCTTAGCACTCGAACTATTGGTTCTAACAATTGACAAACAACAGCACAATCTTTCCAAAATTTTTGATCTAGCACAGCTTTAGTGAACTTTTTGGCTTGTGGTTCCTTATAATATGCACAGTTTGTCCACTCATTGGAGACAACCATTGCTTGTAAATCAGACTTGTGCTTATATATGCTTTGCAATGCAATAAAATTAGTAGCAAAACGAGTTTGGGCTGGGCGGAGAATCTCATGACCTTTAGTGAACTTTCTCATTAGATACAATGGGAAGCAATGGTTATAGACATATTTTGTAATGATTGATGCATGAGCTACAGTTGTCTTCACTATGTCTTCCTTACCAAAGTCACACAATATCAAATTCACACAATGGGCAGCACAAGGGGACCAATAAATGGATGGGAACTCATCTTGTAACCTTCTACCAGCAGCAACCATGTTTGAGGCATTATCAGTGACAAAATGAACCACATTTTGAGGCCCAACATGATTAACTACATCTTTGAACAATCTGAACAAAAAATCTGCAGTTTTGGAGCTATCAGTGGCATCAACTGACTTAAGAAAGACGGTACCTTTAGGACAGTAGACCAAGAAGTTGATGAGGGTCCTTCTCTTCTGTCAGTCCATCCGTCAGCCATAATAGTGCAACCAGTTTCCCTCCAAGTTTTACGGAATCCTTCAACAAACTGCCTAGTCTCTTCAACACATTTTGCAAGATATGGACCACGCATCTGATTAAAAAGTGGCGCCTTGTATCCAGAACCGAATGCACACACAACATCAAACATTGGCTGATAAAAAACAGAATTAGTTGCATTAAATGGAATAGATGCATCAAGAAACCATCTTGTCACACACAAATCTGTCTTCTCTTTGACTGCTTCTCCTTGAAGAACACTCTTAATTGTTGGTTGGTCCCCTACTCCAGTTCTAGGCTTGAAGTACTTGCCAACACTAGGAGTAGCAGCGGGTCTTTTTTTCCCTTTGTTTAATGTGGCAGCAGCAACAACACGACGAGATGGGGCTGCATTAGTATTAGAGACTTCAACAACATCTTCTTCTCCAGGTTCTGGTCCATATGGGTGCTCTTCCTCATAGTCCTGTTGCATCTTCTTTTTTTTTCTCATTCCAATCTTCAATATTTTGATACATTGTATGCTCAACCTCAGGATCAACTGACTTACATGCTGCTACATTACCAGGGTATTTGGCCAAATGTTCCTTGAAACGATGGATTCCTCCTCCTGAAAAAGTCATGTTACAGTACATGCATTTGATCTTCGTTTTTGTTCCTTCTATAACCTGTGTACAATATCCCCATGCTGGATCAGTTTTCCTTCTTGTCCTTGCTTCTGTGGCAGGCTTTTGGGATGGTGTTGAATTCTGGTTCTGGTTAGTATCATCAGTGCTAACTGTAGTAGGAGTGTTTGAAGAATCCACTGTGTGTGGAAAGCATAGGAAAGTGGAAACCCAGAAAACAAAAAAAAAGTGAGCCAACTTATGGATTATCACATGATTAAAAATGTTGGATTCAATCACAAAATAATCTGATCTGGACATTCCTAATATACTCTAGCACTAAACAGATAGCTTCACCAATGACCAATCATCAGTTCAAATATAACTAAATAATAGAAAGCTAATATACAAAACCTAAAAATTAAAACTTGAAAGCTCAAGCTCAGTAGCTCACCATTAGCCATGTTCTCTTCTCTCTTTCTCTTTCCGTCGTCTCGTGGAGCAGATCAGCAGAGTGCAGGTGCAGCCAGCCGCCCAGCCGATGCTCGCTTGCAGCCCGCAGTCAGCACTCAGCACGCCGTCGTGCTGCCTGCCGTCGCGCCGCCCGCCGCCGCAGCAGGCAGCAGTTGCTGGCTTGCTGCCCGCCCACGCCCAGCGCACGCCTCGACGACGCCCGCTGCCCGCCGCTCGCAACCACGCCGCTCGCACCCACGACGCCCGCCGCCCTCCGCCCCACGCCCAGCACACGCCTCGCCCACGCCCCCTGCAGGCTGCAGCTCGATCCGCCGCCGGCCGCCGCAGCTCAGATGGATGCGCCGATGGATGCGCCGCCGCAGCTCAGCTCAGATGGATGCGCCGCCGCCAAAAACGAAAATGGGGAATTTTTTCCCTCCCACATGCGCCCAGTAGCCCTAAAGGACACATTGAGATGTTTTTCTGATAATACCCCTAAACAGATAACATTCTCCTGAGTTCACAGAGGGTATTTTTGGATAAGCTAAAAAACCGCCCCGGTTCACATGCAACCGCCCGGTTCACCGGTTCGACGAAAAACCGGCCGGTTCTACCGGTTTTTAGCGGTTCAATTACACGAGCGATCTTTTAAGTGAACCAGACCGGTGGAGGCTTCGGTTCGGTCTTTTAGAGGTCGAACCGCCGGTCCGGTCCGGTTCGAATATCTATGGTATCTGGTTGATTATGTTAAGAATCAAACTCAACCACATATATATTATCTATAAATATGGCAAGTCCTGTACTACTTTCATGCTATCAGACCGAGACACCACTGCAAAATAAGAGGAACCACGTGTATAAGATCATGTTTCATTTATCTTCTCTTTCACAAGACAACAACACATCATTGGAAACAAATCTCTACTACTTTCTCTAATTTGTCAAAGTACTTTACTCATAGGTCAGATCTAGCCTTTTTACTTTTAACTGTATATTATGACAATTGGGAAACAATATAGCTTCAGAACTTCTAATCATGTTCAACCTTTCATAATGGTCTTGGAGTTCTAGGATAAAAAGAAAAAAAATGACATATTCAAATCAACTGTTATCTATGCATCAAACTCCCTCAAAAAACAAAAATTGTTAAAAAATATTAAACATGCTCTCTAGCAACTTAACCGGAAAACTCATAAGCACAAATAGAAGAACACCACTAAGTGTCCTAAGATACCCACAATAGTACAAATGATACAACTGGCACAAAATAAGATCTATCTTATTTTGTGTTGAATACTGACTTTTTAGATAAGTAAAAAAAATCAGCAGTTAGCACTGATCATTTTCTCTTTATACCAAACAAAATCACTGTTTTAGAAAGACAAATTTATTCCATAGTAAAATGAAGAAGTGAAATCATCGAAGGGCGTGACGAAGACATGTTCAGGTGCTCGGTTTGGCACAACACGAAGGGAAGAGAAGGGTGGGCATACTTGTTGGGTGCTCATCTCCGACAAAGGACATGATGAAGACATGAGCACCTGGCACGTGGTGGCGACACGAGGCAGCGAGATGCAAGATGGCGGAGGGTGGTGGAGTGAGTGTGACGAGGTAGGGGCAGGCCTCCCGCATCAGCAAGGAGAATAGGGAGGCAGCGAGGAAGGGCAAAGAGGAGGCATCGTGGTCCAGTGACATCGACGGTCGTGGAACGTGGCTGTGGGGTAGGGTAGATAACAACGAGTAGGCGAAAATTTATAGACAATGCAAAAGCCTTGAGATTTGGAACCGAATAGCAACGAGTAGGCATAAGTCTTTAAAAATATAAACTTTAAATTATTTTAAATATGTCAAATGTCATGTAGCTAGTGAAACAATGGTATAAGCAGATCAAGTACCATTTAGTTGGCAATGTTGAAAGTGTCCACAAAGACATTTGCTAAGTTACTGTAGCATCTAAAGTGCAGACCGAAAGTAGTAAAAAAAAACTAGAGGCACTGTAACATTCAATAGGTTCTGCACTGTTAAACATGCATCATTTAGTTGTACTAAGCTAGGATGATGATTAGTATCAAAAAAGAAATCTGTATGTAAATGGAAAAATACACATACCTCAAACTTGATGTTTAGTTGTTCGTGTCGATAGACCAGGTTGCTGGCCGGTCTAAGAATGTCTGCAGCCTAAATTGCATAGAAAACCTATGATAAATAATGAATCAAATGTCTTAAACTATCATAAAAAATATGTTACCATATGATACAATGAAACTGATATAACTGAAACCCGAACATCTACCTATGCCAGACAAAATCATTTGAAGTTACATGCCAAAGAGAAGGTGCTTTAGGCAATCCAAAATTATATATATTCGTAACAATTGCATAGGGCAAAGAAACCTAAGCACTGACAGCTAATGCTCATGATTTTTTAATGTATATAGTTTCAAAAGGATAACTCCATCTTCCTCTCTAAGAGAAAACTGCATATATGTATTTTATCAGTTTTGACCGGACACAATGCCTCTTGTAGTGCATATTTGTTGAGAGGAAGAATAGAACCTTGATTGACATGGCAAGATCAATGTTGAGTGAATACAATGTGAGTCATTCCTTTTGGGCCGAAGCAATCAACACGGCTTGCTACTATAGCAACCGACTCT
>Ga0182004_10003741_pt1 | contig 12155 bp, 11 predicted proteins | sample Sormic07211540_1_FD_120479 | JGI IMG/M metagenome (GOLD analysis project Ga0182004, IMG submission 120479) | Endophyte microbial communities from Sorghum bicolor roots, Mead, Nebraska, USA - 072115-40_1 MetaG | ecosystem: Host-associated > Plants > Roots > Unclassified | place: USA: Nebraska... | reverse complement strand
GGTAAGCATCCTCCAGCGCGTCATCCCCCAGCCAGACATCTCCAACATCAGGTTAAACCAAAGCTTCTTGTTTGGCCTCACCTCGCCCTCTAGCTTGTCAGAGAATTTGGTTTTCAGCTCTGCTGGGATTTCTTTGGTCTTCCAGTTAATTGCTTCTTGGAATAAGAATTTGTCCCAGGCATCTTCAACTTGGTCTAGCCAATCAACCTTGTTGGTCTTGTAGATAAGCATTTGAGCTCTTCGAGTATCACAGAAAAACTGTCTTCTTCACTTGTGGACAGAGCAGAGCCCAACTCTGTACCGTGACTGCTATGTTCATAAGAACCAACCTCATGTCTTTCCAAGCTATACCCTGAAAGCAAATCTTATTCCTTAGTTTCCAGAGCCCCCACAGGGCAGCAGCACTAAACATGTTACAATCTAAGAACTTATTGTTACTAATCCAAAGTTGACCAATAGACAAAAAGTCACTACCCAGACTTCTACCAAAAATGTCAGACATGACAGACCAAAGTTGTTTTGCAACTACACAATCAAAGAATAAATGGTTCACTGATTCAAGCTCACAGCAAAAGAGACATGTTTTTTCCTCTGCTTTTCTCCTAATGCTGAGGTTATCCCTAGTCAAAAGTTTATTCTTTGATAAAAGCGACAAAAAGAACTGAACTCTTGGAGGAATTTTCAAATTCCAAACAGCTGGCACATGAACAGGTACGAGTACGACACCTCTAAAGTTAATAATCTTGTAAAGAGATTGAGAAGAATAAACCCCACTGGAATTGAATTGCCATATGAGCTCATCCTCTTCTAAACTAAAAATGCAACCTCTAACCACATATTCATTAGTCTTTCATCTACACATCTCCTAAGAGCGCATTTCAGATTCATGCCATCCCAGAGTTCATGTAAAGTTTTTGATTTCTCATTAACGAAAACATAGATTTCCCAAAATTGTATGGCTAAATTAGAGCTGCCCAACCAGTTATCCTCCCAGAACTTCACTCTTTTGCCACCTAAAGCCCATCTTAGCAGCTGAGGCAGCCCACATTACTCCTTTGAAGAGTTGGAAGGAGCCTTGAGTATTATGCTGTCCTTTCTACTATCAGGAAAAGTATTATGCTGACATTCATATCTAACATCCTTACCTCTATGAATAGACTCTTTTGAAGTGTGGGAATCTAACCTGTCATTACTACTATCTACCATTATATCTACAGAAATAACACTTGAACCTGCATCTCTACCCAAGTTCTCATTACTGACGTCAGGAATAGGAGGCAACTCTCCTTCCCTGGTATTTTTAGGACCTGTACCATGCTGACATTGTGTCCTAAAGTCTCTATCTCGGTTTCTATCAAGCTCTACAATAACATCTGTAATATGATCATCAAACTTATCATCACTATTAACATTTATACCTATCTTATCAGCAATATTCATCAAACTAGAAGAAGACATAGCGGGAATTGGTTTATACCTTTGGGTATTTCCAGGTTGCTCTTTCTCTTTAAAGCCTGTGCTTTCTCCAGCATAGAGACTTCTACCTGAGGGCATCTTATGCTCCTCCTTTTTCTTAGCTAGTCTATTCTTCTCTAGTCTAGTTTCCTGCGGCTCGGGATCTACTCTCTGATATATTTTCCTGTTGCAAAGCCTCTACAGCTTCCATTTGCTCATGGTCTGTCACCATGCTAGCTGCCTGTTTACTGTGTTCTCCAGTGGTTCAAAGGATGAACCATTGTAGACCCATTCCTCAGGTAGTGTAAAACTTTCCTCATCTAGATCAACTCCCATAGGAATAGGTTCATCAGGATCTCCAACAGAGTTCTTCAATTTCCATAGCTTTTAAAAGATTTATGCAGACAGACTCTTCCATTCCATGGTTAAAGAAACTACACTCTCCCTCTTCCAGACTCTGAAACAGGTTCCTAACAGTTCTGCTCCCTTTGGGTGTAGCACTTCCTTTCTGATTCCCTTGTTTTTGGCAAATTAGTGGAAGTGGACTGGCAGTAAGAGTTCCTATGGGTTCAGAGTTTCCATTCCACACCTTCGGTGCCATCACAGCTCCCTTGTTCATGTAAAAATATGAGACCTTGCTAATGATAAATCTCTCAACTTTCTTATCAGGAGGGAACCTTACTAAAAAGCTGAACTCATCTAGTTCCTTTAGTTGCCAGTTCCAGTCAGGGTCAAAAAGCTGCCTCAGATTCTTGATAATAGTGGCTGGTCCATCTCTCCTTCCTCTATGGTGAATATCCCGCAGTTATCAAATCCTGTCCACAATTTGAATCTATCTTCCTTCTCAGTGACATCCACATGGAAGAATCCCAGACCCTTATTGGCAGTTTGGCACTGCCCATGTACTGAACTGCTTCAAGTGGTTCCTTCCACTTTGGGCACCTGTCAGCAATGTGATCCTTCTGAAAAATCACAAAGCAGATACTAGGCTTGGTACATGCTGTGCTAAAATGTCCAGGGCCTCTGATCTGTAGGGACTTACCTTCCAAAGGATGATTACCAACACCCTGATTTTGCCCCATAGCCTGCATATCTGAGACCCTCTGATGTGCCTGCTGGTCTTGTGAATTCTCCAGCTATTTAATGTTCTTTTCACTCTTTTTTTCTTAACCAGAAATTCGCAAGATGCAGCTAATTGCTCGTAGGCACTCGCAGAAGATCATTGATGATAATAAAAAACTCCGCAAAGATTTGGAGTCCAAGATGCAAGAACTTGACTCAAGATCCAAGGAGCTTGATGACGTAGCTTTGCAAAGGGATTATGACAGAAGGAATCTTCAGCAAGAGAAGGAAAAGGTGTGATGGTCTATTGCTAGTCTGTACCTTTCCATAGTGTATCTTGTATAAAAGCTGGCTGATTTGTCATTTGCTACTTTATTAAACACATTTAGCAATGTAGTTGCTATTGTTTTGGCGATAATTCCATCTATAACTGTTCAATGACCACATGAGTCTAAATTTCTGTATGGTCTTACCATCCTTAACCTTGGGCACTGTATGACCTTGCCATCATTAATTTTGGGCAGTAGATTGATAACACCATTTTGTTTTGTTGGACTGCATTCTATGATGCTAGTGATGAGATGCTGGGTGCTATTGTAATTTCCCTGTAGTTGTGCTATTCATACAACTAATGCCAGACTATTTTTGTGGTTGAGCGCAGAACAAAATTAAAACTAAGCATCTTATGATGGCAACAATGGAGCAACAGAAGGCCGACGAGAACGTGCTTAAGCTTGTGGAAGAACACAAGGTTTGGTTCAAGGTCAAATATGTATTGTTTCATGTTATTTCTTGAGAAACTAATATGTATGAGTGTGTTACTGTGAAAATGCAGAGGGAGAAACAAGCTGCTCTAGGAAAGATTCTCAGGTTACAACAGCAGTTGGATGCCAAACAGAAGCTTGAACTGGAAATACAATCACTAGAAAGCAAAATGAAAGTTATGAAGCATATGCCAGGTGAACAGGATTCTGAATCAAAGAAGAAGATGGATGAACTCGCTGAGGAGCTGAAGGAAAAGATGGATGAAATGGAAGCAATGGAGTTTCTGAACCAAACTCTGATTATCAAGGAAAGGAAGAGCAACGATGAGTTGCAACACGCTCGGAAGGAGCTGATACATGTAAGCTACCACATTGATTGACCAGCTATCCAATGTTGTGCTCTGTTCTGCTGTCTCAAATCAATGATGCCACCTAGGTATCTTTTGCTTTGGCATCATATCTCATGCGCATTCTCTTTCTGGTTTGTTGCATGCTTTGCAGGGCTTTAATGAGCTTGCTGTTGCTGGCCGAGCAAATATAGGTATAAAGAGAATGGGTGAGCTTGATCTCAAAGTATTTGGAATTGCTTGCAGGAAAAGGTTACCAAAAGAGGATGCAGCAGTCACTTCTGCTCTCCTTTGTTCAAAGTGGGAAGAAGAAATTAGAAACCCAAACTGGTACCCTTTTAAGGTTAAAGTGGTGGATGGGAAAGAAATGGTATGACCCTTGATCACTTACAATTGCTATCTGCAGTTTATAATGTTAAGCCATCAGTTTCATAATAGTGGGCTTTGTGGTTTTGCTAGTGGATACATGATATATGGTAACATCTGGTGGGTATTCTCTGGATTAGGAAGTTCTTAAAGAGGACGATGCGATGCTCCAAGAGCTGAAACAAGAGCACGGTGAAGAAATTTATGGGTTGGTAACCAAGGCACTGCTTGAGATCAACGAGTACAATCCCAGTGGCCGCTATCCTGTACCAGAGCTGTGGAACTACAAGGAAGGCCGGAAAGCAACGCTGAAGGAAGCCGTCCAGCATGTTATGAAGCAGTGGAAGACTCACAAGAGAAAACGTTGAACCAATTAGTTGGTGAGTTCTTCTGCCTGCACTCTCCTGAGCTTGACATTTGAACTTGATACTAGTAGTATTAGATCGTCGCTTTTAATACACAGTAGGGATGTGCCTCCTGCAAATACACAGTAGGGATGTGCCTTCTGGATCATGAGAAAAACCATGTTGATGTTCTGTTGATACCATATTGTTGATCATATATGGTAATCATTAAATGCCCCTGCATCAGCAGAACTAATTTTATGTTGGGCATATTTTCAGTGCTCTATGCACATATAAATCTGTCTTCTGTCAAAATATGGTGCATCTTAAATGATTGCTACATCCTTTAGAAAAGGAAAATGCTTATGGACTCAAAACCAAATTCATAAGCAGCAATGCCACTGAAACAACAGTCAAAAACAAGAGAACTAAAATGGATGTATCCTGCAAATACACAGTAGGGATGTGCCTTCTGGATCATGAGAAAAACCATGTCGATGTTCTGTTGATACCATATTGTTGGACATATAATTCTTATGTTTCTTTATCATTGTCTAACCAATTGTATTTATGGACAGCAGGAAAGGCAGTAGAGCAACTAAGCATGATGTAGAATGGGAATGGTCTCAGTGTCATTGTATCCCCAATTATCAGGAGGTGTTAACTGATGGTCTTCGCTGCATTCTTTGGCCTCCCTTTTTCTGCCATCAGGCCACAAGCAGGCGTCAGGAGTAGAATGGTAGCGGTTACTGCATTTGAATAAAAAATGCTGAAGGATGAGAAAGGTCAAACAGTAATGTGTTTCATAACCTGATCCTGAGTGTGAGCAGGCAAGAAGTAACCTTGAGAAATCCTTCTGCATCTTGCAAACTTATGAAGGAGAGGCATGAAAAACCTTCCTGTTCTTGCATGATACGCACGTGGACAAATTCTTGGTTGATGTAACTTATGCCTGATGACTCTGTGTACGAATTACTACTAAAACTTCCATGTGCCTAAAATGTGTTGCAGTTATAAATTATGATTCTGTCATGTAGAATCTATAATTTTTCAGTACTGAACATTATGATCTTGCTGTCTGATTCAAGCACTATGATTAAACAAAAAGTGAGTCTAACTCAACTAGTTGGTGAGAGGTATGATCATGCATCCATTGAGTCCTCTTAAACTCGAATTTATAGTAACTAAAAACACCTAATTTCTCCTAGGTTAGTCTCATTTTTTTACATTGGTTAAATTGTTTTGGACATCAATATTGAACTAGTTACAAATAACTGGCTAACTCTAAGTTGACAGCAAACGAGAGTAGAAATAGAGGAACTCACATAATATTGGAGCAAAGAATGGCTGTACATATTATTTCACTTCCCACAATATTAGAGCAAAGAATGGCTGTACATATTATTTTACTTGAAAAAAAAATCCTATGGCCAATGAGTGGCTGATTTAAGGCCCATTTCATGTACATACCATACCAATTACAAGCCCTGTTACACAGCCTGTTAACATTGAGGCATAGCTACACTTACATGATCCATCAGTCGTAGTAACAAAGCACTCCATAGAAAAAAAAACTTCAGTATACAATCTGCTATCACATGACACCATTGCAGCTAACCCAGCTCGATCCGTTTCTTGTAGCTCTATCAAGTTGAACAGTAAAGGACAATATTAATATCAGCATCATAAAAACAGTATTAGTGCAAATTGACATCGTTAGATACGACACTATTCATAAAAAATTTTTAGAAACAAAAATATGAGCAGGTAAACTACTTTACCTAGCGCAATATTGTAAAACTGTACACATATACATGTCAAAGTGCTAGTAAATAAAGAACTAGGTTGCTACCGTTACACTTTTTTGGAATAAAAGTGCTTGTTAACTGTGAATAATCTTCAGTCATCTGGAAATAATACAAGAAAATTATATACACACCTCCTTGCTCTTGTTAGCACGGTTAGCACACACAACTGAAGGGGCAACAGGAGCAATTGTCTTAGTTCTACCAGCTCTTGTTAATGTTGTTGTTCTTTACACAACTCAAGAAAAGGGCCACATGCAACTCAGAATGCTTGTAAAATTCATGTGTTTCTGAATTTAAACATCTAACTATGAGTGTTATGGCGGGCATCTCCTATCAGCGCCGGCCCAGGCCCAGTGGCTAGGCCACGCTGGCAGCAAGGGGCCCAGGCGCCCGTGGATCAAGCCGATAGTTATTTTAGCTATTTCCAAAGCTGTATTTTTTTTAAAAAAAAAATTGCTTGGAGAAAAGACTAACGTTATTTAAGTTGTAGAAAAATATTTCTTGTAGCAAATATATTGCTCTAGGTAAATTCAGAAAGCAACCTGTCTTAGGTCTTAGTTATGCTTCTCCTTGAAAATACATTTCAACTTTCCACCTATGTTATATAGGCCTTTATTGGCACAACTCAGCAGTTTTTTTTTTTTTTGGCAAAGTAGCTTTATGAGCAGCTTCCTTGGTAAAGTTGACCTGTATTTAAAATTTTGTTTAGCAAAATAGATTTGAACAGTAAATCAAAAGAACAAAATTACTATAATATCCTTACCTTTTCTTTTTCCTTCTTTTCTCTCTCGTCTTCTTCCTATGCATTTTCTTCACGACACAAGGAATAGGCAACCCCCAGCGGCATCGCTTTTCTCAGCGGCCAGCACCTCCAGATGTGACGCCCCTCCTAGTGGCTCGTGCCCCTAGCTAGCGACGATGCCCTCCTCAGCGGGCCATGCCCTCAATGACGTCACCTCTCCCGACGGCCCACTACGCCCCCAAGATGGTGCACCTCCCGCGTGGCCTGCACTCGGGGCAATGCTATGCCTGTGCCCCCACCCTCGATAGCCTCACCTCAGCGGTCACGCCAACAGCGGCCCAATGGCTAGCCACTTGCAGCACCTCCCCATGTGTCATCAAGCCTAAGTGGGGGCAAACTTGACTGCGTCATCTGGTGGGGGCCTTGTGGTGCTTGATGACACAGGGGGACTAGATGTAGCCCTATATTTCTATGTATGTTGCTGAAGCTCTCCAGAAATTGATCAGGGCCGCCGTCGTGGAGATCGTCCACCCAGTAGATGGGAATACATCATGCGCTGTGCTTCAATATGCGGATGATACCCTACTCATGCTCAGAGGTGAGCCTGGTGTCTCGCGGCTCAAGGTGTTTCTCGATCAGTTTGTCACAGCCACGAGACTATATGCATAAATAAATTATAACAAGATCACGCCATCACGGTTGTTCCTATTCATATGGAGGTGGAGGACGACGTCGTGTTGCTTTGCCAATTGCCACTCAAGGATGCAGGAGGCAGGGCTTCCCGCAGAGCGCAGACCTACCTCTGCCCCTGTCGATGACAAAGCTTCGTGCCACTGCCTTCGCTTGGTACATTGGCAAGGCAAAACTAATCGGTACGACCTCGCATCTTGGCAGGCGTCCTTGCTGAATCCTTGGGGCACGCGGTGCTGGTCAACTCTATCTTGGATAACTGCTAATCTACATCATGAGTATGCTCCCGTAAAAACCCATCGTCTTTTTTTCAACTGCTTGTGGGCCGATAGATAATATAAGATTCAGGCCTTGTTTGGATGTTGTCGTATTCACTTCAATCCATGTGTGTTGGTGTGGATTGAGTGGAATTTAGTTCAAGTTCCACTCCAATCCACCTCAACACATGTGGATTGATGTGAATACGACTACATCCAAACAAGACCTCAGGTGTTGAACGTGGTGGGAGCAAACCCCAACCCCCCCGTTGACCCTAAAAAAAAGCTATATATATGTTTAAGTGAGTAACAAAATTTATATATCTAGAAAAGCAAAAGCATCATATAATTCAAAAGCATCATATAATTCCAGTAGTGAGTAGGGATAATTTGTATATTGGCTTGACAGAAAACAACATAATATGAGATCCAATGCTTATACAAAGGGAATAGACTAAATTGGAATTTATACATATATATAAAAAACAAGTCAACACAAATCGGAGATAAAATAATGATGAATATTTGGGTTCATTTCAACTTATATATGACCCAGGAATTATCAGTTTCTCTTCGGCAACTGCTCATCATTGACTCGTTGGATCCTGCGAATCTAGCTCTTCACGGAAGCAGCTTAAGTGGCCTGATCATGGCATTGTCTTCGTGGTCCAGGATCTGAACAAAGACCACGACACCACATCAGCATCTTTGCGGATACATATGAATGAATCAAGGGAACATCCATTCATGTGAGACTTACGTGGCAGTGGTAGACGTATCCAGGCTCCGCCGTGGCGTCGAAGGGGTAGGGCTGGTTGGTGTCCACCAGCTTGAACGCCACCACCACCGTGGTCACGAACCCCGGCGGCACCTTCACCACGTTCTTCCACGTCCTCTCGTGGTCCGGCACCGGCACCACCGGCCCGACCGCGTGCTCTTCGACGCCGCACCTGACGGCGTCGTTGAGCTGCGTCATGCAGCCGGTGAACGCCTGCAGGTCGACCAGCTGCTGCATCTTGACGGCCTGGAACATGCCCAGGTGGATGTGCAGCGGGTGGTTGTCCCCGGTGAGGTTGATCACGTGCCACAGCTCCGTCGTGCCCGACCTCGGCGTCTCCGTCACCGGGTCCTCCAGACGCAGCCCGTTGATGTAGAGGTGCGTCGACTGCCCGGACGGCGTCACGTACTCGTACATCACGATGTGCCTCGTCTCCGACGCCGGCCCCGGCGACGCCACGTTTGCGTACGGCACCTCGCGGTCCGGCACCGTCGAGTTGTCCGGCGGGTCGCGCGGCCCGTTCGGGGTGACCACGAACTTCATCACCTTGCCGGTGAGCGGCCCCGGCGCCGTTCCGGTCGGGAACGGGTACGGCGCCGAGTTGAGCATCTCGACCTCGGCCGTCGGCGACGCCGAGAAGTCGACGACGACGTCGAATATCTCGGCGGGGGAGATGAGGAGGCTGCGCACGGTGACCGGCGCGGCGAGGTACGACGCGTCCGAGCCGACGACGTGGAAGGGCATGCCGTTGGAGAGCGAGACGTTGAAGTAGCGCGCGTTGCTGGCGTTGAGGATCCGGAAGCGGTAGCGCCGGCGGTGGACGGCGAGGAACGGCCACGCCTTGCCGTTGACGGTGACGGCCTCACCGAAGTACTCGGGCTGCCACTGTGGGTGCACGGACGGCGCGACGCCCGTGGAGTTCATGTACAGCGAGCCGTCGACGTTGAAGCTGCGGTCCGCGACGACGAGGTGGAGGTCGTCGTCGTCGCAGGGAAGATCCATGGGGACGTCGACCTCCGGCTTCTCGATGACGTAGGCGCCGAGGAGGCCGGCGAGGAGGTTGGCGCGGGTGAGGCCGAGCGCGTGGTCGTGGTACCACAGGTTGCCCGGCGGCTGCACGTTGGGGTACCGGTACGTGGCCTGCGTCCACGCGGCGCCGGTGTCGCGGAACCCGGCGGTGAACCAGGCGAAGGCGCTGCCGTCGGCCTGCGGTGGGTGGGCGCTGCCGTGGAGGTGCACGACGGTGGGCACGCCGCCGTTCTTGGGGATGGCGGTGGGCACGGTGGGGTCCCACGGCAGGATGTGGCGGTCGGGGAGGTGGTTCTCCCACGTCACGGACAGCGGGACGTCGTGGCGCGCGACGATCGTCGGGCCCGGGAACGTCGCGGAGTCGGCGCATTGGCCGTACACGAACACCGGCGTCTCCGGCAGGTCGCGGTGGAATTTCTGCCGGCGATGAGTGAAATTGCATTAGCAAGTCAACAACATCGTTTCTGCCGGCAGGTAGCAGTAGTTCTTTTTGTCGGCTATGTACCTGCGTTTACGTACCCATTTCTTGTGGAACATGCCGATGGTGAGGTTGACGGGCACGACGCGGCCCTGCTGGAAGCCGTAGCCACGGATCTTGGCCATCTGCGGCAGCGGGTCCACGTACATCTGCAGCGACCCGGCCACCTGCTGAAGCAGCGCGGCCGTCACCGGCGCCGGCGGCACCTGCGCCGACACCGCAACAACTCCAGCAACAGCGACGAGGAGCACCACGAGCGCAGCAGCTACGCGGTGCGGCATTTCCACCATCTGCAGCCATGACATTGACATTGCAACCAAAATGTGTGAAGAACGACATCACACGAACAAGATACCAATCTGAATTTAATCTGCCACTACTAGATAGGCGACTGGCCAATAAGCTGGAGTCGTTTACACAACCTTTGCCGAACGAGCCGAAGGAGCTGCTGAACAGGGGCGTGTGGCGGACACACGACTGATGGTGATGACAACGTAGCTAGGGAACGCATCTATTTATAGGACATATAAACAACAGTGTATGAACATGCATGCAAGAGGGATACGAGTGAGATGATGCTCAATTAGTTGAGGCCGGCCAAACCCGACTTTGATTAGGTGTGTACTGCTTCTACACACTCCATTTTTAATTCAAATAATTGACAACTAAGCTCGGGTAGTTAATGGGTACAGGAAGAGCAGAGTTTACTTGCATGCATCTGATTCATTTGGATCATTGGGTTCGTCGATCTTATGGCTTATTCAGATTTGATTTGAAGTTCCATTTGTCAGCACCCTGCTGAAAGTGAAAGGGAAACCGGGCGGTAACTGTATGTGAGGAGTTCATCTCACGAGAGAGGTGGCAGTTCAGTGTCAGTTTGCTGTAAACGTACTACTACATGGAACAAGAAGTAGTCTTTCGAGTAGGAGATCATATGCATGAGCTAGTACTCTCACCACCCAATTAGAAGATGAGCATGTGATCAGAACAACTACTCAGATTCATTGATCATCGAGTGACTAATAATCGAATAAGTTGGGCACGTTGGGTGGCCTCCTAAATCAAGTAGCACCTCCCCCTGATGACAGAGAATTACGCAATTTTAAAAGTCAAATCTCCCAACTAATCTACACTGGGTAATATAAATTTCGTACTCAGTGCTAACTAGTATATATGTATATACTTGTACTGAAACCTGATTCCAGAGTCCAGACTAGTATTTCATTGGCTACAAGTTACTGTAAAATACAAGGGGCGCGTACATGGTACTACATATGCATAAGCATAACAGATTGTGGTTGTCTTCATCCGTGACAGTGACGAAGTACCAATAATAAGGCCGCAGTTTTGGTTGACATTCTGCTGCCATTCCGATGTGGATCGAGCTCATAAATCATATTTTCTATAAATCGAGTTAAATTTATAATTAAAAAACTGAAAATAATATTTAATTTAGGACAGAGAAGTAGATGCCTCCTCGTTGTGCACCAGCTAGTTGCTGACCCGGACGACCTTGAGATTATAGGAAGTGTTTGGTTAGGATGTTAAAATTTAATAGATATTATAGTATTTTTTATTTAATTTGATAATTAATATCTAATTATAAATTAATTATATTTAAAAGTTTTATCTCGTAAATTATTCTCTAACTATATTTTTAATTTTTTAAATATTCTATATTTAATACTCATATATTTGTCCAAGCACCGACACGAACCAACCAGGTTCCTATATACACATGTACAGTCGGAAAGAGTGGCAACACGGTTATTGCATTGGTGAAACTGTGTGCGGCGTCCCAAGTTTTGTTGCCTGTCACATCACACGGCTTGTTGTGTCACGTCTACATGAAAGCCACATGTTGTCCCTGCACAAATGCATGCACAAGAGCCCTCTTTTTTTTTTTTCTCGTATGGATAAGATCTGGGCCTACTAATACAGTACATGTCATCTACTAGAGAACTTGACCCACGCTAGGAAGAAAGTCCATGTCCGGCAAAATATATCTTTGGCTAAAGTTGGGCTTGGAATGCAT
>Ga0182004_10003740_pt1 | contig 12156 bp, 12 predicted proteins | sample Sormic07211540_1_FD_120479 | JGI IMG/M metagenome (GOLD analysis project Ga0182004, IMG submission 120479) | Endophyte microbial communities from Sorghum bicolor roots, Mead, Nebraska, USA - 072115-40_1 MetaG | ecosystem: Host-associated > Plants > Roots > Unclassified | place: USA: Nebraska... | reverse complement strand
GAACCCTAAAACTGTGTAAACTTGCTTAGGGGCCGCGTCTTGTGTGTTGCTGACCAAAAAATTTGAGAACACCTATTTAGAATGTAAAGTTTACAACCAAAAGTTTTAGGATGTAAAGATTTGAGATCTAAACAGACCCTTAGTCTATAATTCGATAATGTTTGTCAAATACTAAAGAAAGTGTTACAGTGTGAAAATCTATTTTTTTTCATCTAAACAAGGCCTCACTAATGAAGGTGATCTGTAGCCAAACAAGGCCTAAATAACATAATAATAGTAGGAGTATATAATAACTAATGCCCAACAGTACTTCTGCTTAAATTCAAATTTCAATTTCAAATCTGCAAACCCTGAATGGAAGGAGCAGCTAGATCCAAAACTGAAGAAAGCGCTCAGTCTATTTGCTCATTAAATGCTGTAGCCTGCTGGCTGCTGCTGTGCGGCAGATTCTCGAATAGAAAAAAATAATAAAAAGGGTAAAAGAAAAAGATCCCGCATTCCCCCACTCGTCCGTGCGAGACTGCGTGCCACTCGGCCCAATCCCCTCCGTCCCCTGTCTCCCTCCCGGCCGCACCCGAACCCACCCGCCGCCACACGTCCCGCCGTCGCCGCGATGGACGCCGCGGAGGCGTCGGAGCTGCAGGCGCGGCTGGCCGCGGCCGTGCACGCGCTCAACCACGACGCGAGCCCCTCCGCGCGCCTCGCCGCAAACCAGTGGCTCCTCGCGCTGCAGCGGTCCCCGCAGGCGTGGGCAGTCGCTACCTCCCTCCTGGCCGCCCCGGACCCGCCCCCGCCCGCCGACCTCCTCTTCTTCGCCGCGCAGATGCTCCGCCGGAAGATCCAGTCCCCCGGCTCCGCTTTCCCCGCGCTCGGCCTGGCGCCGCAGCTCCTCGACGCGCTGCTCCTGGCCGCGCGGCGGTTCTGCGCCGCCCCGGCCCCGCGCCAGCTGCTCACGCAGATCTGCCTGGCGCTCGCCGCGCTCGCGCTCCGCGCCGAGGGCGGCGTCGACGGCCTCTTCGCGCGGATGCCGCACCTGCCGCCCCCAGCCGTGCTGGAGCTGCTCACCGTGCTCCCCGAGGAGGCTGCGCAGGACCAGGGCGGCGACACGGGGGTCGACGCCGCCGCGCGGTGCCGGTTCACGCGCGAGCTGCTCGCGCACGCGCCCGCCGTGCTCGAGTTCCTCCACGGGCAATCCGAGAAGGCACCCACCGATGACGATGGGGTTCCCCTCCACGAGCGCAACCGCAGAATCCTCCGGTGCCTACTGAGCTGGGTACGTGAGTACGCGCCCTGCACTTCACTTCGCTCCGCGCTCGGCTGCTTCCTCCTCTAGCTTGCTCGCTGACAGAAACGACAATGCCGTAGGTCCGCGTGGGGTGCTTCTTGGAGACGCCGGCAGCCGCGCTTGCCACGCACCCACTTCTCACTTTTGCGTTCAACTCGCTGCAGGTGCGAACCTTGCAGCCCCCGATTCCTTATAAGGGCTGAAAAGTGTACTTCGAGGAATTAGTTGTGCATTCACGTGCTCACACGTTGTCTTGTTGCTGTGTGGCTGATGAAGGTGTCCTTCTCGTTTGAGGTGGCCATAGAGGTTATGATTGAGCTTGTCAGCCAGCACCAAGTAAGTTATGTTCTTCTGAGCCATGCTATTGGTCCAGTTTGTTCCTTACTGCAAGCCTGCATTGGTCCAGTTAACTTGTCTAGTGACGTCTACTGTTTGATTGTCGTATTGACTATTAATTACTACATTTGTTTCACCACGGACAAACGGAATTTTCATTACTTAAAAGCAACAAAATTACAGAAGTTTGACAATCCAACACGCAAACACCTCTGGACTAAAGAACTGCCTAATTGAATTGAACAAAGTGTTCAGCCAACCGGCGACCAAGACCCATTGACGTCCACCACAGGATATACAAATGGTAACACAGACGACTATTAACTACTACCTGAATTTTATTTCGGTAACTAACCATGGTTTTAACCAGTGTTCTTAAGGCGTCGCCTAGGCGTCCAGGCGACCCCCCAGCGCCTTGCAAAATAGTTGCCTAGGCGGGCAAGGCGGGCGCCTAGGCGTCCAGGCGGTGGTGCATTGTCATGCCTCGCCTTTACGCCTGAAGAACTATGGTTTTAACTTTGAACCCTTGAATCAATTAATCTGACTAATTCATAGTCACTACGTTTAACCTACATTTTGCAACGTTCAGAGCAATGTTTTTGAATCGGCTTATCGTCCCTAATCGGTCTGGTACCGATTAGCACGATCAGGACAATTAATCGACGATCAGGACGATTAATTGACCTCTGATCGGTCTAATCGTCCGTATAATTGTCCAGCATATAGCAGGACTATATATATCATATAGGCATTGGTTTATATACCATATACTATAGAGAATGTAGAGACCCTGCAGCAGAAGGCATGTAGAGAAGATCAGATGCTGTAAGGTGATTCTCAGTAGATGTCGTGCTCCCTTGGACCTGTAGCCTGCAGGTGGGGAAGAGAATAAGCGACCTTGCAGCAGAAGGGGGGAGGAAGCAGCAGGGAAGATCCACGGACGGGCTGCTTGGATTGGAACTGGAAGGGAGTGCGGAGGGAGTGAGATGCACGCAGCAGGGAAGAGATGCAGCTCAGCAGCTGCACACACAGCTGACGGCTGGAGTGGGAGTGAGAACTGAGGAGAGAAAGAGTGGGGGTGAGGTATATAAGAGAAACCCTAATGGGCCTTGCCCAAATAAATATAGTCCAGTAAACTGAAGCATCCCACCTGCCTATTTAGTGCTGATCGGCCAAGAGACGTAATCGGACGACTAATCGTGGGTAATCGACGATTAATCGGACGATCAGGTTTCTGATTGCTCTGATCGAATTGGAGGGCCTAATCGAGTGCTAAGTACCTATAAGGACGATTAATCGCGATTAATCGGACGATCAGAAAACATTGCTTCATAGAACAGCTAGATAGTTAGGTTTATTTCCCTTATATATCTACATGATGTGATGATTAATACCAGGAATAGTTGCAGTGCTCGTCCTGTTCTGTATCATCTTTCTAGAAGCAGATGGGCGTACCCTGTTTCAAATATCTTTAACTCATACCAAGATCAGCCACAGGTTCAGGTTACTAAGTTGAGTTAGGAGTATAAACAAACTCAAATGCACATAAAACATTTACTGTCACAATAGGGAAACTGCAGTGAGAACCAAAGTACGGAGCTCATTGAATATTTTCTTGGTCAAAACTAGGCAGTCATAATTTCCTTCAGCACTACCCAATCCTCAGTGTCCTGTTTATCTTCTGTTCTAGGCATCAAGCACAAAAATTCATCCTCACTAGTCACATCAAGAACAAACATGTGCAACCTTTTGAGTGGTTTTCCTCCCAATTTTCATCTGCATACACATTTTTATTTCATTTCATTTTCACACACTGATAAATTTCCTGTACATAAGCTCTGATCTTGGATATGCCGATTTGTTGAAGTTCTATTTCTTTCACATGCATTGGCTAATGCAATTTTTCTTCTTATGTATGGTTGGTGGGATGAGGAACTCCAGTGCTATGATATGAAGTAGGCATTTTTTTTTCTTATTCCACTGTGTATTGAGTCCCCAAAGTTCAGGAGTCATCTTGTTGAGTGTGCAATTATTGTTGTTGAGTGTGCAATTATTGTTTTTTATTCCCAAAAAGGGATTCCCTACTTTTATAGAAAGCATATAAGTTTGTTACATCTAGGTCTGCTGGGGATTCCAGCTCATTCAAGAGCTCAAACAAGCCTAACAAAAGATTGAAGGACAAAGCCCGCCAAATCTAAGAGACAGCCTAGCATTACAGCTGCAGCTTGTCTCAAAGAAGATCCTCCCTGTCTCAGCTTGTGTATTCTTCCTCCATGAATGACTTAGCTTGGTTTGAGTAGGTTTCCAGACATCGGCGATCATCCTGCTTCAGTAGCTCACATGCAATTATGATGAGCCATTATACATTCAGAAGGCCCATTTGCCTCTCCCCTCACAAACTGCATGATATGGGCTGCTATTTCTGGCCCATACATTCAGAAGGCCCTTTTGCCTCTTATCGCTGGCCATCTCTCTTGGTCTCTCCTAATCTCATCGCCATCCTTCCTCCACGCCCGTTGGGTGGCTGGGTGGGACTGTGCCAGCAGCGATGCAAGGAGGCATGAGGGGTGGCGAGGATCACATGATGAGGAGCTTGAGCTCGGTTCTCCTTCTCTTCCGCCGCGAGGGGCAATGAATTCCTTTGGGTAATCCTAGCCGCTAGACCCTGGTTTCGTGCTCCCGCCTGTGCTCCCAACCTCCCGCGCACTCCATTCTCTGCACTCCGACCCATGTATTCCCTCTTGCCTTCGTCTGTCTGCCAACGCTCCTTGCTTAAGGCCACCTACCCATGCCAAATGTTTAATTCAGCGCCCAGGGCCTAAATGCCACACCGAGGCTTCGATTCACGCTTAAGCGTGCCTAGGGGTATGATTAATAAAGCATTTTGGAACACTGCCATGTGTGCACAAAAACCCAAATTCTGTAAAGGACTTCAGCTCACAATTTTGGAAAGACGTTCAATATTCATTTGGTTTCTGGTAGTCCAAACTCCAAATCGACCACACAACAATAGCAAAGAGTAGTTTATGACCATAGTTCTCTGCCCCCAGAGATAGCCACAGAATCATGCAAATCCCTCATGCTAACTGGGATTCTATCCCTCCGTAGTGTTTCTTTAAAACAGCACTAGCTAATGCTACAAAGGCTTAAAAAATATTGGAAAAACACATGGTTGACTGCTTCAGGGACCCCACGGAAGATGTGGTTTTTGTTTCCTTTCCGTTCCTTCTTTTTGAGAGCGGACCCATTTGCAATTTCTCATAAGGCTAACCACAAGAACACTTTCAGCTTAAGGGGCACTTTTTTTTTAACCAAAGCCACCACCACCACATTCTTTTAGTTTCTTATGCCCATAATGGTTGGTACCATAAAAGAATCCTCAATGCTTCTATTTCCATCCCCCCCTGAAATTTTTGGGCATCCTAACAAGTAACAACTAAACCAATTTTAACTTATAATTCACTGGAAGTTGCTTGATTTGTGCTGCTATCTGTTGGCAGGAAATACCTGAGGCCTTTCTGAGTAAGACACCTTATATAAGGGAAGTTCTTCTTCTACCAGCTTTAGCCAACCGAAGTGAGAAGATCATTGCTGGTCTTGCCTGTTTGATGTGTGAAGTTGGCCAGGCGGTAAGATTTGTTTCATTATATATTCTTTTCTTTCAGTTAGTTACCATACATGTCAATTTTATGAGCAAAATCAGAAAACGTATTAATAGTTTGTTGGAATGAGCTTTTGACTTTTCATACAGTTGAGTTAATTGAAATGTGATAACTAAGAACTGACCGTTCGAGATAGTTGAGAAGATGACTATGTAGAACACACCAATGCAATGAGCTAGTGCTTTGTTATATGTAAAATGGTTCTACAATCAGCAGAAGGGCAGAAAGTCTTGAGGAGTTCTAATATGAAATAGCGTATTACCCTTGAACACATTTTGAAAAATTGCTTTTCTTTCTCACGTGTTCAAATCTGTTGAACATGACCTGATAGCTGTTCAACTTTCTTAGGCACCTGCTTTGGTTGCAGAAGGGGGTGGCCAAGCACTTGCTCTCACTGATGGACTTTTGAGGTCAATTTATTGCATTGTTTATGTGGTACTTTTCCTTGAGTTTTAATGTTAACTTTCAAGGTTTCCAAATAATTTTATAGTGCAGTTTATTTTGACCACATTATGTGAAGTGCTCTACCTCAACTGCAGATGTGTAGCTTTTACTAGTGAAGATTGGGAAATTGCAGAGTCAACCTTGCAATTTTGGTAATGATGCTTACCTTTCACCTTTTCATATGAAAAGGTCCTTCGCAATATCATGTAACAATTAGTCCATGTACTTTGGGAGCAAATCATGCGCTCCTTTTCTTGGTCTGTATTGAGGTGCCATCAGTGTTTTGTCTGTGTGCACTAATTTAAGATGGGGTGAGTTGGTGACTGGTTAGCATCTCCAACATGATTGTAGGGATCCAGTAGGCCTATGTGTGGCACAAGGAATTGGTCTTCAACTGGTGTATCCTGACAAACTTGCTTGGAAGGTGTAGTTTCTAATGTCCACATTAATAAAATAGCCGTGTCTGACCTTTGAAGTTAGAACACACCCTACTCCTAGACTTCCAGCTGTGTTCACCTGTTCGACGACTCATATTGTGATGCTTCACTCAATGCAGTTCCATTGTGGTTAGCACCTGTATAATAATTACTATATGCCTATTGTTGATAAGGCATCCATGCCACAATTTTTAAGTGTGTAAATTGGAACATTTCCCATATTTCTATTCTCCTGAAGTGAAGTTTAGTTCTCATGGTATTAATGTGCATGTTTGGGATATAATTAATTACTTTCTATGTTGAAACACTGCAGGTGCAGTTTGGCACATTTTATTCTTGGTATTGATGTGAAGACAGCCAAAAGAAATGTGGTACGAGAGTTGTTTGTGCCTGTGTTTTCTTCACTGCTGGATGCTCTTTTATTTCGTGCTCAGGTTTGTCTGTTCTACCTTTATGTAGGATCATTATATGTGTATGGCTATTCTCTTCCAAATGGCTTGACTCTCCTGTATATAACTATATATGATTAAAAAACTTGACCTGTGGGGGGTAAGACGGTCCCTGGGCATTGTTCGATAGAGAAGACGTCTCACGCAAGTCAAGAGAACCCCTGAACCTCCGCCCCACCCATACCAGTGGTCCGTAGCCCATGTGAGACTGGGGCGGACTCTCCTGTATATATGATTAAACCTGATACTAGTGTCGTTTTATATTAATCTGCTCTCTAGAAAGTTGCATATTTGTCGTATTTGTCATAATATAGTAATCAACTGAGGCTGATTATCTTACGAATCAGCCTTTGGTTTGTAATCATACTTCATGTATTGTATTTCTTTTTAACTAAACTAGCAATTGTTTATCAAAAAAGGGGAAAAAACTAGCAATTGTACATTGCCCATTTTTTTGGTATATCTAATTGTAGAACAGAGGTTTTGTAAATCCACTTGCCTTCTTATGCATTGACATTCTACCCATTCATAGATGGACACTGATTCTGATGGAGCACCTTGTATACCTGAGGGACTAACACAGTTCAGGATGAATTTGGAGGAGCTCCTCATCGATATTTGTTTGCTTCTAGGTGCCCCTGCATATATAAACAAGGTACATATTGGTTACTGAATGGTTGCTTATGATCCATCCCTATGCACACAATTATTACATGTTTGAAATAAATGTTCAAACATGCTTCTTAACCTTCTGTTACTTAGAACTCTTATTGAGTTAGTATGGTGTAGGAACACTAAGCACAATTTGTTTACGGATCCAAGAAATGCTCATTGTTTATGAAAAGTGGTCAGTCCTTTCTATGACAGATAGCAGATTTTAGGAACAAGTAACCTAGCAAACATAAGCTAATAAGGAAAAGATACATAATTTGTATGATCAAGAATGAAGAGAGACTAAGTTGCTAAAGGTTAATTGTTCTGAATCTTCTTGCGGTTCTCTGCAAGAAACTGACATCTTCATGTCAATTATGTATTTAATTTATGTTTGATTTGTTCTGTGTTGTGGCCTCATGGGGATGAAGTGCAGCCTCTTGTTGATAATTGAGACTTATTTTTGTTGAACATGCTGGAGAGCTGCTTATCTTTGATAAGTGATAATTGATATCATTTTAATTTTTAAAGTTTTCCTTTCGACAGATAGTTTTGACATTTTTCTTCTGTATTTTTAATAAGGTTATTGTACCTAAAACTTTGCGTTCTACCTGTATTTTAATTTATATGCAGCTCTTTTCTGGTGGATGGGACTTCTCAAGCCAAACAATTCCTTGGAAGGAGGTAGAAGTTAGAATGTATGCACTCAGCATGGTAAGTGCATCGTACTACTTGGTAAAAGTTTCAAATTGTTGTCATAGGATGTAAATAACTTGATCCTCATGGACTATATTAATTTTATTGCTGTTTACCTGCTTTTTCACTATATTCTATGACTACGGCCTCCCATATCTTTACATCCTTTGAATTTTGTCCATATCTAAAAGAAACCTGTATGATATTATGTCTATCTCTAAAACAAACCTATATCACTTAGGGCCTGTTTGGTAGAGCTCCTCACCTCCTCCTGCTCCTGATTCGTGTGAAGTGATTCTTTGAGAAAAGTGATTATGTGGCTGAAAGTGATTGTCTATGAACCTAGGATAAATCCTATGTAAGAAGTGATTCTATTCAGGAAGTGAATCAGGAGAAACTACTTCTCTCAGTTCCTAGAGAATCACTTCTTAGAATCAACGTAGAATCACTTCTGTGCAATATACTGGCTGGAAGCTGCTTTGAGAGCTCTGCCAAGCTGCACTTCAAACTTCTATGGGAACAGCTTGTTGCATTCAGAGGGTTCAATTGGGGGCACATCAAATTGATTTAAATGGGCCATAAGTTTTGAATATTTATAAAATCACACCTATAATTGCTTTTGAACCAATCAAGAGATGATTCCCTATCTTTTAATTGCATAGTGAATGGCATCATGTGTGTTTTGCACAGTACTATTTTGTTATAGTTATATTCTGCAAGTTATAAGTTCTTTTCATTTTTAGTTGCTTAGACATGTGCATATCACTGTATGTTTGGACACAACCATGCTAGGAAGAGTGTGCTGATAAATTGTTGAATTTCAGGTTGCTGATACGATTTTACAAGATGAAAGCTCCTTCGATTTTTCAATCATAATGCATTTTGTAAACATTTTGTCCAGCAGAACACCTGTTGAACTGAATGGAAGTTTGTTTTTGGTAGGACTTATTCCATATGTTTTCATTTTTTCTATTATATATACACTATGTTTTTTTCTTTATCATAGTTTATGAAGGTAATGCTAATTTCTTTTTCTTTTCTGTCAAGGTATATAAATCGTTTGGTGATGTCATTGGTTCGTACTCAAAGTGGCTATCGTCTTCTCAAAGTAACATTAAGCCCTTACTGTAAGTATTTTTAATGTTTGTGAAGTTTAAGGATTCTATGTATTCACTATGACTGTTAAATTTGTTTTTTATCATTATGTACAGCCTGTTTTGTGCGTCAGGAATTTCAAAATCTATATCATCAAATGCTTGCTCGTTAGCCTTGCGCAAACTTTGTGAGGATGCTCCTTCATTCATCCATGAACCTCAGAACCTTGAAATTCTTTTCTGGATTAGTGAGGTAACATTATTCCTTCTACATTGCCAAATTATTCTACCACAATATTCTAAATGATATTGGTCATAACTAAAGATACAATATATTGAATATGGCTATACCCATATCAGATTATACTTCTGACATATCAACTTAGTACTGAGAAGGTTGCTGAAAATATTTTCATTGATTTTACTAGCACATCTTCTTATTCTCTAAGAGGTGATGATAGGGATAGCCCTTCTATATTCAACAAGCTGATGGTTGGAGCATTTGTTACTTTGGTTGTCAACGAAAGCTTTTGTTGGTCTTTAGGTTTTAGTTTATGCAGTGGATACGACATTGCTTACATGCATGGCCATGGTATCATCACAACTAAATAAATATCATGAAACTTGTTCATCTATAAAGAAAGTTCGTTTCAGTTTCCATATGCTTGCTAATCGGACAAACTATTTTCATTAGTTTCTTCTTTGGCTACTGCTGTCATAAACTCATATATGCTCAGTTAATGGTTTAGCATTGCATGCCATAAGTTAATTAAATCCCATTTATACACGCTTTAAAGGTGTAACTTGATAAATCTTTCTTGTTTGGGCATTGTATGCAATGTAATATTTAAAATATAGTGTTCTTACAGGGCATGAATAAAGGGAACCTGCAGCTAGAGGATGAAGAAGAGATAATTAGTGCAATCACACATGCTTTAAGTTCTGTTAGTGAAAAAGAGTTGAAGAAAAGTTCACTGGCCAGGTTACTTTGTTCCAGTTACTCAGCAGTGGAAAAGATTGTATGTTCTCTTTCCGTAGTGTAGCCTTTCTTACAAAATCCACACATGAACTGTTAAGGAATGTGTCATCATCAAATTCTGGACTTTCCATTTTCCAGATTGACATAGACAGAGATCAATCGCTAAGGCAAAATCCAGCTGCTTATACACAATCGTTGGATCTTGCTGTCCGTGGTCTTTACAGGTATGTTTTTGTATTGCTTCATGCTCTAGTTTGATGTTCCTTTTCCTTTAAGTAATGCTGCACCAGTACTGGGTGATGTTGAGCAATCGATTGGACTTGTCAGAATCTTACAACTAGTCTGTTCCTTCTTTTTGCACAAGGCAGCATATCACTGGCCTGTTTTTGCTTTTTGGCTAATGGCTATTCAATTATTCGTTAAGAAGCTGGAAGTTTGATATTATCTACAATATAAGCGATTTATACCCTTCTACAGGATGAGTGCTTTGTTTCATCATTTGGCTACATCAGTCACATCTGGTCTGGTTGATGATGATATAATTATAGTTCTTCTTGGAATACTTTGGCCACTTCTTGAAAAGCTTTTCCGATCATCTCATATGGAGAATGTGAACTTATCTGCAGCTGTATGTCGTTCTCTTTCTTCTGCTATGCATTCTTGCGGTAAGTTAAATGGATTTTTAAAATTAGAAAATTCAAGTTGCATAGCAAATAAATCAATTTCTTATGCATTTGTATTTTACAGGACACCACTTTCATATTTTATTACCTAAAGTTATGGAGTGCTTATCTGCAAATTTCTTGCTGTTTCAAAGGCATGACTGCTTCTTGAGGACAGGCAAGGAGCTATACTTTTATGCACAACTATTTTTTTTTGCTTCCAAAATTCTATTAAAAAAAGATTATTCTCTGCACCTTGTCATAACAAGGGTTAATAGTTGATCATAATGTAAGTAAGAGTTTGGCTATTGTTGATCTCTTAAACTAAAGCAAATATTAAAAAAAAAACTAAGCAAATGTGTATGAGTTTCAAAGATATGCCTGCCTTAAGTGCCTTTTATTCAGCTATATGTACTTTTTATATGCTTTTGAAGTACCATGCCATGCTACTAGACATAGTTTCCTGAACTAGCACATAGAATCATAACTATACATATCCATGGAAGGTTTCTATATGTTATGCTAATAATTATCGCTAAATTAATAGCATGGCATCTTATTTCAATAAATTTGTTGACTCTACTTGACCTCATTCAAATTTCAGCTGCCAATGTTATTGAAGAGTTTGGCCACAAAGAAGAATATGGGGCTTTATGTGTTAGGACTTTTGAAACACTTAGCTCTGCATCTTCAATATCAGCTCTGAATTCTTCTTATACCTGTGATCAAGAACCGGACCTAGTTGAAGCATATACCTACTTTACATCTATGTTTATTCGCTGCTGTCAAAAGGTACTTATTTTTCTCTTGTTTTGATATTTGTAATATGTTTTTAGCTCAGTAGCTTGGCATGATATGTATTGCCATTTTAACACTACATCTCTTTGTTGATTGTAAATAATCAGGAAGCTATTGTGGCATCTAGCTCCCTGCTTGAGTTATCATTTCAAAAGGCAGCTATATGCTCTACAGCAATGCACCGAGGAGCTGCACTTGCAGCAATGTCATATATGTCGTGTGAGTGCTATTTTATTCACTTTTATGTATTGTCCTCTGGCTTTAATTGCATGTTTTTGTGTTCCCCTCAACCTGTGATGGGTAAACTTCTTTGTTGTATCCTGAATAGATGGATTTGGAGTGAAAACTCATGTCAGCAAAATGTTAGCTCATAAAGGTTACTATTGGCCTGCTTTGCTTTACATCTATGAGTCTTTTCTTTCCTTTGTAAGCTGGATGATACATAACAAAATACTTGCACTGTTCTTCTGAATGGCATTCTTTACTTGTTCATGTTTACTAGAGAGAGAGAGAGAGATAATATAATTACATACCTCTAATGTTGGCGTGAACTGGATTGCAAACAATAGGATTGAACTGCCAGAGGGCAGCTTGGCCAAGAGAGGCCGCTTGGATTGTATTGAAATTGCAAAACCAGAACCACACAATACAAGGGTGAGGGGG
>Ga0182004_10003739_pt1 | contig 12159 bp, 9 predicted proteins | sample Sormic07211540_1_FD_120479 | JGI IMG/M metagenome (GOLD analysis project Ga0182004, IMG submission 120479) | Endophyte microbial communities from Sorghum bicolor roots, Mead, Nebraska, USA - 072115-40_1 MetaG | ecosystem: Host-associated > Plants > Roots > Unclassified | place: USA: Nebraska... | reverse complement strand
GACCATTCTACCCTCAATTAATTTGGGTTCCACCATTTAATCATGCACGTTAAGCCATGGTTCTCTGGTTCCAACGAGCTGCATTTAATGCCAACTAAACAGACTCAAACAATTACCATGCGCCAAAGTACTACTCCCTAGAAAACAATAAATGAGCGGTGGACCACGGAAGTTCCGATGAGAATTAAATGGGCTGGTGGACTGAGTATGCTAATAGAAATAGTAGTATTTGTGGACAAAATTTTCTCGTAGAAATAGCAGTATTTAGAGACGAAGGGAGTATCTGATATCGAGAATAGTATTTTTCATTATGAAATAGTATTTCTCTCCCAGAATAAATCAGCATCAGCATTAATATTAGTCGTAGAAACGATCAGCGAATATGACCCATAGTCGATCCGATGCAAATCTCCGGGACACCGAGACGATGCTGGCGTATGGAAAATGGTCCAAATCCAAATGGAAAGGACATAGGAAAAGGTATAGCACGCAGGCAACCAAATCCATATCGAGACGATACGATACGATAGGATACTCTTGAGTTGCTGTGCCCAGCAACGAGCACAGGCAGAGGCAGGAGGCAGCAGCGGTTTCCCCGTGGCCCGTGCGCTCCGCGATCGATATGATGCTGTTGCCCCCATGCCGATACGAATTACTACGATCGATACCATGTGAGATTGCCTTTCCAATATGGCTATTTGCCTTTGCCTCCGATCCACGCGTCGTCCCTGGCCTGCCTTTGTTGCCACTTTGCCTTGTTGCCATGCTCTCTCCTTCACGCGCGGACAATCAACCAAGGATATTCGCAGCCGGCTAATGGTCCAATGGATTGGCTACAAAGAATAAACAGCAGCAGCAGCAGCAGCAGCAAAAAGACTTATATAGGATTATTAGGAGGGAAGAAGAGATTGAGAAAAAAATAAGGCCTCGTTCGTTTTGGCCCGAAACGGCCCGGAACATGACCTGATCCGTCTGGATTGATATGGCCTGGTTGGAAGTCAGGCTGGGCCAGGATTGGTTGTTCGGTTAGATACGACCCGAAATTAAAATGGGTCAATCCCGGCCTTTCTTCCCCTCTTTGCATACTCTCGATCCGTCGCTATGCTTGCTAGATTCGTCACTCAATCGATCGCTTAATCCATCGCTCGGGCGCTAAGGCTCTTGCCCTTTTTCTCTGCATATCCAATCCCTTGTTGCTAGACTACGCCTACGAGTGCTTCCCCTCTTGTGTTTGTTCCTTTTTCTCCTTGCTAGTATTTCAACTATAAGAAGCAGCTCGCATCTTTCTTGGCCGGCGACGGTGATGCACACCACTGCTTGTGCTTTGGGAATCATTGCTACTGAATTACATGTCTTCGTCCAAGTTCATGAGAATATTCAGTATACTGGGGAGAGCCAGAGTTTACTAGCTTCCTTTCCCAAACACTTTGGGAAAGTCGTCGCTTGGTTATACTGTATCTATTTTCTATTCCTACCTTACTAGCTTCTTTCCCCAAGCACTGATTAGAACCTGCTACTAGGTGCCAACTTTTGAAATTAGTCTATTTGGCACTACTCTCCTCGAACCCAACTGATTGGCTAGATCTAAATTGATGATTTTTGTGAGACGTCATTTGCTCTAAAGCAAACCCGGGCTGCAGTTTCTTGGATGGGTGGTGATTGATAATCTTGTTTCTGAACATGAGTACTAGTAGTGTTACTAGTATTGAAATACCTAGTTAGTGACGATCGGGATGTATTTCTGGACTTCTGGTGTCTGTTTTTGTGCTCTTATTGATTGTAGCATTTTCGCATTTTCTATGATTGTTGCTTCTAGACTGATGTTTCTAGACTGCTGTAGGGAGGTGCTAGCTTGCTCGTGATGTTGGGTTGCTAGCTTGCTGTAGCATTAGCTATCTGTTAGAAAAACTATTAGAAAACCTCAGAAAAGTACGGTAGTCAGCCAATGCAATTAAATATGGATCTACACCTCTGTAATGTTGAAATATATTGATCTTGGGATATACGTTGATCTTTGATTAGAAGGGGCTCAACTTTTTACTGCTTTACTGAACCACACTCCATGACAATCAAGTAGGGGCTCAATTTTCACTGTAGAGCAACCCGGCGGTCATCAAGGACTACAGACCTATTAGTCTGATTCATAGCTTCGGGAAGCTTATCACTAAGTGTCTGGCTCGACGTCTGGCGACCGTCCTTGACCGTTTGGTGCTTAGTAACCAAACTGCGTTCATAAAAGGCAGGAGCATTCACGACAATTTTCGCAGCGTACAACTCACTTGTAAAGCATTGCACCAGCGCCATAATTCTTGTTTGCTGTTGAAGATCGACATTGCCAAAGCCTTCGACACCGTAGCCTGGACGTTCCTCCTTGATGTGCTACGTCATATGGGCTTTGGGCAGCGTTGGCGGGACTGGGTCTCCATTGTGCTTTCGTCTGCGAGCACCAAAATTATGCTCAATGGCCGACCTGGGCATCGGATATGTCATGCAAGGGGTCTTCGCCAGGGTGATCCCCTGTCCCCTATGTTATTTGTGCTTGCTATGGAGGTATTCAACAATCTGCTGCGATGGGTTGAGCAGACGGGGCGCCTCACCCCGATTGTAGGCCTTGTCGGATCAAGGATGTACTTATATGCTGATGACCTGGTGCTGTTTCTCAAGCCGCTGCATCAAGATTTGCAAGCTGTTAAAGCCTCTCTATCCATCTTCGGCCGGGCCTCAGGACTTTTTGCCAACCTGGAGAAAAGTGCCGCGACGCCGATACATTGTGCTGCGGATGAACTCGATCAGGTACGTCAGGTGCTGGCCTGCGCGATTGAAGGTTTCCCCTGCCGCTATCTTGGCGTCCCGCTTTCTGTCCATAGGCTGAGACGCTCCGAGGAGCAGTCGCTGATCGACAAGGTTGCAGCCAGAATTCCTGGCTGGAAGGGGGAATCTTTTGAACGTGGCTGGTCGCACTGCTCTTGTTAAGGCGACCATGTCGGCAATACCGGTTCACACTTCAATTGCACTCTGCCTATCGCCGTGGGCCATCGACGTCATCGACAAACTTCGACGCTCTTTCTTATGAGCGGGTACAGACAACGTCGCTGGGGGCAAATGCAAGGTCGCCTGGCCACTAGTCTGCCGACCAAAGGAGCTGGGCGGCCTCGGCATCTTTGATCTAAGGCGGACTGGAGTGGCGCTGCGCATCCGTTGGGTCTGGAAGGACCGAGAGGCTGGTGCAGCGCCAAACTCTAAGGACAGGGTGTCTCTAGCGCTCTTTGATGCAGCGACGGTGCTTCAGCTAGGCGACGGCAAAGCAACTTACTTCTGGACAGATCGCTGGATTCAGGGGGACAGCATCAAGTCGTTTGCGCCCAACGTCTTCTCTGCCGTTCGGGCGCGCAAGAGGCGGTGCCTGGTTGCGGATGCTCTCCCCGGTGATGCTTGGGTTCGCCACATTTCTGGACCGATCACAATGCAGCTATTGATTGAGTTCAATAAAATCTGTGATTTGCTGCGCCATATCCAGCTCTCAGACACTCCGGACACCTTCTGCTGGAGGCTTCCTGGCAATGGCACCTACTCGGCCGCCTCAGCGTATGGGGCTATGTTCTTTGGCTCCTCGTTGCCCATCGGCGCCAAAGAAATCTGGAAGACTGCAGCCCCGCCGCGTGTGCGGTTCTTTTTCTGGCTTGTGTTGCACCGGCGTTGTTGGACTGCTGAACGACGTTTCCGTCACGGTTTGCAGAGCTCCGCGACTTGTGTCATGTGTGACCAGCTGCCTGAGACGATCGACCACATTCTACTGGGTTGCTGCTTCAGCAAGGAAGTTTGGCATATGTGCCTCAACAAGCTGTGCTTGCAGGATCTCGTTATGGTCAACGAGGAGCACGTCATGTCCTGGTGGGTTAAGAACAGAAAAGGAGTCCCCAAAGTCCTCCGCCGTGGTTTCGACTCACTCTTTTTCCTTGTGGGCTGGACGCTCTGGAAGGAACGAAACGCGAGAACTTTTGACGCAGTGGCCTCGTCGCCGTTGCAGCTCCTGACAAAAATCATGGATGAGGCTGCGGTTTGGGGGCTGGCGGGCTTCAAACCAATCCAAGCGCTCCTAGTGCTGCCCTCTGTGTGGTCTTCCGGCTAGCCACCTTGGCTACTTTGCTGTTTGTTCTCTTAAGCTTGTTTGTGTTCTCTTAAGCTTGTTTCTGCCTCTAGGCTCCGCTTGGGGTTACCGTGTAACCAGCTTGTAAACTCTGCTCCTTCTTAATGAAATACACGCTGAGCGTGGTCTTTAAAAACTATTGGCTGCTTGTTTACTTATGAAATAGGTACTTGCTACTTGTAAATTTTGTTTTATCTTTAAATTTGTAAGTTTAGTGGCAAAATTCATAAAAATGGCACTATTAGGGGCTGCTAGGTTTGTTTCAATAATTGCCAGTTTTGTTTAGCTCCCAGTGTTCTCTATTGATAGGATTTGTGAAGATTCTCATCCAGCTTCTTTTTGCCTGATTGCAGAAATATATATATGTTTGACTCTGATTATTATCTTATAATATCACTAAATGTGTAATTCTGACCTTCACTTTGTATATTGTTACATTGAATAGCGTACTGTAGTTCTACTGTAAGTGTTTCCTTTATATACTTGCTCAAATCTGTCCTTTAAACTACAACATCGTTATTTGATTGCTCGGGTGCTGCTGCAATATCGGTAGGACCTGGTTGTCTGTATGTACAACAAAATTCTCTGTATTTGGAATTTTGAGACAAAAAATGAGCTAAGAGGATAACCTATTATCCAATATCGATAACGCAGTGTAGTTATCAAAATCTATTTTCCAATATCGATAACGCAGTGTAGTTATCAAAATCTATCAGTACATAATACACATGTGAATATGCTAAACTGAAAGTTGTCAGCTTGCACAATGCAGGCCTTGATTCAATGGGTTCTCAGCTATTGTTCTCTTTTAGTTCAGATTTTCTTGCTGAATGAAAACTGAAAAGTTCAGGTCAAACTGTTTTCAGTCACTCGATTCGCTCTTGTATACTCTTGATTTCAATGAGTAATTTGTAACCTTGGAGTAACTGTTTGCTCTTGATTTGGTAGGAGGTGGCTTCCAAGGTCAAGACTGCTGGAAAGGCCAGGTACAATGCCACAATCTCACACAGCGACAACGCCGAGTTTGAGAACCTGAAGTAGCTTAACATGACACAACAAAAAAGGCCGTCTAGTTAAGTTTTGAGTAGTACACCATAATCTGCATGTATACTTTGGTGTCTCATTAACGTCATCAGTAGATAGGTACGGAGTACAAGTGTGCAAGCACATGGAAGAGTAGGGGTGAATGTGTGACTTTGCATGGCACAAGTACTAGACAGTTCAGTTTGTGCGTCTACATATTCTTGGTATAGTCTTGATTTGAAACCTGTACTGCCGAACAATAATTTTTTTATGTACGGGAATTAAACCTTATGGAATGGCACCCAGGCCTGGTTTGAGTGACACGCATGGATTCCCTGAAACCATGCCTGGTTCCGATCCTGTTCGGGAACCATTCCTAGACTGCCGAACGAGGCCTAAGAGAGAATCTTTTCCTGGTTCCTTGTGCTGTAGTCATGTTAAGCAACAGTTCACGTCCTCCACTCATCTCCTCAATTCTCTCACCTTTATGTTGGATTTTTGACGACATGACATGGATAGTCTTACAGCCTACTAAGTAGAATTTATTATACTTGATCTAATGTGATGAGCAAACATTTGCCCAAAAAATAACGAATCATCTAGCCGTATCTTTCCTTTTTAGTAAATATTTGTTTCTATAACTTCCTATTTTTATAAAATTTTATATTATACAGGTGGATATACGATATCTAGATACATAATAAAAGTTGTATATCTAGAAAAGTCAAACGACCTATAAATTAGAACAGATGGAGGACCAGGCACGCCTATAGCCCAAAACTTACTGCTTTTTCTTATTCTGAGTTAATGGTAATGGGAAGATCCTCATAAAAAACATGTGTAACCTTTGCAACGACGAAAGGGTAAACCTAGCATTAATCCGGTCAAACAGTTGGAACACCAAGCTCCCAGGTACCTCACTGCTGGTTTCCTTTTGTGTGCTTAAAGAAACCACACGGCTTCATGAATATTCAAGCTGGCATCACAACACTGATATGGATGATGGATCACAGTTTCAATCTTGGGCATCCTTTATTCACTGCTCAGGTTTTCAATGTATAATGTTTACAGGCTAAAAGAATGAATCATTCTAAATGACCTCATCTTTCTTTGGCCACAGAGTTCTAAATGGCAAGTACCTCCAAATACAGATTGTATGGTTTATATATGATATACAAACTGGCCACGAGTATGGTATATGAGATACAGAAATTGTACACTACATAGGCCCAAGACAAGCCTGTCCTAAGCTGAAGGGCTGATCCTTCCAGAAATCTTGAACAAAAGGAACGCCACCAAGCTCATTCTGTGCTCGGAACGCTTGCGATCTCAGGTACCTCGCTGCTGGCTTTCACGGCGCCAGCAAAACTGCAAATCTTGTTCAGGGCGCTCAGGTAAGCTCTGACGCTGGACACCACAATGTCCATGGATGCCCCGCTCCCACTGAAGTCAACAGACACGGAGAAGCGGTGAGAGAAGAACAGAATAGCTGGGAGCATGGAAGAAATGGAAACAGATTTCAAAGGACTGTTATAACCTGAAGGAGCGGTTGAAAGAGCGGCCAGTCAAGGCATGTTTGGCGTTGATGCTCACATCTCCAGTGACAACAACTCGAGTTGTTGCAATTGCGTCAATGCCTTCTGTGACTGATGTCATGCTATATTCTCGTAGAACGGTTGGAATCTGTAGATTGTTAGTCCAATAAGATTTCTGTTCATTGTGATCGTTCGGTAGTCAAAGAACAAAATAAATGAATCTGATGAGTTAGGTACAATCCCTGCCTGCACCAGTCCAGACTGATAGGAGACAACCCATGTTATACTCAATATTGTGTTAGATGATTAAATATTTGACATCTCTTTTTTTCCCAACCCCAGTTGCTTTCTACTCAATCCATTCCAAATTGTAAGTCGTTTGACTTTTTTAATATCAAGTTTGACCACTCGTTTTATTCAAAGTTTTATACAAAATATCATTTTTTTTGTTGTGTATTGGTTTATTAATAAAAGTTCTTCAAGAATGACTTCAATTTGACTATATTTGCATAATTTTTTTTGAATAAGACGAGTGGTCAAACTAGGGGTAAAAAAAGTCAAACGACTTACAATTTGGGATGGAGGTAGTAGTTAAAATGACACCATAAAAGAGTAATATGTCCAATTTTCAAAGGCAGACAGGAAGTGCTGTCAATAGAATATCTATCTCATGTCACATTGTATGATACTGCAGCTTTTGAAATAGGCCTTGGTGCCTTCCCAAGCAGAACAACTGACACTTCTTTCTTTCTCAAGCTGCTAAAACATACTCAGACACAATGCTCCAATAAATCATGGTAATAATCACAAGTCATGTCCCTGTATAGATGTAATTTTATTTTTGACATCAAGCCAGTGTATCATCTCTAGAAATCCAGCTGCTTGTGATAAATTTCATGCAAATTCTAGGAAAATTGTGGGTAATCATGATGAAAATACAGCCAGAGATTCACCCAGATACATGTATTTCTAGTCCATATCGAGAAAAAAAACGAGTACTTCTATTACTAAAAGAAAATGCAACATTCATATTTGTTCACGTTTGAAGTAGTGTACCAGTGCAAGAAAAATACCCAAAAAAACAGCATCCATATTCCATCGTTAGAAGCAGTGTACCACTGCAAGAAAGATCAAAATTGTGGTGGCAACAAACCTGGATTATTTGGTCAACAGCCTTGTAAGCTGCATCGACTGGACCTGTTCCGACTGAACATGCTATTCTCTCCTCTCCATCTGGTCCTATCAATTTCACCGTTGCCGTAGATAAACTAAGTGTACCGCATGTTGCCTGCAAAAGGATGAATCACATTTGAAACTTAGCATATCACGTTTCTGCTAACCAAAGTTTAGTAAACTGCAGCTCAACTATACCTGTACATCAGCAAGGGACCAAATAAGCTTAGGCTGGAATATCTCATCTGACAATAACGCTTCTAAGTCTTCATCAGTTACACGCTACAAATCATGAACAAATTATTTAGTTTCCATGTGTACAGAATGTACATGTTATAATATATGACAAATAAAACAGAACACGAAAGGAAGCAGCCCTCCCAGGGAATGCAATGATTAAATAAAAATGTAGAGGTGAAAAGGTGACATGGCCCAAAAAGGAATGTGGAAGCTATTAAACAATGCATGCAATTTTTTTAAAGATTATAGTAAAATGATGGAGATGACATTGGGTAATAAAAAGGTGGCATGGCCCAAAAAGGAAGGTCACATAAGAAATAGAGTAAGTATGCTTCAGAAAAGAGTCACCTTTTTCTTCTCTGCAACCTCTTTGTAGCGTTTAAAGAAGTCCTCAAATTCCTTGTCACCGATTTCATATCCAAGCTACAGTTTGAACAACGAAGATCATATCAGTTAACAATAAGAACTGGAACATAAAAAAGAAGAACTTGAACAGAAAGCCCTAGTTGTGAGTAGAAAAACAAAGAAAACATCTAAGCTGTACCTCCACTAGCTTAGATCTCACAGCATGCCTTCCACTGAAAGTAAGAACAGAAAACATTAGTATGGATGTGATTCTCAAATTTGATCTAATTTATTGCTGTATGCATGCCTAATTGTAAATATAGCAAACAAAGAATTTCAGAAGCATAATCCTGATAATAAATAGATTAATTAAAGACTAAATATTTGATTTCCAAGAAAAACTATCAAACTTCCAGTTCAAGAATATAGTACATATAGCATAATGATAGAATTATAGGATTTATGTTGTGACTGAAGTCTAATGCTTTACATCATACCCTACTACCACCAATACTTTTGTAGTTTTGTAACACTAACTGTACACATGTCACCAACAGCTAATGCCGACCTAGTAGCCATAACATACAAGCATTCAAAATTTAAGCATTTGGGGCTCCTTTGTTGTAGCATGAACACTGAATCAGCAAAACGATGAAGTTGAATATTTGAGAAAGTGAACTAAATAGGGAAAGGTGTATTGCATGATACCTGAGTTTCCCAAGAACAATACCAAATTCGTTTGCACGTGTCAAACCAATATCATCAGGCGATATAATTTCATAAGTTCCTTTGTTTTTAAGCATGCCATCCTACAAAACAAAACAAAACAAAAGAAAAAAGAATGAAAGTAAACATAAAGAATAGTCCACTCTTTAATGAGAATAGTGAGGGGCCCTTTGGAATGCAAGAATTTCACAGGAAACATGAAAAAAAATCCCGCATTCCAATTTCCAAGGGGGCCTTAAATCATATATGTATGAGATCAACAGTTACCAAAAAATTAAATATCTTAGAGGCTCAGAGTCAGCAAGGTGAAACAATGGTTGATCCATCACAATGGTGAAAATAATTATTTACAATATATAGATAAGTTGCATTGGCAGTTGAGAACAAAGTACCAAGGAAGTGAAAAGGAGCAGTGCTACTTATTTATTTACAAGGTGCGTGAACAACAACCCAACACTGCTACAATCGCAAATAAGTTGATGGTAGTAAGGAGACTGCAAATGTGTTTACCTGATGAATTCCACTTTCATGAGCAAATGCATTGGCACCAACAATAGCTTTATGTGGTTGTACGATCAGTCCACTATGCTCTTGTACCTAGAATAGTTAGAGCATTTGTGCCAGAAAATCAGTCATCTCAAAAATGTATAAGAGACCAAAAGGAAAAACAAACAAGACAAGAAATGATAATTGTACCATTTTGCTCGTCAAAGTGATATGCCGAGAATCGATTCCAGTATAGAGACCATTTAACAGTTCTCTGCGGCATTTAATTGCCATGACAACCTTTAAAGGAGATCAGAAAATATTAGGCACGTACAAACACCCAATCAGCAATTCAGATTCCTCTCCAAAACTCATCAGACTACTTTGTAAGGCACTGTCAACAGATAAATATGACTAAGGCATCAGCTCACCTCCTCCAAAGAAGCATTTCCAGCTCTTTCACCAATACCATTAATAGTAACCTCTAATTGTCGTGCCCCTGCACGAGCGCCCTAAAGTTAAGTCAAAGTAGTAGCCCGATTAAGATCAGACCAATGATAACAAATTATATAAAAATATAAATAAGAAATAGAAAGGTAGTACCGCTAAAGTGTTGGCAGTCGCAAGACCAAGGTCATTCTGGCAATGAGTTGAAATGATAGCATTTTCAATTCCAGGAGTGTTTGCCTTTATATCAGCAATTAACTTCCCAAATTCATAAGGAAGATTGTATCCGACAGTGTCCGGGATATTGAGAGTTGTAGCTCCAGCTTTTATGACTTCCCCTAGAATATGATACAAGAACTCTCTATTTGACCTGGATGGAAAAGTGGAACCAATCATGGCACAGCCACTTGGACACCGGGGAAAAAGGATCATTTTTTTGTAAATAAATACTATAAAATTCCTTTGAGGGCATCCTAGCATGAGCTAACTTCAGCATCCTTTTGCACCAGAAAATGTCCAATCCCAAAAAGGGAAAAAAAATATGTAGTACCTTACCAGGCTAAGCATGGAACTAAGTTTCAGTAACCACCAACTACTATTAGTTTATTACCCTGTTTTGATTCGCTAAGAAAGTTGCCTCCCTCTGAAACTGAAGAAGCACTACTCTGTAAACTATGAGAAGCTAACTAGAATACTTAGCAGGCATGCATAACTTTGCCTCAAAGTGAAGAAATCAACTCGTGTTGGACTAAATTGGGACCGTTTTTGTGTGTGCTAGATTACTGGTTGATTTGTGAACTTTCAATTAGATGAGTTGGGAATCTTAAACCAGCTTATACTTTTCTTGGTACCAAAAAAAAATGGACCTTACTTACAGGCTTTCAGATTCGGAGAATGCAGCTAAAGAATCAACCAAAATCTGATTTTTCGCAACTGCAAAGAGTGGTACATACATACCTGCCGGCGTCCTCGGGGCTGAACTCGACGTCAGTGCATCCGAGGCTGCGGGCGTAGGCCACCATGTCCCTGGCAATGGCCGCCACCTGCTCGGGGGTCTTCCTGAGCTTATGCTGCATGTGGATGTCGCTGGTGGCGATGAAGGTGTGGATCCGGGGCCGTCGCGCGTGGCGCACGGCCTCCCACGCCGCGTCGATGTCCTTCCTGTTGCACCGCGAGAGGCCACAGATGACCGGCACGTGCGTGGCGTCGGCGCCACCGTCGTCCCCGGCGGGTGCGGGGTTGCCGACCTCGATGGCGATGGAGCGCACGGCGTCGAGGTCGTCGGGGGAGGAAGCCGGGAACCCGGCCTCGATGATGTCGACGCCGAGGCGGGCCAGCTGGCGCGCGACGACGAGCTTCTGCGCGCTCGTCATCGTGGCGCCCGGGGACTGCTCCCCGTCGCGCAGCGTGGTGTCGAAGATTCGCACGTAGTTTGGGTCGTCGATGCGGTTCGGGACGTACTCCGGCCGCCGCTGCTGCTGCCCCCGCGGCGGCGGAGGCTGCTGCTGCGACGCTCGGGCGGAGACCGCACGGAGGCGGCGCGCGGCGGAGAGGACATGGGCGGAGGAGAGGAATCTTGGGGATGGAAAGCGGGTGGCTTTTGGTGCGGGGGTCGTTTTGGTGGTGGAGCAGAAAGGTTTAGCGGGGGAGGAGAGCAGCGAGGACGCCATGGTTGGTCGGCCGTCGGCGTGGGTTTAGTTGACGGCGGCGACGGCGGTGGAGATTAAATTATTGGGGAAATGTGATGATTTGGAGACGGCACTCCACTCCAGTCCTACACGGCAGAGGCACTGAGGAGGCAGGGATGAGTCAGAGATGGTGGTGGATCATGGTTATCCTGGACCGACGGGGATGAGGAGGAGGAGGAGGATGACGCCGATGAGGTTTCGTGGGCGCCACGGAGCGCCTGGTGTCGTTTAGTTCTGAGCAGAGCAGAGCAGACAAGACAAGAGAGCAGAGGAGGGCAGCGCGGCGGCGGCGGCGGCGAGCATGCGAGAGTGGTGACCGTGGCGAGTCCGTGCCCGTGCGCAAGAGCTT
>Ga0182004_10003738_pt1 | contig 12160 bp, 9 predicted proteins | sample Sormic07211540_1_FD_120479 | JGI IMG/M metagenome (GOLD analysis project Ga0182004, IMG submission 120479) | Endophyte microbial communities from Sorghum bicolor roots, Mead, Nebraska, USA - 072115-40_1 MetaG | ecosystem: Host-associated > Plants > Roots > Unclassified | place: USA: Nebraska... | reverse complement strand
GCTTCTCACAAATTTAGCACAAACTATAACAAAATTCTCACTAGAACAAATTTTGTTACACTTTTTCTGGAACAACTTCAGCTAAAAAACTGCTTCATAAGAGGAACTGGAGTTAAGTCCTTTTGGGAGAAACAGCCGCACAGAGCTGATAAAAACGATCTCACAAATTACAGTTTCGGCATACGGCACATCTATACCAATCAAAGCTCTGTTTCACTAACAGAATGTCTAACAAAGGTGACGTTCTGTTTATGCTCTAACAGAGGCACAGAGCTGAAGCAGATTTAGCCCACTCAGTCTTTATTGCCGACAGCTTCTTCAGAGTCTCTAAGCCACTCCTGAAGTTTCAGTTCCTGTTCTTCTTTGAACTTATTGTAAGCCTCCACTGTTTCGGAGACGCCGGTAGCAGGCAAGCTACGGTTCGTTCCAGTCGTACCATCTGACAACCGACTTGAAATGGGGAGGTCATCCTTTTCTGTATCTGGTGTAGATGCCCCTTGTCCACCAGCTTGTGACGATTCTGGGGCAGCAGAAGACGCTGAATTCTCGCTAATATCATCTTTGGTTGTAAAGTCAGGCTGTGGCCACCTGAAACTGGATGCCTTTTGCTTCGCAGTGTTGAACATTGAAGAGAGGTAGTTCCTTCTGCTACTTCCATTGGTAGAGCCCAATTCATCCCAAGTTCCTGAGCTTTTCCTTGACTCGAACCCCCAACTGGGGTTCTGGATCAACCTGATAGCAACGAAGTTTTCTCTTAAAACCAACTCTACAAGATGATGCTCAGCACAGACAAGATATGTACAGCAACGAATTACGGGTTTGACAAGCGAAGTTACTATAGTGATTTATTGTCCAAGAAGCAAGATGCTTGGAACCTAACTGGAGAGCTCAAGCAAAAGACAGTTGATCATAATTAACTTCAGACTACATAAACAACATATCAAGTTGTACTGTTCTTAAATGAATAAGGCAAAAAGGCAAAAGCCTTTTAGCCATAAAAATGGTGATAAAAAAGTTCAGCATATTTTTAAAGATAATAGTTGTAAAAATAAAAGAAAGTCCCCAGGAATTAGTATATTTGTACCCTCTCTTTGGCTGGGTCTTTGACATTATTTGCAGTGATCTACTTATGTCCTTGATCATGTCATCAGCCAGTGGAAGTCCAAAATCAGCCATGGATCTCACAGCACAAATAGAATCCTCCATGTCTTCTGTGTGCAGTATCACCTCGTGAGTCTTTTCTGCAAGCTTACCCTGATGACAGAAACAAAACTCATGTTAGATCCATACAGAAAAATATCAGCATCTTGATGTGTAGTACCAACTACCAAGGGCAAACCACATCATCAGATGGTTTAGCAGATTACCAGCAGGCAGCAGCAAGAGAAATATTACTTTGTTTGTTCCAGAAATTTTGTATTAGATTAATTCAGATTCAGATGATAGGACATCTTACACTAAAAACGTGGCATCAAATTTGTGCTCCTCCGTACCATGAAGCCATATTAAAGCAGTGAATGGCTTTCATGAAACTATATCCTGCAATTCTACATCACTGGAAACCCAGTTGCTAATCAACCACAACATTAAAGCTTACCTGTATCCAAACTAAACCAAGTAGACACCCAACAGCAAGAAACTGTATTAGACAAGGCACTTGAGTGGTATCATGGTAATCTGGCAAGGATGCACATAACCCAAATCCTCAATGCAACTAACTAACAAGCTGCTAAATATGAACACCCTAATCAATTACTAGCAAGTTTGCCAGTAATGCAGCAAAACACAAAAGAATGTCCTATTCTTTTCAGCTTGCCTCCCAATAAAGCTCAAATCTTTGATTTCATCCATTACTTGGGTCGATATACTATTCGTTACAGACGAATCGCCCCCAATAAACCAATACGAATGCTAATCCCCAAAGCACAACTCAACACGCAAAAAGGGGAGGAAGCAAAGCAATTAAGCAAAGAGGGGGAGAGGAAGGCAGGCCAGGCGGTGGACCTTGACGTCGAGGAGGAGAGGCATGGAGGCCCGGGCGTGCTGCTGGACGAAGTAGAGCCCGACGGAGGGCTCGTTGGCGACGTACTTGATCATCCCGTCCACGCCGTCCTTCACTGCACAACCAGCACCAGACCCCCAAAAAATGACGCGGTAAGCGAGGTGCTCGACGGGAATCCCCAAAGGAGGAGGGAGAATGAGAACAGGGCGGAGGGAAATTGGTCGCCACGGTTACCGCGGAGGAAGCCGTCGGCGGGGGAGAGCGGCAACGACGACCCGGCAGCAGCGGAGGAGGAGGAGGAAGAGGGGCGGTGGTGCATGTCCGCGCCCGCCGGCGGCCGACCATCACGGACTCGCCGCCTCCGCTCGTCCAGGAGTTCTCAGATTCGCCGCCGCTCGGAGAGGAAACAGCTGCGGAAAAGATCGATTTGGGAGCCTCTCTCCGTCTATTAGAGCTATCTCTCTCTTTCTATCTCCTGCGGGGAAAGAGGTTGAAGAACAGACAAATTATTGTGCTCCTGACAGCTGCAACTACCCGCGCTATGTTACTGGAAAAATAGGATTTTCAAGCATAATTTCCTACTTGTGCAATTCCTTTTTTTCACAAATAAAAAACTCCTGCGATTATTTTTTTAATAATAATAATATAAAATCTCACAAAATTCTTGATTTCCTAGAGCTATCTCGGTCGTCAAAATCAGCAATGGAGCAAATTGGATTTTTTTGTCGTTTGGTAGATATAAGATAAAGCTCAATAATTAACAAACACTATAAAGTTTAAACATCTTAGGGTGTGATTGGTTTTGGGACACGGGGCTTCATTGTAGTTTTTGGATAAGATGGTCTTTGCTATATGTTTGGTTAGAGGGACGGAGACAAAGGAGATACATCACCATTGTACTTAGTTATATGTCATTTGGAGACTCGTATGTCATCCTCTCTCACCTTCTTCTCCTTCGTCCTTCAACATGCCAGGGCATGCTAGGGCCAGGGCTGAGCTCGCACCAAGGCCATGCCACCCACGCTAGGGCTGGGCTAGGGTTGCCCATGGCCAGGGCCGAGCTCGCACCAAGGCCATGCCACCCACGCTAGAGCTGGGCTAGGGATGCCCACGCCAAGGTTCGAGGCTAAGCTCGCGTGGGCATGTGGCCAACGGAAGGAGGGCACATGATGACAATAGAAGAGAACGGCGTCAAGACTCGAGAGAGGTCAAAACTCGTACATCAGATTTGAAGAGACGCCTAGGGACAACATCCTAGAAGAATAGTCTTTTGTGGGGCAGTTCCATCTCACATGTCCCTCAAACTAGACACCCGAACGAAGTGTGATACCTATCCCGTCCCCAACCAAACACATCCTAGAGTTTCTAACCCTAGAATGGAACATCAAAAATTATGAAGTTCTCAAACCTCATACATTTAATTTAACATACACCTTCTAATAATAGTCAAGGCGTCGACATGATAGGCATTAGGTGTCCTCCAAGCAAAGGTCATGGCAGGACAGCCAACAAGAACACAAGAGAAGTCTAGAGCATCCAAGTCAGACTAGATCAATAGTAAGTTTTATTGTATATATAATTGTATATGATAGGCATTAGGTTTCCTTTTTTTGATTTGTAGCTTTCATCGCACTTCATCGATTCAGCGGATGCATTCCTCTCCATCTTTACCAGAATCAGATACTAACTTTTTTTTTTCTTTTTTGAAATGCAGATGCTTTCAGCTGCCATATTCTGTCAGAATGAATCATTCTTTCCTTGAGCTTCATACAGTCGATACATAAGCGACTATATAAACATTAGGTATTCCGTTTATGTACACAGTTATGCAGTTTGTCTGTGGTAAATGTATATAGTTTTTACAGCAGATGTGAGGACAAAGAAACAAGCCCCACTATCTGGTACTGATCATCCTACTGAAGAATTGTGATGCAGTGATTAACTGATAAATTGGCCCCGAAACAATGAAGACATGGTTTTGATCTCTTCTAGTAGGGGTCTGAAGAATATCTGCAAGAGAGAGGTGCATGCAAATATATCATTACTTCACATGATAAACCTTCATCAGACAATAGAAAACAAATATTTTGACAGGTTTCAATAATATAATAGAATGATGCTAACACAGTGGTGCAGCAAATTTGATTGAGTAACCTCCTCAAGATAACACAGAAAATTGCAAGGAAAAGGAAAGTGCTTCACTGTTCATGACTCAAGAGGGACGCCATAACTTATGCATAGATCTCAACCTTTTCGTACTCACACAACAGTCTTTGTTTATTTCTTTTTTTAAAAAAAAAATGTGCACTGGAGATATTTCGTTTATCTGTCAAGGTATAACTCTAAGATAAACAATTTACAAGGCATTAGCTAAGTACTTACCATTTAGAATTCTCATTTGCTTCTTCTTTGTGCAAACTTCCATTAGTATTCTGCAAAGTAGGGGATGGCTCCCTCGGATTGCCTTGGTTGTTTAACAGTTGAGAGAAACCCTGCCAAAATCCTACAGGCCGAGACTGAGTGCTTTCCTGATGCTCTTCAGATCGCTTTTCAAACAAACCAGCTGATCCTGGATTTAACTCAGAAAACCTTACAGCTCCAAGAAGTCTCTCAGGGAGCTCTGATTCATTTTGACTCTCAATGAGAAAGGCCAAATCTACAGTTAGCGTTGTGATATAGCCAAATGCCAAATGAACAATTGCATTTGCAACTATAGAAGACCCGATATCCACATCAACTTCAATGAAGTTTGATCCTTGAGTATACTTGCACGAGAGGGCTCTCCCCAATATACAAATGGCTTGTTCACCCACAGCAGTGCGAACAATCCAGGGCCCCTTAACAATGTTTGCTATTAACTTGAGCCTGGAGTTTCGGAAAGCATCATCTCCTTTCAAGAATTGGTCCATAAGTGAGCCTTCAGGTATAGCCTCCAGCGATACAAAGTAGAATATTGCACTGTAGTTATCCTTGGGCAGTTGCAAGTTGAATGCCCAGACAAAAGGCTGGTTACCACGTGAAACCTCCTCATCAATAGCTTTTCTAACTCGATGATTATTGTCTTTCAGGATCTCACAGATTTTTGCTGGTCCTTTGATCCAATCAAATCCAAGAGGCTTCAGAAGATATTCTCCACCTGGTATTTTTACCTTGTTTGTAAGATATTCAGGGCCTCTGACCATAAATGAATCACCAGAAGGAGTAGCCCAGCCATTAGGACAGTTTTCAGGTGTTAGACAGGGAACTGCTCCTCCTAACTTAACACTCTCTATCCATTGTTGCTCAGCCTCACCATTTGAAGAAGACATCTACAGAAAAAAAAAAATCCCAGGTCTAGTGAGTTCCTTGTATATTATTGAACTGAGAGTTCTCACACAAATAGAAAGACTTGCAGAGCAATGATAATGCTCATTACTTTACAATTTAGATTGCACCAACCAAAGCATTGACTAATGTAATGTCATAAATGTTCTCCCAAATAAGGGATATTGGTCTGTAACATTGAATGAAGACATTTACCACCTGTTAATATTTGACAAAAAATCCTTCTTCCAAATGACTTTTACATCTATGTGGCAACTAAAGAGATGAGTGATCAAATTTTGTAGGGTAAGTGATTAACATATAGTCAAGCATATTCATAGCATGGAGCATAGTTGGTGCTTCTTCCCTTGGGACTTGGTTTTTTTGTTTTGGCTCTTTTTTTTATCAGGTATAACTGGGATGCACACAACCCACACACTCCACACTCACACCACACACACAAGTGTGCGTGTCCATACACACGCAAAGAAGAGATTGGGAGGAGGCTCTCTAGCCTCCAGTGCACGGGAAACGCATCCAGAAAATAGGTGCGACACCACTAGACCACAAGCCCATTTGCTTTTTTGGCTCTTTTGAGGCCATGTAGACTTTTACCTATCTGTTTCATATTTTACACTATAATATACTTACCACAGTAAGAATTTCCCGTCTCTTTTGCTAAAAAGCATATCATAAACTATGAAAAATGTGGTAGAAAGGACCTACACAGAGCCAGCCCTCGGTGGCATGCCTGTAATCAGGAGTATAGCAGCGTACTGCACAGAGCAGCAACTTTTTACACCACCAAATAGCTTAGGACGCAATCCAACCACAAATAAGCATTATACAGTTAGAACAGGGTAACATGTAGAACCGAACACTAGTTACTATGGTGTCGGTAAGGTGGCAGGGAAGGAGTAGGAGGAGAACCTAGACTATGCAGATTGTAGTCTCCGTTAGGAGGAGAGCGAGGTTTTGCACCTCCGGATCCCTATTTTGATCAGAGGGAAGAAGAGATAGGTAATTTCATTCTTGATTCATTCTATCAGCCGAGTGGCTTTACATAGGCCAGTGGCCAGCTCCAATCACTCCTTAATTCTATCACTCTTTCTTGATCCTCTCAATCACTCTATCTTATTTCTTTAATTCTCTCAATTTGTTTCCCTTCCTAATTATGCCTATGACTTACCGGATCAGCCACTGGTTGCCTTGTTGCTGCGACGCTTCAATGACTTCCCCCACATGACACTAGTACTACCCAATAAGTATGATGCAACCATGACACTTCGACGCCTACATCCACATAATAACTAGTTAAGTTCAGCAAGAAGGCATAACATCGTTGCTAATGTGATGTTCGCCTCCAACTATGGAGGTAGAAACTCCTCTAGTTCTAACTCTTCCTCCAATTCCTTGATTGACTGACAGATTTGGGAACGTCGTCCCACTGTGGGCTAAGGTTCTGCAGCCAGAGCGAGATGGTGGCGTGCCGCTAGCTGCAATGGAATCAGCTCAACAACTGCACAGCAAAGGAAAAAAAAACCTTTTTTATTTTATTTTTAATTTTATTTTGCAGGGCTCTGCACTGTGCTAGAGGATCGGAAGTCCCTCCTTATCCAGCTACTCCACCACACCAGCAAGAAATCGCCCAGGGGCCGGCAGCATCAAAGCAGGAGGAATGAGCCAGGAGAGACCCCAAGAAGAAGGTCCCGCTGAGCCGAATCAACCCCTCGAACCTGACGAATTCGTCGGACACCACCGGACCCGACCCCACCATCGGCCCATCTCAAGCTCTTGGCGGTTTTTGCTCGTCCAGGCTCCGTCCGACGAACAAGCAGTAGCAGCATCAGCAGCTGCTCGGGGGGAGGCGAGCGGAGCAAGCAAAGGGAATCGCGCAGGAGGGGAGCGGCAAAGCTCACCTTTGGGGATCCTGAGTCCTGACGACTGACGACGACGCGCCGGGGAATGAAGTGGCAGTAGGAGCGGACAAGATCCCCGAGCCGCAGCGCCGCGATGACTCGATCTGAAGAGGCCTCTGGGTTGTGGATTGCGTCGGACGTTTGGTTGCCGGCCGGAGAAGGAAGGAAGGAAGGGGAAGGGGAGCTTTGTCCTTGCGTAGCCGTAGCTGCGACTGCGATGCAGGCAGGCGCTGATGACGTGACGACGGCGACACCGGCATCCCGGTCCAGCATGATTGGCGTGATAATACAGTTCCTTCCTTTTGGAAGTTTCTTCCCTCCGTCTCGATTCTCAAAATACTAATTGTATTTTTTTAAAAAAACTAGTTTTATTGAAAATATTATCAACCTTGTATCTCCTAATATATTATTATAACAATATATTCTCATAATACTTACTCTCTCCGTCTAAAAAAAAATTGCTGTAGTTGAGTTTCAGACATCTTGTTTGGCCATCCGTCTTATTATAATTTTTTTACAAATATCGTCTATTTTAATATGTTTTATTTGATTATTAGAGGTACTTTAATAATAATTTATAAATTTTAGATTTTTTATAAAAATTTTAAATAAGACGAGAAGTTAAACATGATTGGTTAAAGTTAAAAGCATCGGTCTTTTTGAGACGGGGAAATATTACGCATTAGTCTATATATATACAGTATATATTACAACTATTTTAAAATAAATGCATTTTCTAGATATGCACATAGGATCATATTTTCGGACAGAGAGGATATTAATTGGTTACTAAAAAAACGATATGGGTGGCTTTTTTTTTTGGGTACGGAGGGTGCTTGTCGTCATCATTGTCACGCGTGCTTGGCTTTCTGATCCGAGTGCCCTTGCCTCTGCCTTTGGCATGGCCACCGTCCATTGCCGTCAGCACCGTCGCGACACCCTGAGGTTCACTCTTAGGCCTTAGCCCTCTCCACAACCCTCAATTCTCCCTCTTCACATATTCTAGGTGTTCACTTTTGTGGTACTATTGTTGCACTCTTCGATGGCTTCAACTGCTGTATTTGCCAAGTATTCTTTGGATCCATATAAGGATTCTAAGAATCCGAATAGAAAAAAAAATTCTCAAAATCCTTAAATTTTATCTAAATAGAGATTTTCGAGTATTCACAACTTCCACTCTTACCACCACCCGTCACTCCATATACGGCATACCGCATTATTACCATAATCAAAGACTCTTCTACGTCCAACAAACCACAATAATAGGCGTGTTTCTGGAGCACAGGATAATATATTTTGATGTTCAAAGCACACATATATTACTGACAAGCATCACTTTTTTTTATTTGAAACAGCATCAGTTTGTTTCTTGATGCGTTGCCATTTTTTCTCACGAAAGATGGGTATAGTTGATGTTGATACCTACCGGCAAAATTCTCCATATCGAGCGGTGATCAGACGACCACAATAAGACCCTATTTAGTTCCAAAAATTTTCAAAATTTTTCAACACATCGAATCTTTAAACGCATACATAAAGACATTGTATTTATAATTAAACTTTCTCAAATAGAAAAATGATCTATATATAGTTTATCTGAGTAACTAATTACGCAGATAGTAATTTGCGAGATAAATCTTTTAAATCTAATTAATTTATAATTAAATAATAATTATCAAATAAAAATGAAAGTGCAATAACCAAACCTAAATTTTTTCACCACCTAAACAAGACCTGAAAAAGACGAATTTTCCCCGTAACGAAAAAACAAGCAAAGGAGAAAGGACTTGATTGGGAAGCGGCCTGACACTCCTCCCCAGTCCTCCCCCCACCCGATCCCCGGCCCCGCGGCTCGCCGCCGGACCTCCACCGCCGCCCTCGTCGCGAGTCACGCGCGCGGCGGCTTACTCTGCTGCCGTGCGGTGACGACAGGAAGAGACGCGGGGGGCAGGGGCGGAAGAAGTAAGAGGCCGCCACCGGATCTCGTGGAGCTGCCCCGCGCCGAGAGCGATCATGAGCTCTAGAAGCCTTGTCCGCCCCCCGGTGAGTTCTCCCGTCCGTTCTCTTCTGTTCCTTGTATGTGTTTTGCTTGCATGTTTGGTTGGTTGGCCGTCTCCGCGTCGGTAGCTGTCGGTTGGATTTGGTCGCTGAGTGAGGGCGCGAGGACGCGGAGGGGAAAAGTTCTTGACTACTGGAGTTCGAGGACAAGATGAGAGAGGATTGGGAGGAATGGATCAGTTTTCTTACCTTATGAATAGCCGAGTATGTTGCTTGCACACTGTTCTGCCGTTGTATGTTTGCTTTTTAAATCTGATGATATTTGTACCAGATTTTTCCTAAAGCCATTGTAATGTAAGCTACTCCCTATTCTCCCAAATTAAGTCCATTTGCACTTTAACACAAGAATTAAGGTGAGTTGTACAATGGGCTCATTGTGCACCAATTATTGCTAAAATTACAAAGATGGCAAGTTTATTGCATTGGTTGTTGTGCCTAGTAGGGGGTAGACTTGAAAGAATGAGAATGTTTTGATGTATTTATATTTGGGGCATTTGAGAAAAGAGTAGATGGACTTATATTTGGGATCATATGGAATAACAAATCTTACTCCCTGTGGTGGAAAATTAATGACGTTCTGATAGGCTTTGCCTGCAGCTAGTACAATTATCTGATCGGAAACAAAATTTATTACCACTCACAGGTAGTAGTAGTATCAAACGTCAATGCATGGTCTACCTCTACATGGGTGCTGGCTTACTTGTTTGCTTTAATCGGTAACAAGTGTGTAAAAACTACCTCTTTTGAGATCATCTGTTGTAACAGTCATTGTTTATACACCTGCCTGACAGTCTGTGTACCCTAACTAATGTCTAATGTTGTCTAAGTTAGTGGTTATTTCTTTGCTCTTTTCCTCATATGCATGGTAATCACCATGGCAGGTTTCCTGTAGTGCTGCTGTTAACGGAATTAATGGAGGCCTCACCTACAGTACATGTCGTTCAAGAAACTACTACTATCAGTATTCTCATACCACTAATTTGCAAAGTTCACCAGTAGACCAGATGCCTTTGCCTTGGAAATTAAGGAAATCGATTCAGCGAAATGCTTACTTTTTAACCCAGAAGAGGAAGTTCGTACCACACTGTTCATCAGACCTTAGTACCTCCTGCAGAGAAGAAGTACCCAACTATTTATCAATCAATGTTTTGCAAGACCAATCAAATACAAAACCTGGAGCTACTCGTAAAGTGCTTGTCATTTTGAACCCTAATTCTGGATTCCGAAGCTCTCGGGATGTTTTCTACAAGAAAGTGCAATCAACATTGAAGGTGAGACGTTCCTACCTTTTTTAGTCAAAACCTTCCTATTAATTACTAACACTTATGTTGATGCATTCATCAAAGTTTCTGTCATATCCAAAGAAATGAGTATTATCACCAGTTTAGTTCTGTATATACATAGTATGTACAAGACCATGAAAAAATACATCCTGTATGTGTTAGAAGAAAACCTCAGATACAATTCTTTCTTACCTGTAATTTATATATGTTCGTGTTTGAATTTTGATTTGGTGCAGCTTTCAGGCTTCAAGATGGAAGTCATCGAAACAGCATATGCCGGTCATGCAAAGGTTCTTTCTTCTACTGTCGACCTCCAAAAATTCCCTGATGGTAATATTAATTGTGTATCTCTTTTTTCTTGTTCTTTCCTTTTTGGCAATCAAATTCCTTTCTATTTCACTATTCAAGATGCTATCTTTTTTTTCTTGTTTACAGGTATTATATGTGTTGGTGGTGATGGGATCGTCAATGAGGTCATCTCTTTTCCTATCTTTCTTTCTTTCTGTATAGAAAATGAACTGGAATACAGTGTTGCTTTATTGCACCTGGGTGGACATTTTGTTTGCATCTACTCCCTCCATCTCAAATTATAAGTCATTCCAAGAATGTTGGAGAGTCAAAGCATCTCAACTTTGACCAAAATTTTAGAGAGAATTACAAAGATTTATAACATCAAATAGGTATAATATGAACATATAATTAATGAAGAATGTAATGATACTAATGACATCATAAATATTATTATTCTACCATATAAATTTGGTCAAACTTAAGATAGTTTGACTCTCCAAGATTCTTGGAATGACTTACCATTTGGGATGGAGGGAGTATTACATATAAAACATGTCTGTTAGATGGGACTGTTCTCATTGCTCTCATATAAAAACTACCAGTTTTAGCTCATGATTATGGCTGACCTCTAGCAGCAGTTGTTTATAGCAGTTTGGACTAGTATGTATTATATAGCACTGGCAGTTATCTGTCTTCAACTGGTAGTGGACACAAGTGCACCCTGGGCATTTTTATTGTTTTTTCTAGTCTGAAATTTATCTATCCTGCTGATGACATATTTCTCTATTTTAATGCAGGTTTTGAATGGATTACTTAGTAGAGATGATTTTGAAGTGGCAATTCGATTTCCCATTGGGATAATACCTGCTGGTTCTGATAATTCATTGGTGTGGACTGTTCTTGGCATCAGGGATCCTGTTTCTGCCGCAATTGCTTTAACTAAGGTACCTTGGTTATGTCATGTTCATTTATTTCATGCTAGATTGTACAGCCAAGGATTTCTCTGACTCGGCATATCATAAAACTTAACAATACATATTAATTTGTAAGGCCATTCTTCTGCAGGGAGGTTTCACACCAATAGATGTGTTTGCCGTAAAATGGATCCAAGCTGGAGTGACTCATTTTGGTTTGACAGCTTCCTACTATGGTTTCGTAGCTGATGGTAACTTTTCATTCTTCTGCGCATCTAATTCTGATATGATGCCCTTGCTATCTTAACTCTATCAACGAAATGATCCCAATGTTGTCGATGTAGGTTAGAAATTAATCAAATTATACGTACCTTTTTTTTTGTATTGTAT
>Ga0182004_10003737_pt1 | contig 12163 bp, 10 predicted proteins | sample Sormic07211540_1_FD_120479 | JGI IMG/M metagenome (GOLD analysis project Ga0182004, IMG submission 120479) | Endophyte microbial communities from Sorghum bicolor roots, Mead, Nebraska, USA - 072115-40_1 MetaG | ecosystem: Host-associated > Plants > Roots > Unclassified | place: USA: Nebraska... | reverse complement strand
TCAATTAATCTACCAGCTGAACCCTAGCCTATCGATGAGAAAGGCATGAACCTGATCGCAAACCTGGATGGCGGCGCAAAACTGAACCCTAGCCTATCGCGAGATCGAAGACAACGGGGAGAACCACGTACCTGATCGCAAAACTAAATGCCGGCGCAAGGAGGACGGGCGCGATCCGCGATCACTCGTCCGGTTCCCTAGTGGCGGCGCAAGGAGGACGATCGAGAGGGAGGACGTGCGGGAGGGAAGAGTTTCATGCGGGAAGGAAAAGTCCGACGCGCGCCATCCACCCTCCGAGAACCGCGACGCTCGATGGCAAGGAGATGCGTGTGCGCATTTTTACGCACCGGGAGGCTCTCGATGGCAACTTGGCAAAAATTGGCAAACTAAATGGAGAACTGTTGGAGATTGAAATTTTGATGTTTTGCCAAATTTTAGAGGATGGCAACCCATATAGGGAACTGTTAGAGATGCTCTAACTAGGCTCAAAAGATTCATCTTATGATTTACAGGCAAACTGTGCAATTAGTTTTTATTTTCGTTTATATCTAATGCTTCATGCATGTGCTCTAAGATTTAATGTGACGGAGAATCTTGAAAAGTTTTGGGTTTCGGGGTGAACTAAACAAGGCATATATTAGTATCTTCTACAGTAGATACCACTCCGTAAACAGTGGTCGAATCAAAACCACTGTTGAGATGCTTCATGCATGCTTCGGTTTCACATATATAGACATATATAGCCTGTTACGAATTAGTAATATAAATGTACTTTTACCGTTCCCATATAAAGCTCCTCCATCCGTAAGAAAATAAGGAAAAACAAAACAGAATACCTTGCAGAAAAGAAATAAACAGACAAGAAAATAAAAATCTACGAATAACATATATACCCTATCTTCAAGGAATTTGGCTCCATCGAACCTGATACCTCAGACATTTCTCGAAACCACAACTTCACTCATGAGCACACAAATGGAAACATTATTTTTTTTTATTATTTCTCATTTTTTTTTTCCAAAATCACCTCACCGGGAAATTGATTCTTCTCAACAGAAGCAGAAGAGACCCAAAAAATTTGCAACCCATATCACATACCCGTGCCAGCTGTCACCAGTCACCACCAAGCCAGACCCGTTAGCCCGCGACTCCACCCGCGTTGCCCCTCTATAAATACCCGCGCCCTCCGCACCTTTCCCCACCACCAGCAGAGATCTCGTGCTCGCCGCTATCAATTCGTTCCTTCTCCACAGCAACACATCCGCCTTCTAGAACCTTCTCGCCGCCGCCGCCGCCGCCACCACCCGTCGAAGCGAAGCAAAGCAATGGCCGGAGTCGGATCGAAGGCCCTCGCCGTGGTCGCCGTCCTGGCGGCCGTCGCCCTGTCGGTGGCCAACGCGGCTGATGCGCCCGCGCCCAGCCCCGTCTCCGCCGCCGGCGCCGCGTCGGCGCCCTTCGCCGCGGCACTCGTCGCCTCCGCCGCCTCCTTCCTCTTCGCCGCCGTCCGCCACTGAGCCGATGGGGGCCTGATGCCTCGTGCCTGCCCTGCCTACCTACCTAGCAGTACTTCCACCACCGCCGCCTTCGCCGCCTAGATCTATTTATTATTATTGGAGTGTTATTCAGTAGTAGTAGTAGTAGGGAGAGATTTCTTCGTAGCTCTCGTGTCGTCGTCGCATTTTGGTCGGATCTGGTGTGTCCTTGGTGGAGGTTGGGTTTCTACCGTATCGTGGTGTGTGTGTGTGTGTGTGTCGGTTGTGTGATCTGATGATCCCCCCTTGTAGATACTCTGCTTTCATCTCGCCGTGATCGTGAGTGGTGATTCTGTCTGGTTGCTACTGATATATTATTATTTCTTCTTATTATTATTGGTCCCATTTGAGACATGTGTTGTTGCTGATTTGTGTATTATTTCTTTCTCTGCGCTTGATTTATCGTTTACTCTGCTGCGTTCTGTGTATTGTTCGCTCCGTCGCTGCGAAATTTTGCGTCGCGGTTGGGATCCGTGACGCGTTAGATTTGTTTCTACTTCCGATCCGCGTCGCGTTGCATCGACGCAGGTTCTTTTTTGTTGTTGCCAGGAAGTAAATTAATTAATTATTACGATCTGAAAGACTGACTGACTGGGCTTTAACGTGTCTTGGTCTGTGGTGTGTTTCGATCTGGGTAGTTTTTTATTTCTGATGAGGATTCTCAGTCAGGCAGGAGAATGAACCTTGGGGCGTGTGTAGTTTAATGCCCTTCCTCTGCTGACAAAAGATTGATTCGGCGTCTTGTTTATGAAGGTCAGAAACTCATGAATAGTGGTGCCCAACCTTCATCAGTTCCTTAATATTTTGCTCTGAATGCAACAACGGCAGAAGTGGCAAATCTCAGTGCGGATTCAAAATTCCTAGCAAACAATGCCGGCAAAGTAAACATGGACTGGCGAGCGACCAGGAGCAGCACATGATCGCTGTTGTTGAGGCATGGAGCCATATGACCGCTCCTTTGGACGGTCCGGTCAGAGGTTCAGCTTGACCCAGACCTTTGCTGCCCTCCTCTTTTCATTTTCATTTCTCAATGGCCAATAACATTCAGCATCAACAGTGCTAGGCACTGCTACAAATCCTACAAACAGTCAGAACACCACACTCTTTCTTGTACTCTACAGGTAGACAAGAAAACGGTGATGCGTTGGCAGACGAGGAGGAGTTGAAGCGTGTAACAAACGGTTTACTACCCCTGTAGTACCTGTAGTGAGCGACGAGCGTGTATTATTCTGGCATGTTTGGTTGCTAGCCATAGTTTGCCACACTTTACCTTAGGCAAGTTTGATCAAGTTAGCAAGTATTTGGTTGACAACTAAGTTTAGGTATGATTCTTTTGGGCTCCACATGTCATAGGGTTAAAAAGTGTGGCAAGATTCCTTTAGGCATGGCAAAGTGTGGCAACCAATTTGCTAGCCATACTTTTTGTGGCTTGCCACATTTGTCTAAAGTTAGTTGTGGTAAAGTATGACTAGAAACCAAACATGTTGGGGTTGGGTCCATGCGATGTGACACCAGACAGGAAAGGGCGAAAGGCTAGAGAGAGCCGTGAAACCATGATGCGGTCGAGCGCGCGCCTCTGGACCCTGTGGCCCTGCAGCATCCATGTGCTGTCGTCCCTTCTGCCCCGCGTAGGGAGGCGTTCCGCCTTTTGCAGTCGTTTTCGCGGTCGGACCCGGTTTCGCCACCCCCCTCCTGGCCTCCTCCACCGTCCGCCCTCCAGATGAGCATCATCAGCCATCTGGTGTTCTTACCAGCTTGTGCATTTGAGATTACCACCTCAAGCACACATGTACCAACACCACCAAGGCGCTGCACTCTGCAGAAACAGTCAAAGGCGATAAAACCTTCTTTTTTTTTGCTACATCAAATTCCCCCTTACGTACGCATGCTTGATAGTTTTTTTTGAATGGACGCATGCTTGATAGTGAAACCAGCAGGTGAGGTGGCAATAAAACTGATCGTCACGATGCCATCGATGGGGGCAACAGGTGTCACAAATGTTGGTAACTAAGGCAGTTTTCTTACCAAAATTTGTCGACACTGTTGCCGTGTGACGACTGATGAGGGTAAAAAAGAAGCATATCCTCTCTCTCTCTCTCTCTCTCTCTCTCTTTTCTCAGCTAAAGTATGGGCCGGCCATCAGGGAGTTAACCCTGTCAATTCGCTTCTCCATCTCCATTATGCGAAGACACCAACGGGCAAACGTGACAGCCTGGTGAGAAGGACAGGATGTGCGTGAGCATGACCCGGATGCTGCACCAGCACTAGCAAGGAGTATCGTTCAAGTGTCCTGTCGTCTTCTCTCTTAATTTTTACCCCAAGATTTATGATTCTATCAACGTGTCGCTCCCTGAATCCCTCTCATTTAACGGATTCATCGACAGTTACCATGGCAGGGAGACGTCGACTTACAAATCACGGATCGGGTGTGCCAAGATCACAAATCACGGATGTATAAAATGGTAGATAATAGGCGCTATTTCATTCGGCGCGCTGGACCGTCAGGTAGAGATACAATGATCTAGGCGGCATCTTAGAATGATGACTTGACCAAAGATAATAGCTTTGTGTTTTGACATAAAGATTGGTCACACACTAGGGGCTGGATCGTCTGGATTGCCACAGACCGAAGAACCAAACGAGGATCACACTTATGTGGTGAAGAACAGAGAGGTTTATTAAACTGACAAAAAAAAAATCCATTAAAGCTCACACACGGGAGGGACCCCGTCGGGGCAAGGACATCAGCGAGTTGCTCTAGGTAAGCCGGTAAACCTAGGGCGCTATCCTTGGTCGTCGGATCAAGAGATGAACAGCGACATAAGGTTGGAAAAAGGATTAGTGGAAAAAGAGTAGGTGCAAAAAAGGTTAGATGTTGGGTCCTTAATCGACCATGCACTCCCTATTTATAAAAGAGTAGGAGTGATCTTATCTTGTTTGTAAAATAAATGTGATACTATTATTATATCGTTTTATAGTTTTTAAATTAGACCTTAGCATGGATCTTAAAATTGGCATGACCCCAATTTAAGTGTCAATAACAAGATATGATAAATCAACTCAAGATGTATAAGCAAGATATAGAGGATATAAGCAAGATAAAGCATAACAAGAATGCAAGATATAAAATACAAGATATAACCTGAACTTTGTGGGCATCAAGCCGTAATACACCACACCAAGACATTGCAAAGAACCAAATCAACCATAAGCATAATAATAAGCACACAAGCATGCCCAAACAATTTTACTAAACACACAAATGGACTAGACTTTGCACCATTTGTCATATTCGTTATTCTACTTTTGGGGGACAACATTGCTGATATTTGCACTTGTAGCCTCTCAAAACATTATATGAGAAACATTTCAAATGTGAAAAAATCGTTATTCTACTTTTGGGGGACAACACTGCTGATATTTGCACTTGTAGCCTCTCAAAACATTATATGAGAAACATTTCAAATGTGAAAAAAAAAGTGAAACAGATATACAAAGATAGACAAAAGTCTTAAGGTGTATTGTGCCCGCATGTTTTCTCATGTAAAGGAGTCCTTTGTCGTACAAACACATAGTTCCCTCAATCCGAAAACAAAATTAACTTCTAGAGTTGTCTTAAGTTAAACTATTTAAAATTTAACAAACTTTATAGAGTATCAACATCTATGAAACTAGATAAGAAAATATTTCATTATGTATCTAATGAAACTTATTTGGTGTCACAAATATAAGTGCTCTTTTCTATAATTTGAGTTAAACTTAGGATAGTTTGACTTCGAACAACTCGAAAAGCTGATTTATTTCAAGATGAATGGAGTATAATATTTATTTTGAGATGAATAGAGCATAATCTTTGTTTTACAGCTGTTCTCTCGATTTCAGACAGGTCAAAGTTATGCGCTCATTTTAAGAAATAATGTGTACAGTTTTTTGGAGACCTCGCAAGAGTGCAGAAATTATTCAAAATTCTCATGTCAACTTATATGAGTTGAAACTTCACAAGAAAAATAGAATCAACAGGCCAAGGATCTCGCATTTCAACTCTCAAGACATTTGAACATTCCCCTGCTCCAATAAAAACTTCTCCAACCACATTTTTGAATGGCAAAAAATAGCTTGCTGACATTTTCATTTTATATTTCACATAGACATGATTTTCGTCCAGTAAAAAAGAAGAATAAGAATATGCAGATTTGCAACAGGCTCTATATATTATTCCTTTTTTTTCACAATATTGGTCCAGAAACAACATGCACGGCATTCAAGGAAGCAGTTAATTGAATAAAAGGATAGACGAACACATGAAGACCAGTGATTTACAGTAAGGAGAATGTGCTACAGAACTGAATCAAAATGAGACTATTGGATTCCATCTATCGACAAGCGTGTTACGGTGTTAGCCTTGTCATCCAGTTGCTGAACAAACACGAACCCCTAGCCAAACCAGAACACCTTCAAGCTTGGGTTTGTCTACAATTGTAATTACGAAAACACATGCAAGCAAAAGAACAAAATCACATCATCCCCTCTTTGCTATTAGCTATAATTGGTCTGAGTATTGTGTTTCCATTGACGACCTTTGTTGTTGCAACGAGGAAGTCATAGCCCATTCCTTCCTGCAATACACAAGGCAAGAGGTATTAAGTGAAGAAAACTAACTAAAGTGTGGTCCAACTTCCTCATGCGTGTTCGAGAAAAAAAAAAGTGTGGCCCAACTAAAGAGAGGAAATTATTTCATAGTCAAAATTCAGGTATTATATGCAGTAAAAAAGTTCAGAGAAAGACTTTTTGTTCAGGTAAACAGAAGTATAGTGGTCAGGTTTTTTTGGTAGTGGTGTGGGGGAGGAGGGCTGATCTAATCAACTCTCATAACAAAGGGGACAACAAAAGTCACGAAAAAGACTTTACTCTGTGCTAACCAATATAAAATGGTTGCACCAAATTATTCTTATTGATTTAGTAATTGAGAAAACAAAATCAGGAAAAAAAGATACTCCTATGTACCATGAATACTGAAGTGATTTTTCATATCTAAGAAAATACCTTGGAATCCATTTGCTCTAAACATCTGAGAACTGAGAAACAAGTAGGACAAGGCATACCTGTGCACTAAGGAATCGAAGGGCAGCAATCTCAGCAAATGTGACACCGCCAATAAATACAACCAAAACCAGAGAGCGATGACCAACCCTAGAATAAACAGAAATATTAGAAAGCAGATTTATAACTGTGAATGCTAGGGGATGGTCCACAATGTTTTCCATATCAAGACTATATAAGTTTTAGCACTCTTCTCTATTAAATATATGGTTTTGATTGAAGCATGAGATCATTCTCCCAGATCTGCTACATACTATCCAGAAATTATCTGCTATGCATTTTGGTACCACATATTTCAGGGAAAACTGGTTGAGTAACACCAAAAACTTGACCATCTATGTCTGACGTCAACATGACTAATTACTTCTGTTGCGACCATTACTAGCCAAGCATATCTATTTTAGATGGCCTTGAACCCAATCAGCACGACTGTGCTGGAAAACAGTGGCCTCTAGGCAAGGACAAGGATAGCTGATGCACTAGGAGTTATGATATATTGTTTTTCTTTCCTAGAGAAGATGCATGCCATCCTTATAATGATAGATGGCTTATCCTAGAGAAACAATACAACCTAATCTTATCTCTAAACAATAACACAATCGAAAGGCCCTAGGAAGGCATGGTGCTCCTCCTCTCAGATACCAAGTGTGTTGTGCTTGTGCTTGTGCTTGTGCATGACATCTTCGATCCCCAATTTCCTTGAATTTGCATACAGAGTCAACATGGTGTCCATATCCCTCCCATCTCTCTCCAGTCTCCACTTCAATCATTTCTGTCATGTTTGAATTGTTATACAGCAGTGAATTTACCTGTCAATACTCTGTTGAGCCCCTAAACCTGGATGCACCTCTGGTGACGAATTAATTGTCAAACCACCCTACATGAGTGAGAAAATCTTTAAGGAAAAGATTTTTTTTGCTTCCCTAAAACGAGAAGTCAATTCAACGAGTTCCACTCACTCTTTTCAAATCTAGATGTGGGCCTGGCAATAGTTTCAACAGTTCTTCAATAGACCGCCTGCAAAGTGAGAAATAAATTTCAGTGTGAGAAAGTATATGTCGCAAACGTTCTATCCATTAATTAAGGTTATTAAGGACATGCATGCAAACCACTTGTACAACATAACAGCTGAAGCTTTCCCACCCGAAAAGGATGGGTGAAGCATTTGTTGCCAAATAAACAGCACTTTTTTATCTGATAATTGGTAAAAGGCAGGATCTATTTTGGCTAAGAGAGCAGAAATGTAGATATAAGAAAATTGGGCGACACTCCTATTATACTGGATACTCAATCTAATAGAAGAGACTTTTTGTAATTTATATCAACAAAATGGCTCACAAGTTTCCACAACTGAAGTCTGCACAATTTATAAATAAATATATAAAAAGGAATTGGAAGGCTACATTCCTAAGGAATACATGGGACAATTTTCTTTCTTTAATGCATGTAAGTTTTACCCAAGAAAGGAAATGAATAAAGATCATGTGTAATAAGAACTTTCCGTTACTCAAAGACCTAGATATTTTATTCTGAGACTTCTTTTGGCATAGAAACATTTCTTCCATAGGAAGTTAAACAATCCTTTCTCCGCAGATTACATTCAAAGAAACACGTCATCATCATAAAAAAAAGTAAAGGGACACAAAGAAACTAGCATGAGAAACATACCATCCAGATCTCACTGCATGCTGAACAAGGCGGATACTAAGAGGTGCGTATCCAGAAAAGATGTAGGATATATCAGTAGGGCTGAGATTGACAATAAGAATAGATTAGTAGAAGTTGAAGGTGTAACTAGATATCGAATGGCTAGTTATAACGAGCTGAAGAATGGCCACAATTATGCCTTGAATAATCATTACAATGAAGCAGTGCATTGCAGGAAAACAAATAACTTCTAAACAAAATTAGAACTAAACAGAAAAAATATTGACTCTAAAACATTTTGGTAAAAATTAGGATGAAGTTTGAAAGGATGTAGCGAAACAGTTTATATATATAATAACTTATATGAAGAAGACAGAAACAGTTTACTTTTCTTGAACATGCAGGAGACCTGTGTATCAGTGCATGCATTGGGGAATACAACTCCCTCTGTTTCAAAATGCAAAATGCTTTAGTTTTGCCTTAAACTTCTCTAACTTTGACCAATACAAAATTGTACCAACATCTACAACACCATATTAGTTTATTAACTACACCACTAAATGTCTTGGTAGTGCATTTATATGCTACTGTAGATGTTGTCAAAAGTTATAGAAGTTTGACTTAGAACAAAACTTAAACACTTTACATTTTGGATTAGAGGCAGTATTTATGTAACCAAGCATATATGAACCCAAATGCTTGTAGCATGAGCAAATAGAACATAATGCAAAGTATATATAAAGCCTCAAGAGTTAATACTTTGCCGTATCATTCACGTCAACTATAAGCTGCAGTGCTCTTGTAATACCAACCCAATTGCTTCTTGATTCCTGGGTAGTACAACAATGTCATTGAAGATTAGGAAGGCAAAAGAAAACAACATTGAAGGAACCACAGATGACTCTGAAGAAAAAGTTTGGTGACACTCAAATCTGACTAACCTGCCTCTTAAGAAGGCCAGCCTTCTCCAGATTGTATAATAAGTGCATGTGTTCAAAGCCATAACTATGAAGTATCTCCCGCCTAGCCAGTAAAAAAGGCAGAGTAAAGAAGGATTAAGTGTACACTCAACAGCATGCTGGAATCTAAACAATAAATTCTAATAAACATAGGATGTATAACAAATGCACAATAGCATCCTAAAGCACGTACTTTTAAACAGCATCTACTCCACAAATCCGTGTATTCCATCTTAAGTCTATATTCAATTCATGCATGCAAACGATAGATGTTAAAGGATGGATATTTCTTATTAAGGGTTTGTGTAGGGAGCAGCACACTTGTTTTGCATTGGAGTATGAAGCATGCCATACATTTGTTGATAAGACCCAAAAAATTATCTTATGTTTGTGGAACAATTATTATAGCAAAAATGTGCCTTAAATGCGGCCGTGACACATAATACTAAGAATGGTAGCACCTCCGCTAGTAACAATTTTTTTGCATTGGGTTACAGGGATCAAAGACGAATTGACGATGTCTAGTTTATGGTCAGAAGCCCAGTCTCAGTTCGCTAGTCAAGGTGTCTCTGGCTAGACATGAGGACACTTTCAGTTTATAAAAATGTAGGGCTTTAAGATCATTGGCTTGATCATGCTGTTATGTGACGTAAAGCCTTTATGAATATCTAATATTACACAGTATTTAAATTTATCAACTTTTTTAATTTATGCACTAGCTTGATATGGGAGAGGAGGAAAATTACACAGATGCTTTATATTCAGTATTTCTGGGTACCAACACATCTATCTATTAGTTCATAAAAAGTTGGGAGAGAAGGCGCATCTCTGATGTGATAGCTAGAAAGAAAATTGTGCTCCAAGACAGACGACACTATCAACCCATACCTTAATGCCGCAATACATTTAATAAGTTGTAAAACAATTAACCAATAATGAACATAAAGCTTTGAGCCAGCTCCTTCTACTACTTCCTGCTGTTGCTGCGGCTGCAGCTGCAGGTGCACAAGTACTTAAGTAGTAGCAACATTGCAGCATGCTGTACAGCTGCAGCTGCAGCTGCAGCCGCAATGACGGCAGGAAATAGCAGAAGTGTGCATAAGCAAAAAATGAAAAAGAGAAAGTTTCATAAACCAACATAAGCATACCTCAAGTAATCAAAATTCTTCTTTGGAAGCCCAGCATTTGTAAGAGAAAGTAACACCAAAAGGCGAAGGACATTTTCAATAGCTTCCTGCTTATGTATCATCTCCTCAATGTACTCAAAGCATCTGGGGATGAAGTTAGCTTAGCTCATATATACCGGGAAGAACTAAAACAGGACCTCGTAGAAAACATGTGGCCCAACTTAACATAAAATTTAGGCAGCTTTCATAGAAGTGTGAGAGTAAAAAATGTCAAGACAAATGCAATTCAAAACGCAAGTTCAACTTGGTGAAAGCTCAAGGAGAAAACTTTGCTTTACTCATTCACCAAGTTTCCTGCACGTCGATAAAAACAAGCATACAAAAAGGGATATTTTAAGCAAATGAGTAAACTTAAGGATAACAAGTGATGAATGAACTATAAGAAAAAGAAACAGAAGAAAATTACAGGGTGTTTGGTTTGAGGAATGAACCATCCATCATCTTGTTTGATTTGTGGAATAGAATAAGTTGATCCATCACCACCTCATTCCTCACAATCTAATAATCAGTATAAGCATGAGGAATGAGGTAATTCCACCAAATTTGGGGGATGGGTTCCTCCTTAAACCAAACAACCTCTTAATGAAATGCAGCTCCTCGGTGTTCAAAAGCAGAAAAAAAAAGGGCAGTGCAAAGATAAACTCACATTTCAAAGTTCTGAACCTCCAATATTGTTTGTTCTATGTCTAGTCGAGCATGAAAGGAGGGTTTTCCCGTGAATGATTGCAAGTGTTGTGCCAAATGAACATGCCTCTAAACAACATGCAATAAGTTAGTAAAATAATATCAGAGAAAAATGAAGGCATGCAATCAACTCACAGCTATCTCCGGTAACGAGTGCAACCTCCTCACAAAATCCTTGAGCTCCGAAACGGACTGAGTCTGTTAAAAACCACAATATCAATTAATTAATTCCCTTCCCTTTTGTACATTGTACTAGCCAAAGGTAATTTACTGTAGAAATAAAGAGGCATAACATTTAAACACTGGACGCAAGAAACACACTAAAAAGTAGTAAGTTATTCATACTAAGAGTTCCATAAAAGCATGTCCTGATTCAATCCTCTGGTATGGTTGAAGAATAGAGGCAGATTAGACACTTTTGTTTATCAATTGTCCTGATTGAAACAATTACAATCCATTATAGAGGCTTTCTCCAAAGAACTCAAATCTTATCTCTAAAAGAAACTATAACTTGATTAACATACAAAATACTTGATTTGTTGGGGAACAATAATTCAATCTTAATATAACATGGGGACTCATTCTAGTTCCAACAGTAAATAGTCTAAAAATAAATTTATATCAGTAAATCATCTGAAAGAGGTGGCCCATATTTAAATAAAACACACATGAACTTGGCATTTGCATCCTTCCTCTTGAACAATGCTAGACATAGAGGACACACGGAAAACACAACACACTTAATTCTTACGTTTGTGGATTTCACTTCCGCATAATCTTGCTGAATAGATGTTGCTTTTTGACGTAAAACCTGCAGTCAATACAATTTAAATTATTTAATATGGGTAGAAATGATGGTAGCTATAACTAAACAAACTGGAATTAGAAATGATGGCTATGACAATAGCAGGTACAACCAAAACCAAGGTTCAGCTAGGCGCTAGGCGCTCTCTAGGCGATGACCCCTAGCCTAGCGCGTAGGTGGGATTAATCGCGCGTAGGCGCTTCTAGGTGTTTTTCTAGGCGTTTATATATATATATATATATATATATA
>Ga0182004_10003736_pt1 | contig 12165 bp, 10 predicted proteins | sample Sormic07211540_1_FD_120479 | JGI IMG/M metagenome (GOLD analysis project Ga0182004, IMG submission 120479) | Endophyte microbial communities from Sorghum bicolor roots, Mead, Nebraska, USA - 072115-40_1 MetaG | ecosystem: Host-associated > Plants > Roots > Unclassified | place: USA: Nebraska... | reverse complement strand
TTATAAAAATATATTTTAGTATTTTTCTATAAATTTGGGACTTACAACAACTCTAGAAGTTACAGCTTTTCAGTACAGAGAGGGAGTATATAACAAAAATTTCGACTTCCGCCATAGGTGTGCACTGCAGGTTTTTCTTTTTTGTCTAATCTATTGAAGAAGTCAAATTTATTTAAAACACTAATCTTGGCGAACAGCAGGAGGGCCAGGAACACCGATGCCCGAGCACATCTCAGCATGGCCACCGCAACTCTCCCGCGCTTCAACCAAACAGCACCTGAGGTTACTTCAGAATTGGCCAATCTCTGCACCATTTCATTGTTCCAGTTTATGCCCCATCTCAGAATTTTATACTTTGGCAGGGTTCTAAACTCCCGTGGAAACGTTTCAAATCTAGATTCTCGTAGAAAAGTTTCAAATCCAGATTCCCTTGAGAAAGAATCATTTCTCTAATAAATCAAAATCACTTTATTTACCTAGCTCGCTGGATTCTTAAAATTAGAACTAGAATAGAATCAAGAGAAACTAGGTTTTTGTGTTTATCGAGACTAGTACAAAAATGAGAATCAGTTCCAAGTGAACTTTGGCAGCGATTCTAGTGATTTTACTAAGAATCTGAAAAGTTCCTCGCGGCCAAAGGCAGTCAGGCACCCTCAATTACACCCCACAGCCACCACCAGTTGAATTACTCCAAAGAGCTCATCTACATCGTTTGTGGCCCGAATGGCAACCATCACTGTTTCAATACCGCAAATGATCCTACACAACGTGTTAAAAAACGTAAGTCTCATGGCTGAAACAAAAACACAGCATGCATATAAGTGCAATATGCTTCTGCCGCTAACTTGATTATGCTACCATAAAGAGACTAGAATAATTGAAATGAAAAAAAGGAGGATTTTCCAGGTTATGCTATTGTGTTGCCAAAAATCTCTGCCATTTCTTCATGATCTCTATTGTTAACCAGCAGGAGAAAATAAAAATCACTTACTTAATTGACAATAGCAACCTATGATATCCAAAGCATGCGCATCATGGGTTCCTCGAGGATGGCATCTGATGGAGGACCTCATGTACAAAGAGATCCTGCAACTCCAAGTATCTATCTCTCCATTCTGTTCCCTGTTGGTTTGGAGTGCCATTCTGAGCATTCAGCTCGAAATCAAATAACCTGGAAGAACCACCATGCTTCTGGACCCCATAAAAAAACATAAGATGCAACAGAAAGAAATATGGAAATGACACTTGTAAGATGTATGACAACAAATGAAAGACAAAGCAAAATCACCCAACCTGAAGCTCATCCAAGTAGCGCTCCATAAAGATGGAGGTTTTATTTCCAGGAATTGGAACATCATTTTCAGGCCGAGGAAGAACTACTGCCCGCCATTCAGCCTCCCCATTTGCTGAGCAAACTTTGCGTAATGGTTGTAGTGGTGGCAGATTTACTCGTTGTGGCGTTACTATCAGAACATTGGTTACTGGACCTGACAAACAATTGCATTATGGAAGCTCAGAGGTACTGCAGATTCAGGGGAAAAAAAGGAAACAAAAACATGATTCATAAACTATATACAAAAGGTGCATTGTGATATATTTTTTAAAAAACATGGCCATAGAATAATCCTAGCCTCAGCTTTAGAGATATCAGATATGTAGGCTTCTGGCGAAGAATACTAACAAAAAATCATACCATGAGTCATGAAAGTTGACTTTGTAAACTCATGGAGACATACTTTAGCAGTCCAGATTCCAGAGTTCATGTTTCGGTTATAATCAAGACATCCCATAGAACTTCCCTCAAAAAAAGAATTCCCATAGAACTAACTCAGCCTAGGCAAATTATCACCATTCACCTAACATAAGGAAATGTATTTAATATTAAAAATGCCTTTAATGACAGTAAAAAAACAAAAAGAAACATCTTTTGCCTATTAAATGCCCAGGAAAATATGTTATCCTTGGCTTTCTCTAGAAAGAAAGTTCTACTAGTCAATGGAGTAGGCTCGCAACCCAACCACATATTCAACGCATAAGAGTGTCCAACGTAAGAATTAAGTTTTCAAATATTGCACTGAGTTTTGTAAAGTCAAGGCAGATTTTCAGTACGAATATAGCCTTTTTAATATAAAATAAGAGTATAACCTTGGGAGTGTTTGAATTTTCGGGTCACCTGCTGACATCTAGTATCCCAGACCCGAACATTACCATCCTCAGATCCAGAGACAAGTAGAAGTCCATCTGTGCTTGATGCTAAGCTTGTTACTGCCTTGCTGGATCAGTCAAAAAAAAACAGAATCAACTTAATAGATCTCACCACACAAATGTTAGGAATTTGACACTGAAGCAGCCTATATTAAACAGAGAAAGTAGTTGGAAATAAATTTATTTAGATAATGGCATTGAACAACCTGCACTGCTAACAACAATGCAGATCAATGAATAATCATTGCCAAAAAAAATAAGCCTATCATCCAGCCTATCTGTAGTTTCTAAGCAGCGAATAACAGATAAACAAATAAAAAAGAGGATGAGAATTCCTTTAGATTGAAGTTAATTAGGGTGCATTTGGCAGCAATCCTTGGAGCAGCTTCTTCATGAGAATCACTCCAGCTCTGCCAAACGCCAAAATTTGGCACAGCTTCTTAGGGAAATCTAATGAATCGCTCTCTCATTTTTCTATACCAACCACGGAGCCAAAAAAACTGCTCCCACAGATTCACGCCTGCTACCCACCCTTCTGATGACCTCCTCAACAAGTCAAAAGGTTATTGATCCACAATTGCCACAGGTATAAAAGGACCGCACTTCCCCATCCTGCACCCATTTGTCCCAAAGCACCACTTGGAGGGGTCCGAGGTTTTCTCTCCATGTGTGGGCAACTGCAGCGCTGCCAACAGGACTGGCCCAACACCAGCCGTCCAAACAGGGGAGCTCTGCGCCCAGGTCCATCCCCAGGACACCCACATGTGGCACAACTCCACCCCCCACCCCCCTAGCTAGAAATTAAGATTCGGTACAGTTGGTGTCAGTTGACCCCAGGGGGCAACCCTACCATACCCCTGTACAGGCACACTCTTTCCCAGCAGATCGAGCTCGGGTGTCCACCTTCCACGGGCTGTGGTCTCCATAGAGGCCACCGGTGTCTTCCTCTAGGTCAGAACCACAGATGTCCAGGCCGCCTCAGGTCGTCCCTCATCCAGACCAAAGGCCCTGGCAACACAACTTTGTTTAATGTTCTGTTGATCAAAGGATAGGATGAGCCCTAGTTAATTTTGATTTGTTCTGTGAGCATGTAAATCAGGTATTCATTTATTTGTTGGTGGTTATATACTACTTTTGCCATAGGATGAACAACAATGGCTTTCATAGTTTATTAAACAATTGGGAAGATTGACAGGGGAAGCTAGACGCCTGGACCCCGTAAGAAAATGTCTGATTATTTTGTTCTCTTTTGGGGACTTTGTAATCTATTGGACCCCATCGGTTTGGACTTTGGAATATGATGATTGTATGATGCAACTTGCAGTGTCAACAGCTAATTATTGGCGTATTGGGTGAAGAATTTCTCTAGTCAATTTGTCGTTACACATAAATTTAACCAGCATGTATCAAACAATGTATGCCTATTCATGATATGTATTATAGACTTTTGTTCAGACAGTCAGGGTACTATGGACAATTACAGATTCATCCACTCTTTCAAGAATCACTTCACAGTCACAGCTTGCCAAACGATTCTATCAGACAGAATAAATTTCAAGTTCCAGAGAATCAGGAAGTGGGGCTGGAGAATCAAGGAGTGGAGCTCTGCCAAACAGGACCTTTAAGTGATATATACTTGCACATTTATGGAATACTTAAGTGTAAGGCTGTGCAGAATGTACATGTTGCCTGTTCGATCCCTGGCTACATTCCTAATGTGTTGAGAAAGAAAAGAATTTCCATGTTGCTGACTAAATTCCAAACTGGATTATCATTATTACTTTAATGTAATGTCACTAGATAAAGATCTATGATTTCTGTTATTCCTTTTTGCAACTTACTCTATCCCTCTGCCCATCAATCAGAGTAGATGCAACATGGATGTCCTAGCAATTCAATTTTTATTCATTCAAGTCTAAAGTAAAGGTTGAAGATACGGAGCCTTGTCAAAGCTGAAAACCATGCCCATATTGTATGCATTTCCTATGGGTAAACATAGCGGGTCATCTATGGATAAGGACGATTCAGTGATGAACAATTATCTCATGGAATTTCATGATGCAAGAACTAGTAATTCACAGCAGTAAATTTCAAGAACAAGACAAAAAGCTAGGTCAGGCAAACCTGTGGTCATCCAATGTGCCCAAAATAGATGACTCATCACTACCATGAAAACTGAGATCAACACCCATAGCAGTAACATATATCTTTCCATCTCTACCACCAGCATAGAAAATATGACTTCTTGGGTCTAGTGCTACAGAACCAATGCTAGTAGGAAATGAAATGCTTCTTAGCATCCTACCCTCAGATAAACTCCAAATCTGCAGATAAGAACAAATGCCATTAGAATATGTAGCCCAAGATGCTACTCCCTCCGATTCCAAATGTAGGTCGTTTAGGACACTGGCAATCTCCAATATGACACTTTGCCTTGTAATTTTGTAAAAATATACCATTTATATAGTGAAACATATATTATGGAAGTATTTTTCCATGATAAATATAGGAACATCAATCATATGTTATCAGTCTATGTAACTTTTCATGCTTATAATCCAAGTTAAAAAATTTTGACCAGATACAATCCTAAGACCTACATTTGGAAGCGGTGGTAGTACTAGTTAAGTTATAAATAAGAGTAGCTAACAAGAACTGTAATAAATAAATAACTGCATATAAAACATTCAATTAAAAAAAACAAACAAGAGTTGAGTTGCACACACTTTGCATGTTCGATCCTCTGAAGAAGATACAGCAATTGCTCCAAGAAAACAAGCAATATCAGTTACAGGCAGTGCATGCTGACTGAAACTATACATGTATGGTGTCTGGGCCTCCAGCCTTGACTGCTCATCAAGCACCCTGCAACCAATACAACCAAACCCAATGAACACTATAGTACTATTCAAAAATAGTTTTACCGATTTTACTACACAAAACAAACATACGTGATGAGATCCCAAACTTTGATACTCCCATCCTCTGACCCTGAGACAAGCAAATAGTCATACAGCGCAAGGCACCTAACAGCACGATAGTGCGCATGCCATGTGCGGAGAAGCTCTCCACTAGACACCTATAAACCATCATAAAACCCGATAGGTCAGATAAATAGCTTAGACAATGTTCAAATTTAACCAGAAAAGTGCTGGATGGATCAGATTCAGATATATAGCAAATAGCATAAAGGGGCTGTTTGGTTCATGCCCTCGCCTGGGATCCGTAGCCAGGCAAGCGCATCTGACCCCAGGCGTTGGAAATTGAACGCCTGGTGTTACTGCCTGGGCCAGGCGCGATTTCCACGCTGTGAACCAAACAAGCCCAAACTGCAGACAGAAACCAAACTCATAGGCACATAAGACACCAGCAAACAGAGGAAAGACATAATTAGTTACCTAATACTGTACCTGTGAAAATACACTGAGTAAACATGTCAAATATTGACACAACTCTGAGAGAAAACTGAGGATTACAATGTGTTTCTGCTTAAGTAACTGTAGAAACCAATGCTCAAGTAGAAAAATGGAAGGGGAAAAAACACATCATGTCGTTACAGAAAATGTCTTCAGGTGCTAAATGGACATATGAGTAAAAAGTAAGAAGACATCCGGTGGCATTTGATCATGGAACTTTAAACTGGTGTATACACGAATGGCAACAGCATAGTTTTCTAATGGTCACAGTGAGCTTCTAGCACGAAACACAAAAATTGTTAACCTATGGCATAGTAATTAGCTTCTAAAACTGCCAGGTTATTAAGTGCTAAAGAGAACACTTACGCAAAAAAGCACCACCTTCAAAGTTTTAGCACCTAAAACACACATTCGTCGTTCACCACCCCATACAGTGCAGCACACAAGCTACGGGAAAAAAAAAGGATCTAATGCAAGAAATTTAACAAAGTTATTGTAAACATATTTCATTTCAGAACTAAATAACCCCAACTATTATTTTCCAAACCAACTGGAAAGAAATGAAGGCCCTGGTCCAATTTTGATTGGTCACCACCAGGGGCATACCACCTTGAGCTCACTAATAACCAAGCAAAGACACTGGAAACATTCCACATCAACCACAACGACAGCACACCAAGCATCCAACAACACATACTAACAGTTTCAACCCATCACAAAGAAAGCACAGTGCCCTCACCTCCCAAAGGAACATATTGCCATTGCTGCCACCGCCGATGAGGTAGCTCCCCTCCTGATCGGCGATAAGTGCTCGGATCGGCTCAGCAGGAAAGCTCTTGACGGCCACTTGCGGCTGCAATTGAAACCGAGAAACGACTCGGGGTCATGGGTTCGGAGTTCAAGAGCGCCGTTCGGGGTTTTATGTAGAGCGTGCTTACCTTGTCCCAGTAGTAGAAGTGGATGGTCCCGGAGTTGCCGCCAGCTGGAAGAGCCTGAGCGGAGGCGAGGAAGCGGTCGGCGACCGAGGCGAGCGACCGAGGGCGGGAGGCGCAGGGGCGGAAGCGGATGTCCTCCGCGCCGGTGCGGAGGTCCCAGGCGGCCACGCCCGCGTCCGCAGATGACGCGGCGAGCACCAGCTGCTTTGGTTGTGGCGGCGGCGCCATGAGCAACGAAGAGGGAGAGATAGGAGAGTCCGGCGCGGCGCAGTCAAGGAAGCCGGCCGAAAGAGAGAGAGGAGGCGCGACGACGTGGGGCGAGGCGGCGGCGGCGCGAGACGGAGAGTTGCGAAGGCTGGTGCGGGAGAGCGGGGCGCCTCCGTCCGTTTGGAGTGCGTGGCGGCGCTTAAGGTCCGACCGGGTGGCACTGTGCACCTCGCCGACAACCAAATTATCCTGGCCCGTTCCCGCGCATGGGCCGACGAATTCCTTCGCTCCTCTCCTGCGTATGGGCCGGCCCGCTCCGCAGCTCGCGCCCTCACTCGTCCTACTCCAGCGGTCCAGCCCGCTCTGCAACATATAGAAGGAGCAAAACTATGTTATAGAAGAGGGATTAAACATTTAAGCCTTATTTAGTTCGTGAAAAAAATTAGATATTGTAGCATATTTATAACTATAATAATTAGTTATAACATAGTTTTGCTCCTTCTATATGTTACAAAGTTTGATCGTCTTATAGTGTACCTCTATGTTGTGATCGTCTTATAGTATACCTTGTCAACTAGTAATACCCTCGGTGTTGTGATCGTCTTATAGTATACCTCTGTTTTTTTATGGATTTGTATTTGTTTTCAGTATGTTGACCATTGCCATTGCAAATGTGAGTATATCATACAAGCACATTATGATATTACAAATCTTTTGTTATTTTCTAGGTTAAATTATGTCTAAATTTGAATATCTAAAAACAAACATATGTGCATGAATCCGACAAACCAATTTGGTTATAAAGTTTGGTGTCTGGCATTAGAACACATGTCCTCCATCAGAAAAAAAACCGCTACACTATGGTTGGCCAAGCAATCAGTCACTCTATTACAGGTTCTAAAACAAGTTGAAATAGAACAAGAAATTAAATTGTTTGCCATCATTACACGAAAGAGCACCTTCTAGCCCACTGTCTAAATTCTTGACATTCCAAGCTTATGTTGCTCTGCTCAGACCATGGAAGGTTGACAGACCTTCAACATGCAGAGCACTTGCAGCTCTTTGGATGAAACCCACCTCAATATCTAGCATAGAGCTTGTGTTGTCCTTGCCACACAGCCCCAACCCCTTCCTTGTTAAGGACGAGAACGTCACATCAACATTCAATTTGTAGTGTTCTTTTTGGGGCTTTCACTTTGGTTGCTCAGCCTGACTTCCGGTCATGTTTGAGCCATTCACTGTTGCAAATTCATTCAAATGATATTGAGGCCTTGTTTAGATACAAAAAGATTTTGGATTTTGTTACTGTAGCACTTTCGTTTATTTGTGGCAAATATTGTCTAATCATAGACTAACTAGGATCAAAAGATTCGTCTCACGATTTACAGTTAAACTGTGCAATTAGTTTTTATTTTCATCTATATTTAGTGCTTTATGCATGTGTCGAAACATTCGATGTGACAGAGAATCTTGAAAACTTTTTGATTTTTGGGGTAAACTAAACAAGGCCTGAACTGCATTCACCTCCCCAGCAGCTTGCACCCTCTCACTTTATTCCTCATCGTCCACCATCTCCACAGTCAAACCACGATTTTCAGTTGAAGATCCGATTGCATTGCCCATATCTTTAGTGTACTTCCTTCCCTGACTTACAATTTGCTAAGCTGCAACGCAACTCCTCGAGTGCAGCGTCCGCCAACACTCTTTTTTTTTTTGAGATTGTCCGCCAACACCCCCGAGCTCCTTTACAGTTAAAAAAAGAGATGGCGGCAGTCTTCATCAAGTCTGTTACACATGGGACGCAATGTTTCAGTTTTGATTCAAGCAATCTCAGTTTTCTCGCTAACTAACATTGCTTGCCCCGAAAGAACAAAATGGTGACAGCTGACAGCATCTACTTTTCTTCCACAGGATTGAGAGCAACTCTAAGAGACTCTATAAATCATTTCTAACTCCAAGTACTAGAGATTTTAATAAAAAAAATATCTACCATCAAACTCTTCAGTTGGTTATGTAAACATAGTCATCCCATATTTTATATTTCTCGTTAGCTAAAGATAAAAAATGAGAATAACTTTCTAAAGTACAAGCAAGATATAGAAAAACAGTTGGAGAATAAAAATATATAGAAACAATTTATATAAATGACTATCTAAACGATAATTTAGATAGTGCGCTTTATAAAGACTCCTAGAGATGCTGAATCTGTAATTAAAAGTTGTAGGAGAACAAAATTGGTACTCCACTTGCTGCCATAAAAATCGCCCCAGGGGAGTAAAAAGAAATAGCAAAATTTTCGTCTCCTACCAGACGAAACTGAAGCAAACTCTCAACTACGCAAAATTTTGAGGGAACTAAACTACGCAAGAGACAATTAACTAAACTGAAGCAAACTAGAGCGGAACAAAACTGGAATCGGGCGAGCAAAGAGCAAGCAAGCAAACGGACGATCATATCGCTAGGCGATCACGTCAGCTCCCTTGCTCCCCGACCTTGTCGTCTCTGCTGCTGTCGCCGGCGCTGCTCGCCCCCGCCGGCGGCAGCACGGTCGTCCCGCTGCTCCCGCCGGCGCCATTGCTGCCGCTGCCGCTGCTGCCTATGTACGACTTGATCGCCGCCGCGAGCATCGCGGTGAAGTTGGGGTCGGACGCGATCACGGCCGCCGCGCTGACTGTGTCGCCCGCCGCGTCCGCCTGCGCGGCGGGGGCCTTGGAGGAGGGGTCGTACAGCTTCTGCCCGAACAGCTGCGTCGTAAGCGGCATCGGCCGGCCCGCGGCGTCGGCGAGCGCGGCCTGGAGCTGGGAGGGCTCCGTCCCCGTCGCCCGTGCCTGCGCCGGCGCCGACGCCGGCGGCTGCGCGAACGCGGAGGCGGAGGCGGAGGCGGCTCCCGGTGGCGGCTGCGTGAGGTCCAGCGTCACGGTGGGGAACGGCGCCGACGCCGAGATGGTGGCGACGTTGGAGGAGCACGGCAGCACGGCGCGCGCCAGGAAGTTGGACCCCGCCATCAGGCTGCCGCCGTCCGCGCTCGGCATCGACCCGGACAGCAGCATGGACGCCGCCGCCGCGGTCGTCGACGCCATCGGCATCGCCGCCGGGGGAAGCGGGTGGTTGTGGTGCCCCTCGTACGTCGTGATCACCACCGTCCTGTCCTCGGCGCATCTCTGGACCTGCCATCACGCACATGCATGATCAACAACGTGCCCAACTTCTGGCTCGATCGACCCATCGTTCAGCAGCACAGCATACCTGCTTGCGGACGGGGCAGCCGGCGGCCATGGTGCAGCGGTAGTATGCGCGGGGGCACGGGTTGCCCTTGGCCATCTTCTGCCCGTACTTCCTCCATTGGCACCCATCATTGATCTGCATACCATCAAGAAGAACAAACATTTCAGCAACAACGACTCAGTAGCAGTCCACAGTCAGAACTCAGATTCAGAAGCACTGGCAGCCAAGCCTACCATGGGTGCCTCGGAGCGGGCTCGGACGGAGACGCGGGCCTTGCGCATGGTGGCGGCCTCGGGGACGGGCTCGGGGCCCTTGGAGGGGAGGAACTTATGCACCTTGTTGGAGAGCCAGCCCTGCTGCGCCGCCGCCAGGTGGTGCGGCTGCGGCGGCTCATCCGCCCGGCTGCTGCTACCCATCTCGTGGGCGAGGTGCTGCTGCGGCTGCTGGTGGCCGTGCTCGAACGCCGGCAGCGGCATCATCTCCTTGCTGCTGACCATGAGCCCGTTGCCAGGGCAGTAGTCCAAGGGTTGCGGCGGCGGCGGTTCCGCGTTGCTGGTGGACGACCCCGAGCTGTTTCCGCCGCCGTGCATTGCGTCCGAGCCCACGGAGCGCAGCGGGTCGTCGGGGGCGGTGCCGAGGCTGCTGATGAACTGCCGTGGGAGCAGGTGGCTGCCGCCGCTCCCCTCCTGATGATCCTTCGTCTCCGGATCGACGTTCATCAGCTGGTAACATGATACGATCGCAGCAAGTCACAATCACAACAGTCTCGATCGGTCAGAGACGTTGCCTCGCTTACATCGATGCATGTGTTTTGGTGTGGCAGTGGTTTACCTCATGGCCTGGAGCTCCGCGGAGAAGGGCTTGATGGTTATTGGTCCTTTGCTGCTGCTGCTGCATCAGTGTAGTGTAGACCGGCATCTGCACCTGGAAGGCGTTGAACTTGATGGTCATCCTGCTGAGCATGTCCTTGAGCTGCTTGTTCTCTTCGTTCAGGCGCCCAAGCTCGGATTTTGCCAGTGCCAGCTGGTCATATAAATACACATTATTTAATACTAATATCCTGTAATAACAAGAGAGACTAAACAAACAAAATGAATAAGCAAGTTTTTTTCATTTTTTGTTTGTTTCTCTCTACTATCTAGTATGTACAGTGTCTGTCTGGTAGTGGACTAGTCGTAGCTATTTACACGGGGTAGTTCGCAAAAATTTTCAAGATTTCCCGTCACATCAAATTTTTGGTCGCATGCATGGAGCATTAAATATAGATGAAAATAAAAACTAATTACACGGTTTACCTGTAATTTGTGAGATGAATCTTTTGAGCCTAGTTACTCCGTGATTGAACAATGTTTGTCAAATAAAAACGAAAGTGCTACAGTAGCCAAAAACCAAAAATTTTGCAAACTAAACCAGGCCTTACATGGGAGGCCAGTTAAGGTTTGACTAAGGGGGTGTTTGGGACTGCTCTGCTCCACGTTTTTCAGCTCCGCTCTACGTTTTTTAGCCAAACGGTTCTACGCACTCAGTTCGAGAAAAAAAAGGGTGGAGTTGTGAGAGCACCTAAAGAGGTACTCCACGAACTCCAGTTTTTTGTGGAGCTGCTCCACGACGAAGTTTATGAAGCAGAGTTCGTGGAGCAGTCCCAAACACCATCTAAACTTGCATGCAGAATTGGCGCATCAGATGAAATCGAAGTTTAATTTCCAAGAACAGGCAGTGAGTGATATGGTACGTGTGTATATTCACAATAAAGTACTGTAGAAACTAGCTAGATAGGCAAAAATGCATGGATCACACGGCTCGTTGGTGATATTTTTCCCTCACCTCAGCTTTGGTCTCCCTGTGATCCACGCCGTTGGAGGAGACGCCGTCGTCGACGCTGGACTCCTCGCTCCTGATGCTGCTCTTCCTCCCGCTGACGTGGTGCAGACCCATCTGAAAAACCGAGCCACAGCCACGCGCGTCAAGCAGAAAAAGTAGAAAACCGCCGATCCGACAGACTAGTGGATCGATCGGATGGGATGGACGACGGAGGGAAACGCCAAAATGAATTTGAATTCGTCGATTCGCGAGCAAAGCGGGGTTATTAACGTACGTTGATGGTGAGGTCGTCTTCCTTGATGCCGTGCTCGTCCGACGACGACGGCACAAAGGCGGCCAAGGCGGCGGCGGCGGCG
>Ga0182004_10003735_pt1 | contig 12170 bp, 11 predicted proteins | sample Sormic07211540_1_FD_120479 | JGI IMG/M metagenome (GOLD analysis project Ga0182004, IMG submission 120479) | Endophyte microbial communities from Sorghum bicolor roots, Mead, Nebraska, USA - 072115-40_1 MetaG | ecosystem: Host-associated > Plants > Roots > Unclassified | place: USA: Nebraska... | reverse complement strand
GCCCACGAAATACGCACATTCTCTAGCAACATTCAAGCCCCACTTTCAGTCAAGCACAGCAACAAAATATAGGCTGAATAATAGGTTTCATCCAACTAATACAGTGCAAGCCTATGGTTTTTTTTAGAACTAATACTTGTGTTTAGAGTCTATCTTAATTTCTGTGCCAATGTCAAGAAGCAAATCACTCCAATTTGTGGTATCTCTGTCTAAAATCTTAGCAATGTTAAAAGCATCATGATACGCACGCCTGCTATCTTCAGTCAATTTAACAAAGGCACCTACACGTGCAGCAAACCTATAGGACGAATTGAGATCCATCCTACAGAAAGTATGGACAGAAACACATAATTTACTTTAAGAACTTAGAGCTACAGTACCAACTAACCAAACCCTAGACAATGGCAGAAATTTTTTACCCATCAGGAAGCCATGAAAGATTAGCGTGCTCTTCAGGAAAAATCTCGCTCAAGAACGCTGGAGGCTCCATCCCCATCGCACCTGCGGGATCCGGAGCTGCTGCTCCTCGGCTTGTTGCAGGTCCGCGCCGCCGTCGTCCACGCGCGCCGCCGCCTGGAGTCGAGGATGCGCACGCGGAGTCGAGGAGGACCGCTGCCTGGAGCCGGACGCGTACGCGGAGTTGAACGCGAGTGCCTGGAGTCGAGTCTGGCTTCGTGAGAGAGGGATGAAAGGGTAAGGGTATTTCTGACATTTCGCGTGGCTGTTCAATAAATTATAATATAATATTAAGTTATGTGTCTTATAGCAAAGCCTATGCATTTTTTAGTGTGTTATAGCAAAGACGTGTTTTCTTGATGTGTTTTGGCAAAAGGCAAACTTTAACGGTGTCTCCTGGCAAATTTTGCCTTTCCTTCACGTTGGCGTCGCAAGGAAACCGGGAGACAAATGGCGACGCCAGCTGCGCCGCGTGGTTCCTAGTATTATATTCCATTGCCAAGGGCAGGTGCGTCGAGTCCTGCTCTCCGACAGGACAGGAGCGGAGGAGGAGGAGGGGGGCGGCGAGTGGGGAGGAGAAGGCGAGCCCAGCTCTAGCGTTTCCCTTCTTCCACGGCCCGTGGCAGCGGCTCTTGCTGGCTTGCGCTGCTCCCTGTTCTCGGGGTTCCAGCGGATCCTGGTATTGAGCCTCTCTCGATCTCTGATATCCTCTTCGTGTTCTTGTTCTTGTTCGGGTGGATTGCTAGAAAGTGTGGCGGATTTCGTTGCGTCCTGTCTTTTGTGGTGTGATACAAATGCTGCTTTCTTGTTCGCCACAAGCCCCTCCTTTTCTGTTCTTTGTTTATACTAGTGCTTTATGTATGCCGATACCGTTAGAACGAAATCATGATTGATCTTTTGACGGGGAAGGCAGGCAGAGATCTCGTTCCCCGCCTTTGGGATGTGTCTATTTCTTATTTCTGCCACGTCCTGTCAGATCCACAGTGAACTTGTTGACACTTTGGGTCTGATGTTAAGAATGACAAAGTCTTCCCTTGTAACAAACCGGTCAAAGCCAACCTTTTCATGAATTGGCTGTAGTTATCAGATACCTACTCAGATACAATCACAGTGAACTTGCACTGTAGCTTCCCGCAAACAGAAAAATTGCAAACGAGAATCAAGGAGTGGGGCATACCAGATGTAAACTTGTTTTTGCCTATTCTTTGCTCCTTTCCATATTCAGTTTGTTTGGTCCAGGTCTAGAGACTACTTGGCTTTTGGATGTTTTTGTCCTGTGTTGTTAGGATGTTAAGTACCTTTCAAGTCATGCTATGGCCCATGCCATTCTTCTTAGATAGAAACAATCAAACACGTTAGTGCATACATATTTTTGTGTATGCAGAAATGGGGCCATCCTGGATGAGCTCTATTATTCTCTCTTACCGAACCCCCTCCCCCCTCCTCTGAAAAGAAAATGCATAATTCATGGGCTGTGCAGTATGTATGTATTCTGAAAGCAAGGTATTACTTGTGTATCAATTAATAATATATTTAGTACTCTCTTCTTCCTTATATTTGTGTATGAACAAGTAAGTGTCTTGCTTTTCACCATGCCGTTGACACCTTTTATACTTCGTAAGAGTTGGTGTGTGGCTGTCCACTACTGTTAACTATAAATACATAACCCATTCTAGATCTGAGCATCATTCAGAGTGGAAGAAATATGTTTAGGAGAAAGCATGACCCTGGTTTCAACTCAAATGATGCTGAGCAAAGAGAAGCAAAGGTAGGTTTAATTTGTCATCTCATCATAAATTTGTGGAATGCACAATACATTATTTCTAATTGCAATTTTTTTTGTTGCATTCTTAGCTTTGTTCTTTGTGCAGTACTGATTTCCAAACAGCGAAAATGTAATCCCCCCTCCCCTCTCCATCTTGTTACATTCTTCGTCACATACTGATACTCATTATTTTGATCCCTTGCCCCAGCCAAGGAAACAAAAAAGAAACTAAATGAACTCAGTCTGACTAACACTTTCAACTCATCCTATGCTTACTTTTTTTAAACAATCTGAGGAGCTCTGCCTTTTAATTAATAAGACAAAAGAATTTATGTATAAGAAAGGGTAGCCAAATGTGATGCCAACCGCAGGGCATCCTACGCTTACATTTATGTACTGTTGGACAAGCATGTACTGTAAACTGGACAAGCATGTACTGCAAACTGGATCTATGCCAACCATGGCCTGTTTGGAACTAGAAAATTTCATAGGAAAAATGCAGGAACAGGGGGAAATTTCCTGCATTCCAAACCTGGCCTAAAAAGTGTAGTAAGTCAACAACAAAGGGAGATATATATCAGTCATGAGCCAAATGGTTTATACCACTTTATTTGCTATATAGACACTTAGTCGCTGTTGCCATTCCGTTCTTCACCTGTTACTGAAGTAGTACTACTTTAGGATGTCAGGACTTTCAATCTAATGCATGTACAATAATATCCCATCCAATTACACTGTAGTCCCCTTTATAACACTATGTTATGCTCTGGTACATTTAAATTGTTTTAAAGTTGTGCTTCTCTTTGAAATTGTTGTAAATAAAAAGCGCATGATGATCACTGAAGGTGTATGTGTAATGTGTCTGAATGGACAAGTGTTCTGTACTTCTGTTGATCTAGTTGTAACATGGCTATGTGTAATATGTCTGCTAACTTTGCGCAAATTTATGTTAGTCGGTTACTAGTTGTTACACAAACCCTCCATTCAACAAACTCATATCGCTGAGAATTGAGCCTATATGTGTATAATGCATACAGGCCTGACAAATGGTTTTAGTTTCTTTGTTGATGTATCAGCTATTTTCTTGACAGATGCTCATGCAACAATCTTCTATGAGCAGATAAGTGAACTGAAAGCTGCACTTGGGACTTTGTCTGCCCGTGGCGAGAAGTACTGCAGTGAAGCTTGCTTGAAAAGATATCTGGAAGCCCGTAACTGGAATGTTGCTAAGGCGAGAAAAATGTTGGAAGAAAGTCTCAAGTGGAGGGCAGCTTATAGGCCAGAGGATATTCGTTGGGTAAAATTTGCTCTGCCTTTTTTTTGCCATCCATGCATTGCTCTAGTTTTATTTCGCTGAATCCTAGCCAAGTGACTAAACATCATATTAACTGCCTTTTAGCCTGATGTTTCTGTTGAAGCGGAAACTGGTAAAATGTACAGGGCAAGTTTCCGAGACAGGGAGGGCAGAACTGTTGTTGTCATGAAACCTACAAAACAGGTAAGAAGTTCTCTCTTTTAAAATGTCACCCTTGATATTCTTTTCTAGTTTCTGAAAAGTTTCAGTCTCCCTAGCTTCCTGAGCTCAGGATTCACCTGTATGCTATTTCAAAATTTCAGAATACTTCGTCCCATGAAGGGCAGATACGGTTCCTAGTATATACTTTGGAGAATGCAATCTTCAGCCTACCTGAAGGCCAAGAAAAAATGGTATGGCTGATAGATTTCACTGGATGGACAGTGGCCCATGCTTCGCCCATAAAGACTTCTAGAGAAACTGCAAATATCCTGCAAAATCATTTTCATGAAAGGCTGGCCATTGCATTTCTATTTAATCCCCCAAAAGTATTTGAAGCTTTTTATAAGGTAAGTGCTCTCGGCCTTTATGCATCTATCTGATTTTAATCACAACAAATGAAAAAACATCATGTAGTGTTGATACAGACAAAAAAAATGCATTTCATTCTTCCAACTTAAATGTTTCAAATTCTTTCAGGTTATCAAAATTTTCCTTGATCCAAAATCGATTGAGAAGGTGAACTTCGTGTACCAGAAGGATGAGGAGAGCATGAAGGTCATGTATAAATACATTGATCCGGAAGTACTTCCTGTAGAGTTTGGGGGCAAGAACAATGTGGTGTACAACCACGAGGAGTACTCTGAGTTAATGATACAAGATGACATCAAAACAGCAAACTTTTGGGCGGTTGATGCGAAAACTGACCACACTAACCCTGCCATCAATGGGAACTTGGTTCCTGAGGTTGCACCACAGCCATCGTTGCTTGCTGCTAAAGCTAGTTGAAGGTAATAGAATCTTGAGAGAAATAAATAAAATAAGAAACATGGTAGACTCGTTCGTCCTCAATAGTTGTTCCAATACTGGAAGTTTATTCAGCATACAAGGTATCGCCCAGTTGTTGTACTTAAATCATTACTGAATAAGTACTCCTATGTGTCAGTGATTATCACTTGGAATAATAACTAACACAAGCTTAACCATTTTTTTCTCTTATTCCTTGTTCTGTATATTTCTCGTTTCACTAATCGAGTGTTTCTTTTGATGATATTAATGCTTTAAGCTCCGTCCTAGTACTAACTCTGCTTGAAACAGCAAGTGTTTCTTTCATGAAATGGCATGGAAGAAACTCTGAAAAAAAAAAACACTTTGCAACCTATGAATTGCTCCTATTTCTTTCCCGGTGTTTCGTCTTCTGTTCTCAGATGTCTTCAGTTTTGATAGTTTTGTGACGGTAATTTCATTAACTAAATGAAGATGCGAGGGGCTGAGGGGGAAAGGAGTAGGGAATAGTTGATGGCGCCACTATTAATAAGGTTTGGTGATAAAAGAAAAGGTCACATGGAATTCTTGCGTGGCTTTGTGACCAAACAAAAAAGTATGTCTACTCATCACTCTGAGTGTTCCCACACTCGATTCTTTTGTATTGCGTCTTCTTTCTCTTCCCCCCTCCCCTACCCAAAAAAAAGCGCCGCTGCTGCCCACCGTCCTGCTACGACGTGATAGGATCTCGCCGAAGCTCCGTCAAGACCCAACTGCATTTGCGGCAGCCTTCTTCTTTCCCTTTCCCCTCCCCTACCACCGCCATGGCCAGGGGTGCCCCCGCTCTGACCTAGCCCAATCGGCTCCTACGTCGTCGGAACTCTAACCGCCGCCCTCCCGCTGCCACCGTCCGACCAGCTTGCCTCCCCAAAAAAATCTTTTAAGGCCGCTAGATTTTGAGAAGAGGGCAAGAGAAAGAGAAGAGATCGAATGAGTGTTGGGTTGCTCTAAAACACTCGAGTTTTGTATAAAATTACCATAAGAAATAGGGGGAAAGGACGATTGAAGGACTAAGCAAAGACAGGGAAGTAAGTAGAAGCTTGGTGATAAAAAAATCATACGAAAAAATGTGTAGTTCACTTAAAATATTTAAAAAATTGTGCAGTTCACACGAAACATTTAAAAATGGTGCAGTTCACCAAAGGATTTTGAGAAGAAGAGGTGGAGAGAAAGAGAAAAGATCGACTGAGGTTCCTTTAGTGATCCTACTAAAGTTTAGTGATCTTACTAAAGTTTAGTAGCACTTTGTTTGGTTCTATTCACTAAAGACCACTAAAGCACTAAACAAAGACCATATTACCCTTAATTAATGCAAGTGGGGCGGATTTAATAAGGGGTATCCCTTGTAATATTTGCACTTTAGTCATTTTTAGCAGCCTCTTATCTACTAAAGCCACTAAACTTTTAGTGCCCCTTTTAGAGAGGGTGTTTGGTATTTTGGTGACTAAAAGTGACTAAACTTTAGTCACTAAACTTTAGTGAGGGTGAACCAAACAGGCCCTGAGTGTTGAATTGCTCTAAAACATCCAAGTGTTGCATAAAATTATTGTAAGAAATAGGGAAAAAGGACAATAGAAGGAGTAGAGAAAAGAAGTAGAGAAAAACATGTGATTAAAAAAAGGTCACGCATTTCTCTAAAACATCCAAGTGTTGCATAAAATTATTGTAAGAAATAGGGGAAAAGGACAATAGAAGGAGTAGAGAAAAGAAGTAGAGAAAAACCTGTGATTAAAAAAAGGTCACACATTTCTCTAAAACATCCAAGTGTTGCATAAAATTATTGTAAGAAATAGGGAAAAGGACAATAGAAGGAGTAGAGAAAAAGAAGTAGAGAAAAACGTGTGATTTAAAAAAGGTCACACATTTGTAAAAAAATATGTATAATTTGCGCCAGGAAGGGTTCGAACCTTCGACTTTTTGTTTAGGAAACAAACGCTCTATCCGCTGAGCTACAGGCGCTATACATTATAATACTCCCGCCACTTGTTATTGGGCCGGGCCAGCACAGCACTAAGAGCTCCCAAACAAAGATTTGCAGATTTGGCCTTTTCATAAAGGCCCCATCAAGTTTTTGGCTTTCCTGAACGTTTCTGGCCCACCTATGATAGCGCTATCCGCAAGTCCACCCCGCTTGCCCACCTATGATAGCGCTATCCGCCGGTCTGCCCCCACTTAACATCATACTCGCACGGAAAACAAAGAAATTCAATCTGAGAAAGAAAATGGCAAGAATGAATGAAAATAACATTTCTGCTATGATCAACAATGAAACAATCAATTACAGTAGGGATGAGAAAAAGAATCAGGTCGCCATTCTTTCTTTAACCGATAGGAGGGGAAAATGAGAAAATGGACAGAAGAGACACAGACTTCCAATTGTGAAGAATTTTTCACTGCGCCGACTGCATGCAATTGTTGTCAACCAAGGTACACCGACGACGTACATGCCACCATTGCTACTTCCCGCAAAAATGATTACCATGGCACCAGTGTGCTGTTGTGAAGCCATTGACTAGAAGACAGAATTCACATTCCTGACTTTTTGGACGAAAGAATTCTATCAGAATCAGCCAGCGGAGCTCTAACAGAGCCGTCCTCCATAGGGATTCCCTCTTTACCGGAAAAATGATCAGCAAGAAAGATTCTCCTTCATCCTTAATCCTCAGTGTCACGAGAGCCGGACGGCTCGGGAAAGATCTCCTTGGATTGCCTCCTGCGGGAAGAAGAATGATCCCCATTGCTCCCGCCAGACGATTTGATTGTCTCTGAGCGTTTCAGAATGTTGTCGTCCCTAGAAGGACCTATATCAGACGAGCTATGCCGCCAACTCCCAAAGAGTGCAGCGTTCCATGAACCCCGTGACGATGTTGCTCTCAACCTGGCTGAGCCATTGCCATTGTCTTCTCTCACCACTTTCAAAGGGTTCTCTAGTGCTTTTAGGATGTACTTCATTGGTGGGCGTTTAGAAGACCGAGGATTCAAGCAGGACTTGGCAACAATCGCCATTGCCCAGACTTCCTCCAGGTGGTCCTCGTCAATGATAAGTGTTGGATCAATGATCTTGCTCATAAGGTCCTTCTCGTAAATATTGACGTACCGCAGGGTGGCATCAAGCCAATCACTTGTGGCAGCATCATTTGATGCACTGATACCAAGTCTCCCTGTCACCAGCTCCAGTAAAACTTTTCCAAAGCAATAGACATCATATGGGCAAGTTGCAGATGGGGAACCTGTTTACAGAGAAAATTGGTCAATTAACTTGCATAATGTAAAAGGTAGAAGACGATGTTCAAACCATTTTTCACAGACAATAGGACAGTTCACAGTTGAGCCATCAATTTTAGCGTGAAACTGAGTGAGGACTAATCAGCAATTCTCAAGATTAAAAATACTTGAAAGCAATGAAAGATTCCATGCACAAACTCACCAGAAGAACCTTGATCTGCCGTCCTGCATTCGCACAAAAATAAAGCATCAGGAGATGGAAAGGGACTTATTTGATATAAGAAAATGAAACTACACCAAGGAAGCATTTGATAATGTAACTATCAACTAAAACAAGGATACTACATGTCCATTGACAATAAGATATGGCAAGTAAAATGGAACGAAAGGAAATAAAATAGTTCACGATTACCTACGCTCTCATGGTCCTACAAGCACTAGTTTTATCGCAGTTATCAACATCATTTAGATTTTGCATAGTGCCACAGCACAGCCTCAACATGACAAAGATTAGGCCAAGAAACAGCAGGTTCACCACGTAACTGACTGGAATCATGTTGACAACACCCTATTTCAATTCACCAAATAGTCAATTATTTATTTAAAAGGTAATTCATCTAAATTCATGCTACAAAACAAGTAAATACTAGTTTCATGGTTACCACTTGAACAAAACTACCATTGAAACAGGATGGTGCAACAGTGAACACAATATAAGTATGGATCCACAAAGGAAGCATGTAGCATGGAAAAGAGAAACAAGCCATGCAGAGATGGTGTCTGGAACTTACGAAGAAAATCTTAACAGCTTTGTGATAACATTTTGGTGACCTTCCCCTTCCTGAGGGCACGCCTCACTCAAGCTACCAAGGCGCACATCAAATTTATCATCAAGAAGGACACTGCTTGCTTGCACGTCCCTGTAGTAAAGGACCGACAAAATTAGTCCACAGCAAGCGTTTGTATTGCATCTAATTTATTGGTCTTTGAAGGAAGCATCTACGCAGTCAGAATCCTTTGTTTGCCATATAAAACTGACAAAACGACAAAACAACCAGAATTGATTGCGATCTACTGCATGCCCCCACGTTCATAACAAAACAAAAAATCCCTGGTGAAATCAGGGTGACAAAAACTTCCCGTTATTTTTTATGGCAAAATTGGTGGGTATTTAAATGATATAGACCAGCAGAAACATCTCAGCAAAGATATTAAAGCAAATAACAGCAGTGTCCACATTGAATTTCCAGTACTCAGATAACGCACAGAATATGTCGCATCAAGCACGAAACACTAATTTTGTGATTCAGAATTACTAGCACACATTAGCATATGTTCAATGTATTCATAGATGTCACCAGGTCTATGGGGAAAGTTTATTGCAGTAACTGCTGAAACCTCCGGTACCAAAACGAAGAAAATCAATTATCAGAGCACCCACAGTGAAACACACATAGTGGAGACCGACTGTCAACCACTAAACCCCATGTAATAATAAAGATTGAATTTCTAAGGTAAATCTAAAACTTTATCATCTTATAAACAAAAAAAAAATGCTAACAGATACACAGCAAACAAATATAACATCGACAAAACTACATAGAAGTTTATACCTGTGAACCATTGGTGGAGAACACTCATGATGCAGATAGCAAAGAGCCTCAGCTACCCCCGTTGCAATCTTCAACCTCTTTATCCAGTCCAAAGATTGCATGCCCTCATCTTCCTCCCTTGACTTTCTGTGCAGTGCACTTGACAGATCACCATTTCGGACAAACCTATACACAAGAACTTTTTCTTCTTCTTTATCAAGGCAGTGCCCCAGGAAAGGAACCAGCCTTTCATGCAATCCTTTCGTAAACAAATCTAATTCTGCCAGATATGCATCCTTCCGAGCCACACGCGAAGTGATCCTCTTCACCACCACGGCAGTCCCGTCTTGGAGAACACCATGGTATAGATCACCTGAGTGACCGTGCTTGATGAGCCTCTCTTCCCCAAATCCCGAGGTGGCATTGGCAAGTTGGTCGTAAGCAAATGAATCACCGACTTTCGCCGTGTTTGCGGACAATGCAGAAGGCTGTGAGCCACCAGTAGCTGCAGCTGTGCCGGTGGCTGACACTCCCGATGGCGCACTTGGTGATGCCCCACTTCCCCTCTGATCATTCCTCCTCCCTGTCCTCCCAGAACACACAAAGCAGAACACAATGGCTGCAACCACGGCTATCAACAGGAGGCCTCCACCAATGGCCCCGATCAATATGTACTTCAGATTCTTGTGCTTCTTCCTTGCCGGTGAAGGTGTAGGCTGTGGTGCGGGTGGCATAACTGGACCATTATATGGCAAGCCACGGCTGGCATAGAACTGCTGGCAATCAGCCTGGGTACGCTGTCCCAGAACATCAAGGAAGCAATTCAACTGAAACGAAACATTGCCGCCGCCGCCATCGGACACTCCTAGCTTGCCATCGAAGTAGTTCCCAGAAATATTGGCCAGCAGCACCTGGGCGAACAGCCGGCGAAAGGTCTCTGGCACACCGCCATAGAACAAGTTCTTAGACAGATCCACCACCAGCGCATTGGCTGGCAGCGCAAGCCCTGCCGTGGGCAATTCGCCGGTGAGGTTGTTACGCGACACGTCCAGAACGCTGAGCCCCGGGAGCGACCAGACCGCGTCGGGCAAGGCGCCCGAGAACGCATTGTCCGAGAGGTTGAGGGTCCTGAGCCGCGTGAGACTCGAGAGCGCGGTGGCCGGGAGTTGCCCAGACAGTTGGTTGCCTGCGAAGTTGAGGGTGGTGAGGTTGCCGAGGCCGACGAGCGCGGAGGCCGGGATATTCCCGGAGACGGCGCAGTCGGAGATGTCGAGGGACTGGAAAGTGGGCGCGAGCCCGGCGCCTAGCCACGCCGGGATGGAGCCAGGGAGCCCGAACCCCGCGGCGTTGAAGGCCTCGAGCCGCGTGAGGTTGCGCAGCCCGTCGACGTCGAAGCGCGGCGACAGGCGGCCCAGCCGCGTGCGCCGCAGCCCGACGAGGTTGAGCGAGACGACGCGGCCGGCGCGGCAGCCCACGCCCGCCCACGCTGCGCACGGGTCCGCATGCCGCGGCCAGTCCCGCGCCCTGAGGCCGAGCGTGCCCCGCAGCGCGTACAGCCCGACGAGATCCGACCGCGACGTCAGGTTCCCCTGCGCCAGCACCGCCCCGGGCGCCGCCGCCGCCGCCACCAGCGCAACGAGCAGCAGCGCCCAGAGCCCGCGCGCGCGCTCGCGCATCATCACCTCGAGCGCCTCCTCCTGCCGATGCCGCCGCCGCCGCCGTCCCCCATGTCCACTCCGCGTTACAGGTATCGATGGGATTGGGGAGGGAGGCGGAAGCGCTGGAATTCGGAGCGAAATTAAACGCAATAAAGGCGGAGAGGGGGCAGAGGCCGAGCTACGCAGGTAACTACAGGGCGCCACCACCAGAGACAGAGAGGCCTCCTCCCTTGGGCTGGGGGTCTCTCACCACCCCGCCATTAATGCCCAAAGTTACACTCCCCTCAACTGCCTCCCAATTATTACTCCTCCACTTCTCCCTCCTCCGATTCGAACCCAGCACGAGCAGCACCCAAATTCCGCACCTCTCGAGCTCGCCCGCGGCGGTGGGCGCGGCCGGAGCTGGGGAAGGGAGAGACGAAGTGGAGGGAGGGACGAAGCCGGTGCTAGTATTGCGGGGTTTTGTTTTGCGCAAGGAAGGAGGAAGCTGTTAAATGTTTTTGAAATTCTCGGGGGGCTTTGAATGGAAGGGTTTGTTTTTGCTTTCCTTCCTCTGCGCTGTCCGCGATTTGCTGCCACGTTTGGTTGTGTTTTTTTAAGCAGCCGGAGGCCGAACCCGGCTGGGTGTTTGGGGTTTCTGGGATCTGACGGCGCCGGCTCTTTTCTGGGGCCCAAGCCGAATCGAGCCGAGCGAGCGCGGATGATGAGCGCCGTGCCAGCGGTGTTCGTGTGCAGGCGCAGCGCAGGTGTGATGACTGATGAAATGAACTGGTGCGCGGTGGGTTGGTCGGGTGGGTGCGGGCGTTTAGTGGCCGGTTCCGGGGGTTTGGTGGGGTTTTTGATGGGACTGATGGGCATAGCGGACGGCCAGACGGGGAGGATTGCGGAGGAGGGTCAACGAGGCTGCTGCTTTGGCTCGTGTTCGAGTCAACCGGCTCTGCGGCTGCGAGCGGCCGGCGGGGTTGTGGATCGTGGGCGGCCGCCGGCCAGTGGATTTCTCATTTCTGGTTCGGTTTTTTTTTCTTTTTCCTGCGCCCTGCGGCCCCTGCCGGCCGCCGATCTACTACCTGCTGGGTGCAGCGACATTCGATGCACGGTAAACATGGAAGCGCTGCAAATGTTACAGGCTGTAGAAT
>Ga0182004_10003734_pt1 | contig 12170 bp, 14 predicted proteins | sample Sormic07211540_1_FD_120479 | JGI IMG/M metagenome (GOLD analysis project Ga0182004, IMG submission 120479) | Endophyte microbial communities from Sorghum bicolor roots, Mead, Nebraska, USA - 072115-40_1 MetaG | ecosystem: Host-associated > Plants > Roots > Unclassified | place: USA: Nebraska... | reverse complement strand
TTTCTTTAAGTTATCTGCATATATTGGTGCAAATATAACAATAAAAATAAGTAGTAAACACAGTATTAGGCCCTTCAAGCAATTACCTAATAAAATGTATGCACATCCCGTTGCAACGCACGGGCATGTTTTCCTAGTGAATATATAAATGGAAATTGATGGTCCGAAACCCCTCGGGTGGAGACTGGAGAGGGATAGTTAGGAGTTACCTGCGCTGCCGTCGCCCGCTGTCCTTCTACAAAAAATATACTATTATGGCATCCAAAAGTTTTTTGGATTTAGCTACTATAGCACTTTCGTTTGTATTTAATAATTATTGTTTAATCATGGGTTAATTATTGTTTAATCATGGGTTAAGTAGGTTTAAAAAATTCGTCTCGCAAATTACAGACATAATATACAATTAGTTATTTTTAGCCCGCTGTCCTTCTAGAAAAAATATACTATTATGGCATCAAAAAGTTTTTTGGATTTAGCTACTATAGCACTTTCATTTGTATTTAATAATTATTGTTTAATCATGGGTTAATTATTGTTTAATCATGAGTTAAGTAGGTTTAAAAGATTCGTCTCGCAATACAATTAGTTATTTTTTATCTATATTTAATGTCCTATGCATGTGTCATAAGATTCGATGTGATGAAAAATTTTAAAAAGTTTTTGAATTATGGAGTGAACTAAACGAGGCCTATCATCATCATCATCATCATCATCATCGCTGTTTTCTCAACCGTCGCGCAACAGAGTTCTCTCAGGTACGGTGGCAAGTAAAAACTCCTAAATTTACCTGTCATTTTCATGCGCAAAGAAGGTTGTAGTATGTACAAATTCCTTAAAGGATGCTATGCTATGAACTTGGAGCGTGGGCCAACGGACCAAGAACACAACCAGCTACTATGGACCAGAACGGGTCGCCAGGTGGATTCAGCCAATTTACTGCTGGGACCGGCATTGCCTTGATTCTGGAAAATGCGATCGGCGAACGCCGGCAATTTGCCGCATGGGTATGGTGTGGGATTGGGGCTATAGAAGATTGGAATTGGATTTGGATTTCTTGCTGGGTCACCTCGTGACGTGCACAAGCAAGTTTTTCTTTACCGAAGCAAGCAAGTGAGCCGAATCGGCTCTCCACCACCAAGTAAGGCAAGGCTTTCCTGTTAGGTAAGATTGATTTTGGAAGGAACCAAACGTGTCCTTGCTTTGCTAGCTCACTCTGCTTAGGTTTTCTCAGCTCGGCTTGGCTCAGCTCATTTAATTTTTAAGTGAGGTGAGCTAGTATTTTAGTAGTTACAAGAGTTTATTACTTTAATGGGCCAAATCACAAGCTAAACAAGCTAAGTTGTTGATTGATCACCCTAAATAAGCAATAATTAGGCTTGATGTATGTCTGGGGTTGAAATCTAGAACCAATGTATGATGTGCATTGTACTTTTTGCCTAATGTTTGCATATCATGGAACTAGTTAGTTGTTGTTATTGTTATTGTTGTATGTATTGGTTGCATTTGCATCTCTTAACTTGGTGAGTTCCGTGTGCGGTGCTGTGGAATTTAAGAAAACTTTATCATGGCAAGTAGCAAAATATTTTAGAGGAAAAATTATGGAGAGCATGTAGAGAATTTGGAGATTGTTGAGAGCATGGTATGGTGCATTTTGCAAATGAAGGAAGCTCGTCATGGGGTTAATGGCAACTTGAAGGAAACTACACAATACAACTGATACTCCCAGAAACGAAATGGACAAATATTGCTTAAGCTGGAATTTCTGAACAATATATTTTAGAAAAATAGGCTTGGGGAGGGGACTCGAGACCTTCCATCCCTCTCCATCGGCACTGTTAAGTCTGGTGAAGTGGTGGTTTGCGCAGCGCGACACGAGGTGCGGCCAGCAGCCGGCCCATCTGATAAAGGCATTTTGTGAAGGCCTCTCGGGCCACCGGCGATGGAGGAATCGCTGTTGTAAAAGTAACAGGGCATAGAGAGAAACAGCCCATGAGGCACGTTCATTTATTTATTTCCAATTGTAAAACATCCATCGTATCCGTATTAGTGTTGCTAAAAATGTCCAATGAATAGGCAATTCCGGTAACCGCTACAGAAAAAATGCTCTCACAGGGTGACAGTACACCCAGCCAGGTGGATCAGTTCATGTCCACCTCGGTGTCGTTGAGTCTACACCCCTTCGTCTCGAAGGGGAAGAACGAGACGGCCAGGCCGGAGAGGAAGATTACAAGTTCGAAGAGGAGGATCGCCGTCGTCTGCTGGCAGCTGTGCACCAGGGCGACCGCGACGAGCGGGCAAAGGATGCCGCCGATCCTGCCCACTGAGCTCGCGATGCCAATGCCCGTCGTTCTCACCGCGGTCGGGTAAATCTGAACAATAGACCAAAGGCAAACAATAAAAGAAATGTAAGCACAGACAGTCAGACACCAATTGGTTGGTTATCTGCTAGTACCACCAAGAGAGATGGAGAATGAATTGATTTTTGCACAGGAAACTCACTCACCTCTGGAGCATATATGTATACAATGGTGAAGCTGGCGGATATACAGAGCCGGGCACCAAACAGGGAGATTCTGGTTAGTATATCTGTCCGGGAGAACACCAGTGGGACTAAGAAAACACAGCTAGTGAAGAGCATCGACGCCATTGAAAGCTTGCGACCAAATCTATCCACGATCATGGCCGATAGAAATGACCCTGGGATCTCTGTTTCAAGAAAACATGGCAGCATTGGTCAGCAATGAATCACATGCTTTTGAAGCTAGTTATGATAATCATACTATGCACGCCAGTAACCAACCTGCAAAACTAGATATGAAAACATTCTTATATAGGCTTGCATTAGTTGAATTAACTGATTCAACATCCTGTTTGGCACATATCCTATTTCCATTACTGAGCTCTGATGTCAGAAGAACAATGCCATAATAGGCAAACGCATTTCCAAAGAAGGCCATCCACAGAAGCAGGGTTGCTCTGATCAGTTTTGGTGCAAGTAGCTTGCCAACAGACTTAATACCTCCGAAATCAGAACCACGATCTTCACTTAGGTTGTCACTTTCTTCGGCACCAGACAAAAGTGTCGTGGACTCTGAAGATCCTGAGACTTCATCTAGCTCAATATTTTTGTCAGAAACAAGCCTACCAGAAGGTAGTTGTACATTGTTTAGTCTTGCCATTTTCTCCAATACATCCACAGCCTCGGTAGTTCGGCCTTTCATGCAAAGGAACCTTGGTGACTCTGGCGTAATGGCATAAAATAGCAGCAGGAGAAAAGATGGAATAGCTGATAATGCTAACAACCACCTCCAGCCAAACTTGGGCATAACTGTCTGCCATTAATATGTTGAAAAAAATTAGGCATGGAAAAACATGGTGGAGTCTTCTAGTCTAATGCATATGCGTTTTTTACTGCAAGAATATGTTTCTCTGATTATGAGCTGCCTATCCAGACATTGATAGTATATTATAGATCTTTGTATCAAAGTAACCAAAGTAAAGTTGCAGGTATTGCAGAAGAAAATATCTACAGATATACATAATACTTAACAGATTTGGTAAACAAAAAAGCAAACTAATTGCCAGAGAACTTCTGATTCTATGCCCTCACAATCGAAGTTTCTTTCACAAGTGATGTTCCAGATTGCTAGTCTCCCGGAAACTTATTCTTATTCCATGCACTTTTTCTTTCAATAGATCAAATAACAGACCCATTAATACTACAGTTAATTGTTTGTATGGTAATTAGCAACGCTATTAGCAGATTAACTGTTAGTGAGTGGTTCATAAATTTCTGAATAAACTGGAGTATACAATGAGAGATTGAGAATCAGTTGCATCAGGTTATGATTTATCATGTGTAATGTTTACTTTTGATGCTGGGCACTATTATAAAATATGAATAGCATTATCAGTCTCAAAATATTCAGGAGAAAATATTATACCCATGCAAGAGATGCCTCCAATATTGTCCCAACAGTCCAAAATGCAGAAAATACCACCATCCATGTTCCTCTAGTTGGAGCAGGAACAAATTCCAAGAACCAAGATCCCAGAACAGGCCCTCCTCCCAAACCAATACCAACTAAGAATCTCAGGGAAATTAATGACAGATAGTTCGGAGCAAAAGCACTCAAGAATCCAGCTCCACTTGTCACGATGGCAGTAAATAGAAAGCCTCTCCTATAGAATCCAAATGAAACAGAGTGTAAGGGCTTTTATGATGTACACAAGCAATTCGTTCATGACCATAAATTTTGAGAATGATTTGAAGCTTGTTCTCGAAAGTAGCATGTAATTAACTTGGCTGCTGATTGAAACTCAGCTATAACAGCAACTGTCCAATAGAAACTACATCAGGAACAAGTTTTGGTAATCCCATGTTAAACATCAGCAGGAAAGGAAATGGACTTGCATTATTTTGAGCAAAAAGGTACATGACATAAGTAAAAGATTGGACCTGCCTCCTTCCATAGTTGTCTGAAACCACACCCCACGAGTAAGCTCCAATCAGCATTCCAACAAAAACAACACTTGTAATCATGCTTTCCTGATGAGAAGTAAGCTTCCATTCTAGCTGTACTGATGGACCAACAAATGACAGCAGCATCATTTCCATCGCTTCGGCAATTAAGCCAATCCCAGCATATGAAAGAATCAGTATCTGGAACCTCCCAAAACCTGATGACAAGAGCGCATCATCCACAGTATATGAAGCTGATTGCCCCTCCTCCATCTGAAAAGTAATGATCACAGTTGTCAACTTGTCATCTATAAATCACAGTAAATCTAATCTACTTATATAACCAAACCAGCCAAGGGCGGAAACGAGTTAGTTCCTTCTATTTCCTTTTTATTTGTGGGTTTAAACAACACTGATTTACTGATACACACAAGTAAACACTGTTTGCCTAAAAGGTCATTTATCCCATTTAGACATCATTTAAATGCTACAGGGCGATACGCCGTTTCCGTTTAATCGGTCATTTATCGCATTTAAACAGCCGTTTCTCTTGATTAAATGGCCATTTAGTCCAAATAATGGTTAAACCGTAGGTGATCCATTCTATAGCATTTAGTGTTTAGGAAAGCACTGCAGGTAAACACACGCATCGTGTAACAAGAGGTAATCAAAGACCCCGCGAGCTGAGAGCATTCTAAAGCATTTGCATCGCTGTACAAGAGTACAGGCCAACTTAAGCATTCAATTGTTAATAAAAAAAATTCAATTGAAAGTCAACTAAAGCCAACAAGAAGGCACGTCACAAACTCACGTTATCTGCTTTGTTTTCCCTCGCTTTGCACATTCCTAAAGCACAGGATCAACTGGATAGCAAGTAACCGACAAGAACCGAAACAGCTGAATCTGAGGAGAGGAGGCTCGCGAGATCCTCACCATTTCAAGAGCCGTCTGGCGGAATCAGAAGCTTATCTCGTAATAACGATCCTCAGCGAGCTGGGAGCATCAGACCCAACCCTAGCCTCCGTCCGGGCCCGCCTGGTTAAATCTTCCCTGGCCCAACTGGTTCCACGCCCTGAGAAATCCAGACAATGAGCAGTTGAGCACGCATACGGAATCAGTCGTGTCCAGGAACACGCGAGAAGCAACGGGTGTGTGCCTGTGTGGAGCCTGGCAACATGAGGGAGAAGCGAACCGGAATGCGTTTCTTGGATCTGCGACAGGCGGCGAATCCCGCAGGTGCAGAGGAGGGGATTCGCGGTCTATGGAGGAACGACGGACCCCGAATCCGCGCGCCTGCAGCACTGCTGCTTCCTGGAAATCTCTTCTGCGCTTTTCGTTGCGTTTGGGCGAGATTTGGGTCCGTACCGGATGGGTTGGGGAAGGAGATGCAAAATGGAGCCCGCGCTTTGACCGGGAAAACCATCATTATCATTAGTCAAAGCCGCTGGCACGCGTCCGGCGTCTCCAACGGGAGGGGACGGGGTGGCCTGTTCCTTCCGTGCATTTCACGCACCGACGTGGAGACCAGACCGACCAAGGCCTTGACGCAAAAACTAAAAACTTTTCAAGATTTTTTTGTCACATCAAATCTTACGCCATATGAATAAAGTAGTAAATATAGATAGATAAGAACAAAAACTAATTATACAGCTGTAAATCGCGAGACAAATCTTTTAAACCTAATTACTCCATAATTAAATAATGTTTATCAAATAAAAACGAAAATACTACCGTATCAAAATCCAAAAACTTTTCGCATGAGCCCAAACAAAAACGTCGGGATGTTGCTGGTGTTGTGAGAGAAGATCACAAGGGGGGTAACGCTTGAGATTGAGAGTGTACCAAACTTTCTAGTATTGATAATAACTTTGATGTATTTGTTTGTTACTAAATTTTATCTTACTAAGTGTAAAATGAATTTTCTGGTGCCCAAAGTACATTAAGAAAATACTATAAAACAATATAGACCTATCTGCCTTCTTCTTAATGTAGATTATAAAGGTTTTACTGAGGTTCTAACTAAGAGATTTACACTTGTGGCTAAGGAGGTCACTGGAGAAAATCAGACAAGTTTTATAAAAAGATAGAAACATTCTGGAAGGACTAGTGGTTTTGCATGAAGTGATACATGAGCTGAATAAAAGCAAAATAGAACGATATGATTTGAAAAGGTTTATGTGAAAGTCTGATGTTTTTTTAAATGTCTTACATGGAAAGGGGTTCCCTAATATGTGGGTTAATTGAGTGATGTAAACGGTTAGCGGTGGTCAAGTTTGTCTTAATGTTAATGGAACTAGATGGCCTTATTTTAAGGCCATGAGGGCATGAGGTAGAGTGACCCTCTCCCCCCCCCCCTAATTCAATCTGATAGCTGATTCTTAAGTGTGCTAATGGAGAAAGTTGTGGATAGAAACTTAATAGTGGGTGTTCTAGAGTCTTTGCTAGACTAAGGGCATCTCCAGTGTATAAACGATTTTACTCTGCTCAAACAGTATCGTGTCGGAGGGTTCGATGGCCACTATGTGAGCATTGGTTTGTGGGGCCTGCTACTCTTGTTTTTGTTTTCACGTGTCAGCTCTAGATAGGCTGTGAATCTGTCACTGTTGGTCTAATACCATCTTGCACTTGAGAGATGAATTTTTTATGTAGCTTTGGTTCGACTCTTCGGCAACATCCGCTTTCAAATCTGACAAACATGGTTCGGTTGCTGCAGTGCGCTCGATTCGACTTTTCATTTCCATGGTTCGATTTTCGCATACACTGGAGCTGCTCTAATGTATCTCTCACATCCAGTATGCAGATGACACTATACTCATGACTGATGGATCTGATAAGTCTCAAGGTTTTGTTGTATTGTTTTGAATGGTTATCTGGCCTTAAGTTCAACTATCATAAGAGTAGGGTCATTTTGTTTGTCTTCGATCAAGAGGAGAAAGAGAGGAAGGCAAATATGCTTAATCGTAGGTTGGGAGACTCACCAGTGAAATACCTAGGTATTCCTGTTTCTGATAAAATGTTGGGCACAGTAGCTTTCAGACATGTCTCAAAAAATGTTGAAAAGATTAGACCCTTGGAAAGGGAAATTTATGGCATTTGGTGGTAAGCTAATTCTTACTGACTCTAGTCAAAGTAACTTACCAAATTATGGGATGGGATCCCACCTGCTTCCTAAAGGGGTACTTTTGGAAATGGATTCTATAAGATCATTTTTTTTGGCAAGGTACTGGTAACTCTTCAAAAATATCACATGGCTAAGTTAATCTCTATTAGTAAACCTAAAGTCCACGGTGGTTTAGGTATTCTTAACACTATGTTGATGAACCGATGTCTAGTAACTAAATGGGCCTGGAAAATAGAGAAGGGTTCAAATGAGCTTTGGTGTAGGGTACTGCAAGCCAAGTACATGGAAAGGAAAGACTTCTTTAATTCCAATTGTCAAGGTTCTTCTCAATTTTAGAGGGGTCTTATTTCAATGGGTGTTGAATATAACATAAAGGTGATAGAGTAAGGTTTTGGTATGACTCTTGGGTTGGTGTTATGCCATTGAAGATTCAATTTAATAACTGAGAGGATTTCATAACACAATCTTAATGACCTTTTTGGACGTGCAAAATGCCTTTGAAAGTCAAATCTTTATGTGGCAGGATTTCATAACAAATATGCAAATATCCACTGCTCTCAAAAAAGGGGTTGGGGTGAAAGCTCTTTTATGTTGTGTATGTGCTAAACCTGAAACTGTTAATCACATTTTGTTTGAGTGTGGTTTTGCACAGTATATATGGTGCTGCATTAGAGATGCATATAGTTTAGAGGATTTTCCAACTTCTATTCAAGACATTTTGGTGCAGTGGTTGCCAAGGAGGCTAGGTATCTCAAGGAAATTAAGTTTTGTTTTTGGAAGAATAGAAACAAAATGGCAATTGAAAATACTTTCTTCTAACGCAGATGCAGTGATTGTATACGGATGTGGGTAGACCTTCAAATGGACCCCAATTGTATGCGGATGTGGGTAGACTTTCAAATGGACCGCGACAAGATCAAGCTGACTTGGATAGCTCGTTGTCTGGATGAATAGCAAGAAGGCTTTTATGATGATCCTAGCTATGGTACCTTTGTTATGTAGTTGGCCGGCTGGTGTGTTCGTGTTGGTTTGCCTTTGGTCTCTCGGTCTTTGTGTTTGTTTTAGTGGGGTGTGGCAAGGTTTAGCTTGTGTCCATGTACGCTTAAGTCGAAAACTGATATACTAGTACATATTAAACTTTAATCGGCTTTCTTAGAAACCGAGTAAATCTTCTTTAAAAAAAGTGAAAAATGAAACCTACTGACTTGCTGAAGAGGAGGCCAATGAGGCATGGGTTGAGAAGAACAGCGGCGCAGGAGGAAAAGAGGACGACAAACGAGGAGACGAGGCTGGCAGCGGCACGGGAAGAGACGGAACCAGCGAGCGGCAGAGCAACCATACGAGAAAAATCAAAATAAAATTTGTATATGGGACTCACACGATGGGTGACGCTTATAAATATAGCTAGCAGCCGAGTATTCGGGTGAGGACGCCTGCAAAATTTCATCCTGCACGCAGATGATCGACAAATATGGTTTTTACATTGGCTAAATCAGCAATAAATTAATTAGAAGAGAGAAGTTGTATCCCTTTAAAAAATATTAATTGGACACCGATATAATTATACTGCAAACCATGCATAGATAGCACTCCATAAATCGTTGGAAACAAATAAGATGAATAAAAATACATCCAAATAAGCCTAGAGATGGATGGGCTAAATCCTGAGGTGGTGCTATGAGGAGAAAGAATTACTGGGAGGGCTAGCAGGTTTGTATCGAGTCATAGAAGGTGGACACTCTTTAAGTAGAGCTCGTGCCAATGGAGAGGCGGTAGGTAATTACTGTAAATAGGATAGTGAATGGAACGGACAATGACGAAGATTTTAAGCCGAAGATAATGAGTTATGAGATATTTAAACGTGGACTGCTCCAACTTGAAACATCTTATTTTGAGTTTCAAAAGCTCAAGATTTTTCATTTAAAGAAGAAATTTGGTGGCAAGGGCTCACAAAATCCCTTCTCAAAAAATGCCTGATTTCGGCCTGCAGGTCCTATACTTAGGCCTTGTTTGGCTTTCATCCCAAAGTTTTTCAGTTATCAAATCGAATCTTTAAATATACATATAGAGCATTAAATTAAATGAATAAAAATTAATTGCGCAGTTTAGTTGTAAAGTTATGAAACAAATCTTTTAAGTCTAATTAGTCTATGATTAGCCATAACTGCTATAGTAACCCACATGTGTTAGTCGGATTAATTAATTTTAATAAGTTCGTCTCGAATTTCCAGACGAGCTATATAATTTGGTTTTTATTAGTTTATGTTTAATACTTTAAATGCGTGTCAGCATATCTGATGTGACAATTTTTTTTCGAACTAACGGACTTAAGACCTTGTTTGGATACACCTAAAAACCCAAAACTTTACAAGATTCCCCATCACATCGAATCTTGCGGCACATGCATGGAATATTAAATGTAGATAAAAAAGATAACTAAATGCACAGTTTACTTGTAAATCACAAGACGAATCTTTTAAGCCTAGTTACTTCATGATTGGATAATGTTTGTCAAAAAAAACGAAAATGCTACGGTGTCAAAATCCAAAAAGTTTTTGGATCTAAACAAGGCCTAAGTCGGATATCTTAAGATTTATTTTCTCTTAAAAAAACGTATATTTGCCTAAGGACGAGTGAATGGAGCCAAATAAAAAAAAACGAGAGTCCAAACCCCCAAGGAGGCCAAGAAAAGGCGATCTAGAAAAGAAAAGAAAAATTTCTCAAGTCCGTTCTCCGCGCTCTCCCCGTGTCCCTCTGGGCGGTTCGGCCGTTCCCTCGCATCTCCTCCTCTCCCTCCAGACTCCAGGTCTCCACTCCCTCGCGCTTCTCGTCGCGTCGCTAGGTTTCTCCCCTCTTCCTCCGCCCCAATTCCGATCGATCCGAGCTTGCGATGGTCTCCGGTGCCGGACCCTCCGGCGGGGCAGCCCACTCCGCGTCCACCGGTGGTGGGGGCGGCTCCCCCTCCGACAGGGGCGGCGCCGCGCCCTCGGCCTCGGCGTCGGTCTCCACGCCAGCCAGCGAGAGCACCGTCGCCCGCCGCCTCAACGGACTTGACCTCCAAGGCGACGACGCGCCATCGTCTCAGCCAGCCGCGAGGTGCGTGACCCCCGCCGGCTTGATTCCATCCTTGGTCGAGTTGGGGTTTCGGCTCCCCTGCTTAATTACTTGCTCAGAGGGACTGTGTGATTGCCGTGTGAGCTAGTGGTGTTTTGCGGGTTTGAGCTAAGGGGGTTTGGTCGTGTAGATGATACCATGCCGATCTGCATTTGTTCCTGCTCTAGATTTGCCTTATGTGTGGTCTTTAGCTTGTCTGGAGTATTGGAATTGCCGAATTGGTGGCTGCTAGTGTTTTTAGAGGATCCTTTTGTCTGTTTGATAAATTTATTCTTAAATTTGTTTCTCAACTTACTGTATTAATATTGGGAATTCTAACTAGTGCTAGTGGCATATTACTTGTATTGGTTTTGCATTTGTATTTGTTCATTCTACCATGAAACTGAAACTCTGGAATGATTTTCTATAGCTCTTGTAGCAGCTCATGGCACCTTTGCACAGAGAGATGATTTTCTATTTTTTTTGCCACCTTTGGTATCTCTTGTTGATTTCTTTAGGTGTATATGTTTTCCGAGGTTGGATATTCTAGCTTATTGATTGATCTAGAGCTAGTAATGTTTAGATAACTTAAATTTTGTTTTGCTTTACCATGTTGTAACTTCAGCTTGCTACTGTTTCATATTTGGTAACTTGCATCATGTCTTATTTTCACTTATTTATCTGGCCATTTACGTAACACATTTCTAAAACACAGCTGGTTCTCTATTTATGATGCAGCAAGAAGAAAAAGAAAGGGTCACGTGCAGTTGGTCCTGACAAAAATGGCCGTGGATTGCGCCAATTTAGCATGAGAGGTGGTTTAAAGAGTTCCTTTACCACTCATACCTGTGATTTTCACTTGTTTTTGGTTTGTGTGATCATAAGAGAAATGAGATTGACATTAAAGTCTCTCTCTCTCTCTTCAACTGTGCGTGCCACAATTTTTTTAAATTATTTCTGTTTGTATCATACATGTGCTGTACTATGCTTGAATGGGCCAATTTATTGAGCTGGAGTTCACTGCATGTTTACAAGTTTCATGAAGTTTTTATTTGTTCTTTTTCAGTCTGTGAGAAAGTTGAAAGCAAAGGGAGAACAACCTACAATGAGGTATCCATTCTATTTTCCATGTTACAGTTACATTGTATAGCAGTTGCATTGTATACCAGCTCTTCCCAATAAGGACAACCTATATGGCTATACCTAGTCTTATTGGGTACAGTTACATTGTATCAATGTTTTCTGGTCGGCTAGTCGATCCTGGTCGACCTGGGACCGACCAGGCGATTAATCACGATTAATCAGCGACCAGGTCGATTAATCGACCCTGGTCGTCCCCCTGGTCGTCCATGGTCGTCCAGGCATATCAATTGGTCGACCTATATATATACCTCTATATATACACTATATTATACACAATAAAGGAAGCATCAAGACTGCATTAGTGTAAACCAACATTCCTCTTCATCTTCAACTTGTGCTGGCGCCTCTAGA
>Ga0182004_10003733_pt1 | contig 12172 bp, 16 predicted proteins | sample Sormic07211540_1_FD_120479 | JGI IMG/M metagenome (GOLD analysis project Ga0182004, IMG submission 120479) | Endophyte microbial communities from Sorghum bicolor roots, Mead, Nebraska, USA - 072115-40_1 MetaG | ecosystem: Host-associated > Plants > Roots > Unclassified | place: USA: Nebraska... | reverse complement strand
TTGAAGCTATTCCTTTGAAGAAAGTGACATCGGCTAACATGATTGATTTTGTGAAAGAGCACATTGTTTACCGATTTGGTATTCCTCAAACAATCACTACCGATCAGGGTACTATGTTCACATTGGGAGAGTTTGATGAATTTGCAATCGGTATGGGGATGAAAGTATTGAATGCTTCTCCTTATTATGCTCAAGCCAATGGACAAGCTGAAGCGTCTAACAAAGGGATTATTAAGCTTATCAAGCGAAAGATTGAAGAAAATCCTAGAAGATGGCATACATTGTTGAATGAAGCCTTGTGGTCATATCGAATGGCGTGCCATGGATCAACTAAAGTTTCACCTTATCAGTTGGTGTATGGGCACGATGCGGTGTTGCCATGGGAGATTAAGACTGGATCTAGGCGGGTCTCTTTTCAAGATCAACTGGCTGCCGATGACTATGCTACTTTGATGAAAGATGAGTTGGATGATTTGGCAGAGCATCGGTTGAGAGCTTTGATGAGTATAGAAGAGAATAAGAGGAGAGTTGCTAGATGGTATGATAATAAAGTAAAAGCTAAGGAGTTTGCCGACGGAGATTTGGTATGGAAATTAATTTTACCGGTTGGGACTAAAAGTTCAAAGTTTGGAAAATGGTCTCCTAATTAGGAAGGACCTTATCGGATAAATCGGTCTGCTCCTGGTAATGCTTATATTTTAGAAACTCTCGAAGGAGTTGAATTTCACAGAGCGTTAAATGGAAAATATCTAAAGAAATATTACCCAAGCATCTGGGTTGATGCATAGAAGTTTAAGTGTCGATAACACTCCTATCGGCTGGATGAAATGTATCTGAGATCATGCATAATGTTTTAAAAAGTGTCGATAACAGTCCTATCGGCTAGACCAGAATGATCAAAAGTTTCTAAAGGCAGAACGAAACAAGTTGCCGATGAAGAGCTCACACATTCAGCAGGGCTTGGATAGTAGATGTGGCCCGCAGACGGATCTGGTTGGCCTCTTCTATCTCTCGGGTATCTTCATCGGCGGAACCTTCTATCGGTTTCAGCTTCTTCTTCATCTGCAGTGCTTTATGAGCCTAGGTGTTTCGTTCTTGCTGAAGAATCTTGAGCATCTCAGGCAGTTGGCTTTCTTCTTGTTGAGCTTGAGTCAGGGCCTCTTCCACTTGCTTGAGCTCAGCTAGCAAAGCCTCCCTTCTTGCCGATAGGGTGGAGATCTTTTGCTTCAGTTCATTCCTTGAGGACTGCAGAATGTCGATGCTCTTGTGCTTCTCATCGGCAATGCGCTTTACTTGCATTACTTTCTCTGAAAGTTGGGCGTAGGTAGCTCTGTCGGCAAGGCGCTGGGTAGCTTTCTGGTATTGAAGCTGACGGCTTTCTAGATGGGCAGCTTGGAAAAGAATCTCTTCAGCATCGGCTGGAATTTGACCACGAAGGGTCTTAAACAGAGTTTTGGCTGGATCGGAGTCATCAACCAACTGGGCGGTATCTTGATGCAGCAGGACCAACAGGTCTTCTAGCTTCGCTTTGATTTCTGCCGATGAGATCCCTACTGCTTGGGAAGAGCTCGCTTCTTCGCCCTCATCATCGGAAATATCGATGGCGAAGGAGAATAAGCTGTCTAGGGAGTCTTGTTCTTGAAAGAAGATAAAAATAAGTTATTTGATGGTCAAATATTAGTGATAAAGGATGGAAATCAGATAACTTACTTGCTTCAAAGCAATTTCACGCCTCTGGCCTGATGATGCCGTCGGCACTATGGGTTGATCGGCTGAAGTGGCCGATGGGATGATATCAACTGAGAAATTACGAGGGTAATTATGATTCACAAAAATAAGAGTCATCGGTAATAATGTTATGATCAGTACTTTACCTTGAGGGGGGACAGTGCTTGTTTGTTCTGGGGGAACAACCGATGGTACACTCAAATCAGCTGGATCGGCAGATACATCGGTTGGTGCTTCTTGGGCTGAGGTGCTGATCGAGGAGGGGACGGTACTTGCTGTGTCTAGATTTCTGGTGAAGAGGGGGATGATTCCACATGAATCGGTGACACTGGACGAGGAGGAGAAGATGGTGCTGTCCTCTGGCGCTTTGGTTGCGACTTAGTACTCTTGCGACTTAGTTACCGATGAGGTCCCCGTAGCAGTTGATGTGCCCTGAAAAGATTATGTAAGTATGAGATGAAATCGGTGGAAGCCAAGGAAATTAAGAGTCTACCTTGAAAGCCTGTGCCAGAGTGGCAGCAGCAACCGATGGGGAAGTCTTCGACCGCCTGGTGGTCATCTTCTTGAAGCGCACATTCCGATGCACCAAGGCCGCTAAACTCGGCGCATTATGACCGATGAGAGAGATTGGACCTGATGGAAGGAGTTTGATCGGTCTTCCACTCCTGCTGACTGTCGGGGCTAGATTGTCGACCTGTTAAAATGAAAACAAGTAAGTTACCGATAAGAATAAAAGAGATAAAGGAATTAAGAGATCGGTCGAAGACTTATGGTGTTATCAGGAATCTTATAGTTGGGGTCGATCATGCCGCGATATGTCAGAGCCGATGTATTGAACAAGTGTTCCTTCTATTCTTCCCACCACTGCTTGTACATCTAAGTGATGAAGAGGGCTGGGATCCATGCCGATAAATCAATGTCTGACGTATCAGCATTTGGATGAAGCTGAGCTATTCTTATCCATTCAAGTCCGTTGGTTATAGTCTCCCTTGGCTTCACTACATCGGCATAACAGAGTCCAATCCGCAGCTGCCCAAAAGCTAGTTGACGAGCCAGTGTCGATGGGTTATAAAATTCATAAGTGGGGTTGGAGTTCTTCCCACTGTCAAAAGTATTCACTGGGATGGCCCTTGGAGTGATGATTGCCATCATCAAATCGGTGTCTTTGTGGAGAGCGTCATCAAAAGGGTGAAAGGTCAGCGGGAATCTGGTCTCTGGATCTTCATAGGGCATCCATGCCCGCTGATCCTTGGGAAGGCCATCATATAGAGTCTAGAAAAATCGGCTGACTTGGTCTTCGTTTCCACCCGTGCCGGGTAGAACTATAGCAGCCTCACCATAGTTCAAGGTGGGCGAGTTGCCGATTCTTCGTCAGCTAGTTCATAATCTTCAGTGATATCTCTGGGGAATCGCTGTGCGAAAAGGTTGAACCGGAGGCGTTTGTGCATATGAACATAAGCCACATATTGATGAACCACCAAGGGCCTCCTAGGTTGCCAATGGGTTCGCCCAACAGGAGCTTCCGAGCTACTTGATGGAGGAGGTGATAGGTGGAACTAAGCAAGTATCGGCCAAGAGGAAATCGGCCGTCATCGACTAGTCTTTCTGCTGCCGAGACAGAGGTTGGTCCTACCGATCGGCCACAAAAGACGAACTTATCTAGCCACATATTTAGGAAAATGGCATGTTCCCTCTGCCCAACTGGTCTTGTCCTCTGGTACTTCTGAATGTACCCTGACCAACCGCCGATGTTGCGGGTTTCTACTTTGCGTTCGGGTTTGCGATCATACAAATGGCTATCATCGACAGTTGATATGTCTAAGCCAGTGAGCATGAGCACATCGGCAAGAGTAGGTGAAGCAGGGCCATGGCCGAACAAGAAAGCATTGAGGGTGTCTGACCAGAAGTACGAAGCTGCTATCAGTAGTGATTCATTTCTTTCCATATCGGCAATGGATAGCCTAATGCACTGGTCTAGTTTACGCTCACCCCATTGGACTTCATTTGAGTTGCCGATTCTCAGGAACCAATCTCTCCACCCCTTAGTAGAACTGGGCCAGGATCGAAAGGTGTCTTTCCACAGATCTAGTGAGAAGTTCTCAGCTCTAAAGGGGATCCTATTTGTTTCTGCATTTATCAAGTCGGTAGGATCTGGATTTCCCAATGGACAAAGGCATTGAAAGTGGGGTTGATCGGTGGGAATAACAATTTTCTCGGCCAATTTCTAAAGGTTTGAAGGTTGAAAAAATAGGGAAAAGAAAGAGAGAAAATACCAAGTAAATAACCATGCAAAAAATCAAAAGTATGGTAAAAAGAAGAAAGGTGGTAGAGATCGAGGGCTCGAAGAATCATTGGAGGAGATCCTTGCTGGAGTTCTTGAGTTTCTCGAATGATGCCGCCGCCAGGGAGATAGGTTTGGAAGGTGTGGAATGACAAGGTGGAGGAAGAGTGCCAAGGAAGGAAGTATTTTGTAGGGTAAAGTGAGCAGGGGCAATTCTGACTTATCTCTTCACCGTATTCGTGAAATCTGAGGGTGTTCAGGTGGATATGGTAACTGTTTGCACGGTAATCAAGGGATTGTGCAGGTGATTTGACAGCAAGCGGTCAAGATTTTGAAGATATCTTACTGTGTAAGATCTCCTGGTCGGCACATCGGCAATCCTCTCTAACAGAAATGTTGTCGATGAACGTATATTTAGGAGATTCGGTTTGGGAAGTTGAGAGATTCGATGAGCATGTTGGAGAATCGAGCTAAGGTTGTTTGGATTTGGTAATTAATTACTATTAGGATGGAGTAATTGCGGAAAGACATCATTACTGAGGAGAATTTCGGAGCATTAATGATTTTATACTCTGAAATTAGGGGGCATGTGTTGACACCGTTTTTGGACACATATCTTTGGACGCGTATCTAGGAGTTAATAAGGCGTAGATTGGCAGGTGAATAAAGTGGTGACTGGTTGATAGAAGAGTTGCCGATGAGGGTTGATACCGATGATGAAACAACAGAATGTGGCCATGTCTAGGAGTGGTGATGGATCTATGCCGATGACTGATGCTGATGGTTGCCGATGGCTACGAAAGGTGATTTGCCGATGGACACAAAAGGAGGCGCTGGAATTGTCGATCAGATGGTGATGGTGTGCCGATCGGTTGTGGAGAATAAATTAATGTTTTCTATATCTTTTAAAGTTTGTTTTACATACGGATTCTGTTCAATCAGTCGTATCTGATTGTAACTCTTTTGGACAGGGTATAAATGTAGACCCCGTAGCGATGTAATAAACACAATCAATCAAACACAAGTTTTTACATATATATTCCAGCATCTACTTTTTCGACGACTTCGTCAACTTGCATATTTTCTTTTACTTATGAGTTCTTAGGAGTTCATCGAGTCAACCTCGGCGAATTCTTAAGTTCCGTGTGAATACCTCTTGGCCGTGACATCCGGGCGCATCGCTGTTGTCGGGACCAAAGTATTCGAGTTGTCACCATTGTCGATTGTAAGGTCAAATCGGCTGGCACGCCTTAACGTTGAATCGGGTATTAGCCCTTTGTGTTTGCAGATCTACTTTTGCACCAATAGTTGCTAATTTGTCTTGGTCATTTCTACCCTACGCTATGCTCAAACATAACTTGCTAAAATATATAATAAAATGCTCTTGTGGCTCACCATACATATTCTTGGTTCTATGTGAATAAATACCTTTAGTCTTGCAAACTTTCTTATTCTATTATAAGTATGCTTTAGAATATTACATAAACATTATGAACATCAAGCATACTTATATGAGAATTTAATTGTACATATAGACTAACCCCTCCTACTTAAAAAATGTTTAAATCATATTAGGAGACTATTCATAGAATCAATTCAAGGTTAAGGATATGCTTCAAAATAATATCCTCGCTTTAATCTTGATATAAAAAAATATATATTAATTAAATTAGTGAATCATTGAAAATATGAGCTACAAAATTATCTTTAACTCTTAGACAAACACTATCCATACTTTGATAAATAATATATTCCTTTGGATATGTATTGTCCACTAACTCCTTGCCGAGAAGACATAATGAGAAAAGCAAGAGGACTGAAGAGTGAGAGAGGAGTACAACATATGACAGAAGACGCTAATGAATAACCCATGATACAAGAAAAAAAGAGAGAGACCATTCAAATTCATTAACCCTTCATCATGCTCTAATGGAGGTAACATCTTAAGATAAGTGGTCATTAATTTCCTCTTGATCTTGGTATGCAATAAATGAACAATCATGTTAGAGTTACAACTTAAATTGATCAACTTGATTAAACTTAGCATGATTTGTTTTCTGAGTTTGTTCATAGCACTATTCTTGTAATCTCAGTCTTAACCGAGTAAGCTAGAAATACTTCATCTATTATTCTTGATATATTATAAAGATGAATAGCCTTTTAGTGGTTAAATAACTTTACTCTTTATCTCACAAGTTTAAATATCATATTTATACTTATGTTCCTCTCACCCATGATAGGAATGAATAATATGAATAATATCAATCTTATTGTGCCCAAGGTTAGAGGATAAATAAATTTCTGGTTCTGTTGGTATTTTCCCACCAACAGAGCCCATGCACTTGATCTCTACCTTGTCTTTATGGACAGAACACACTTCAATTAAAGTGTGGGGAGACAATCCCCTAAATGCTATAAGTGAAAGTTCTCAACTAGTAATAATGATGCATATAAGATTGGCTTTGAGACGCCTACAACAGAAAGAAATAAGGTGGCACCGCTATTGGGAGCCACTAGTAGAGGCACCACCTCAATCCTTACCATCAAGAGCAACTCAAAGTACTCAATGAACCACTACAAGGAGAAGTCCAGTTCGAAGGACTAAAAACATCGAACCCTCACCGTATGGTAACATCAGTAGTTATCTATATCTACTTTCTTACATTGTATGAGTTAATTTCTCTTTAGTATGTTTACCTTTCTATATTAGCAATGCATAGAAATAACAAAGATAAATAGTCTTGCATTAGGTTACATTCATGCATCTTGAAAAAAAATATTAAGCTCCATATGAAACCCTTGTAGTGTAAAGTTCTAGGAGTTCTCACTGTGGTGGCCTATAGAATAAAAATATATATCATGCATTTGCATGTTATGCATATAAACCCATAAAATCCAAAAAATATTAACTAAGCATCCTGCTACAATACTACTGTCTTCAAAATACTTTGAAACTACCACAACACCCAATCCTCCAAAAACAATAATCATTAACATTTTATCCTAATACCGTTCCACGAGTTTTGGTGTTTTGTGAGAGCTTTCTGTAGGATGACTCCAAGAGCTAGCTTACTAAAGAATCTTCATCTTCATCACTTGAAGTACACCTTTTTGACATACAGCTGGCCCCTGTATGAATGAAGTAACTGCTTGGGTGATGAGATTGAAGTATTCCAGGCAACACTTGCTCTTATAAGCATGAGCTCCTCCATGAGGACCACTCAGCTTCAATGATCAACCATAAGCAAACATCTAGCTTGGGGGAGAACATCCCTCAGCTATCAGCACGGTTAGAAGCATGGGAGAAAGAAAATAAAGTTGAAGAGCTAGAGCCAGAAAAGAAAGAAGCAAAAGAGACAGAAATGATATGGAAGAAGGCACGTGCAGCATCACCACGAAACGGGGAGTTGACTAAGGTTACCTCAGACGATGAACCCACTGAGTAAGTGTTCTCCTCTATCTAAGTCCTGTCGGTAGACTTTAAATTTTGTACCCCTATCCATAAGGTTAGAATGGTAGTTATCTCATTATATGCATTTGTAATTTATTTAGTAACATAATTTTGTTTACACACTAAAAGATATAAAAACAACAAAAATATTTACTGCATTACTCATGGTATCACAAGCCCCATGTGGATACCCTATGGTATTTTCTGAAGGAACATCCGTTGTGGTAGCATAAAATAAAAAAATGATAAAAATATAGCATTTGTATTTAAATTCCTGCATCATAAACAGAAAAATCAAAAAGAAGAGAAAAGTGAAATCTTGTTTAAATTAGACAACATTAAAGCCAACTCTTAAAGGTGATCAATTACTCGTTGGCTGACCACTAATCCATTAACAAATTTGCGCCTCAAGTTTTGGTTTCTCTTTTTGGAGAGTATTTATGTAGGAGTAACATCATAGCAAGGAGTGAGTCTATCGGTGGCACCCACTATGTCCGCTACTGGCTAGCTCGCTCTCAAGGACGTCTACATCAGATATACAACCATCTAGCTTGGGGGAGGAGCATTCCCTAGTTATCTGGTAATTATACCTAAGCGATTATCGAGTCTACATAGTCATAAAAATACCAAAAATATGTGGGCGCATGAAGGTCCACAAGTCACAGAGTCTTTTTGTGAGTTTATAATTAGTCAAGTGTTAGAGTCTGTTTAGAGTCAACTGAAACTAGAGCTAAATAAAAATTTATGAACATTAGAATTTTGTCTTGGAGATGATGAATAGTTGCTCTGTTGTAGTTCTTTACAAGTACCTAGATTTCAACGTCAGATTTTCTCGAGTTTTGGACATTACTATTTTAATTTGAAGGTTTACTCTGAACCTGCAACTTGTGGAGGCATAATTTGAGCTAAGTCTAGGTATTTGGTTGATATGATCATTGAAAGTCTGAGCTGCTCTTTATCTTATTCCTAGCATTACTAAGTTCTGGAGATTTATTTTGAAAACCTAAAATCCTACATGATGAGCTCTTGTATGACAAGTTTGAATTCCTACCAAAGCCATATAAAATATACATCTAGAGTTAGGAAAACTTTTGCACATTTATATTGCTTGCTTTGCATTGAGTTTAGTCAACCTTTGTAGTATACCTTATGAGAGTATTGTCATGCTTTTAAAACGAAGATCACGTACACACTCCAGTCCACATATGTATTATTCTTACACTAGTAGTAAACACCAACATAAACCATACCCATAGGATAAAGCCCTTCATAAATGCCCTAAGTTCTTTATCTTTCCAACGATATAAAGAATGACTCCTTTTGACATCTGGAACTCGAGATGTGACTGTTTTTCACAACTGCTAATGTTGGACTTCGACTAGGAAATTCATATTTACTTATCTCTTATAATTGTCATGTTGGATAATGCTTAGAGTTGTTTCTATGCTCTGGACTACAGATGGCAGCAAGAGGCAGAGGTCGTGGTAGGGGTGCTAATGCCCCAATCTCTGTGGAGGAACTTATGCATACACAAAACGAGATGATGTAGGCATTCATACAACATCTTCAGCACCAGCCTGCAGCTCCACCACCACCACCACCACTTGTCTATGTGAGGGATAAGTGTGGCGAGTTTATGAAAGGACGACCTCCAGTGTTCACTCACTCTGCTGACCCTATGTAAGGAGATGATTGGCTGCATGCTATGGAAATATAGTTAAACATAGCTTAGTGCGATGATCTAGAGAAGGTGTTATATGCTTCTGGACAGCTGTAAGGAGCAGCTCAGACTTGGTGGGAATCATACCAAGCTGCTCGTCCTAATAATGCTCCCACCATCACTTGGCATGAATTCTGTAGAGATTTCAATCCACGTCGCATCAATGAAGGGATGATAGAGCTTAAGCAAGAGGAGTTTAGATCACTCAGAATGGGCTCTATGACTGTTGAAGAGTGTCATTATACTTTTGAGCAGCTAGCTCGCTATGCTCCAAATGAGGTCAGGGAAGTGTTGATAAGCAACGTCTATTCATGAAAGGGCTTTATTATGATCTTAGATTGCAGTTGGCTGGAAACACTTATCCTACCTTCCAAGCTCTGGTGAACTGTGCCATTGTGCTAGATAATATGCGCAAGAGTCAGGATCAGAAGAGGAGAATGCAAGGACAAAGTTCGGGTAGTAATAACCGCCAACGCTTCAGCTCTCAATAGTGTTCCCATCAAAGTTACCAGGGACCAGTTAGCCAGTGGAACCGTGATCAGTATCCTCAGCATTTCTAGAATCAGCAGCATAGTGGGAATCAACGTTTTCATTTTCAGTAGCGTAACTCTTATCAGCAGCAGGGTGGTCAACAGACACCTCGATCAAGGGATTCTAATGCCACCCCTATGAAGAACAGAGCTCCCAACACTCCTAACAGGTGTTTCTGCTATGGAAAAGAGGGACATATGTCTTATAACTATCCAGAGAACGTCAACCCATAGAATTCCCAAGGCCAAAATAGCAACTAGAAGAACAATCGGACACCTAACACTAGAAGAGTAAATCATGTGTCTACATAGACAGCTGTGGAGGAACCTAAAGTTATGATTGGTACGTTTGATATCCATTCCACTCTTGCTACCGTTCTTTTTTATTCTAGAGCTTCGCATACATTCATTTCACAAGCTTTCATTAGAACACATAATATACCTCCTTGTGCCATGAAAAACCCCATAACCGTAAATTCACTAGAAGGGACTATACTAGCTTCACATTGTTGCTTTCCAATTAATTTGACTTTAAGGGGGGTAGACTTTAAAGTGAGCCCCATATTGCTGAGGACAGCTGGAGTTGATCTTATCTTGGGTATGGATTGGATGATGCAACAAGATGTAAAGATTAAGTGTGAAGGGAAGGTAATGGAATTAACATCACCAACAGGAGACCTACTCAATGTTAAGGTTAAGGTACATAAACAAAAGATAGCCATAGTGAACCATTTGGATGATGATGCTAATCCTTAGGACCGTGTTGTGAATGAATTTCTAGATGTATTTTCAGATGAGCTGCCGGGTATGCCACTTGACCGTGACATCGAGTTTATAACTGAATTACTACTTAGTACTGCACCTTGGGAGCATATAGAATGGGGGTTAATGAATTAGAAGAACTTAAGAAACAAATAAAGGAATTGCAAGAGAAAGGCTTTATTCATCCTAGTTCTTCACCTTGGGGAGCACCAGTTATCTTTGTTGATAAGAAAGATGGTAGTCAGAGAATGTGCGTCGATTATCGGTCACTTAATGAGGTTACTATCAAGAATAAATATCTCTTGCCTAGAATTGATGACTTATTTGACCAGTTAAGAGGTGCTTGTGTGTTCTCTAAGACTAATCTACATTATGGTTATCATCAATTAAAGATTTGGAATTCAGATATTCCAAAGACAACCTTCACAACAAGGTATGGGTTGTATGAGTATACAGTTATGCCCTTTGGTTTGACCAATGCACCAGCTTACTTCATGTACATGATGAATAAAGTATTTATGGAGTATCTTGATAAGTTTGTGGTGGTATTTATTAATGATATACTGGTATTCTTTAAAACAAAGGAAGAACATGTTGAACATCTAAGATTGGTCTTACAGAAACTAAGAAAACATAAGTTGTATGCTAAGTGTAGTAAGTGTGAGTTTTGGCTGGAAGAAGTTTCTTTTCTTGGTCATGTTGTCTCTAATGGTGGAATTGCAGTGGATCCTAGTAAGGTGAAAGATGTGTTGAATTGGAAGCCACCTACAGATGTAAGTGAGATTTGTAGCTTTCTTGGTTTGGCTAGTTATTATCACAAATTCATTGAAGGATTCTCAAAACTTGCAAAGCCTATGACTGCTTTATTAGAGAAGAATGCTAAGTTTGTATGGTCAGATAAGTGGCAAGCTAGCTTTGAGGAATTTAAGAAGAGGTTGACTACTGCACTTGTGCTGGTATTGCCGGATCTAAGTAAGAGTTTCTCCATTTATTGTGATGCTTCTCGTCTGGGATTGGGTTGTGTTCTTACGCAAGAGGGTAGAGTTGTAGCTTATGCATCTAGACAGTTGAGAAAACATGAAATGAATTATCCTACTCATGATTTGGAGTTAGCAGCTGTGGTTCATGCATTGAAAATCTAGAGACACTATTTGATTGGGTATAAGAGTGACATATATACTGATCATAAGAGTTTGAAATATATGTTCATCCAAACAGATCTAAATTTGAGGCAACACCGTTGGTTGGAGTTGATAAAGGACTATGACATAGAGGTGCATTATCATCCTGGAATGGCAAATATCGTGGCCGATGCACTTAGTAGGAAGAAATATGCTAATGAGCTTCGGGGACACCAGAGTCTGATGAGTTGTGTGCTGACTTTGCACATTTGAAAGCCCTAGTTTGGTTTTGGATAATTGATGAAACCCTAGTACTAACCTCTATGCTAAGTGTGTGTAGACTTAATGAGGTTGGTAGATGCCAAGTAATGGAGCAAGCGATAATCATGGTGATAATGGTGATGACCACAAGGTGATCAAGTGCTCAACTTGGAAAAGAAGAAAGAGAAAAACAAGACCCTATGGAGATCAAGGCAAAGGTATTGCTTAGGGTTTTGGTTTTGGTGATCAAGACACCATAGAGGGTGTGATCACACTTAGGATAGATAGCTGTACTATTAAGAGGGGTAATCTCGTTGT
>Ga0182004_10003732_pt1 | contig 12172 bp, 6 predicted proteins | sample Sormic07211540_1_FD_120479 | JGI IMG/M metagenome (GOLD analysis project Ga0182004, IMG submission 120479) | Endophyte microbial communities from Sorghum bicolor roots, Mead, Nebraska, USA - 072115-40_1 MetaG | ecosystem: Host-associated > Plants > Roots > Unclassified | place: USA: Nebraska... | reverse complement strand
GAGGATGAGGATGATATGATTCCCATTTGTCAGGTGCTGAAGAAGATGAGGAAAGAGATGGCCAACCATGATGACGACGAGGACGATGAATTAGGTGAAGTAAAAGGGTGTTCTACTCCCCCAACAAGACGCTCGGCTCGGTTGGTTAAAAATCAGTCTAAAGGGGGACGAGCTACACGCCGGGTTCTCAACTTTGTTGAACCCAAGGAATGTGAAGGGAGTGAAGATGATATAGAAGAGGATGATGATATGGAGGATTTCATAAATGATGAGGATTCTTCAGAAAATGCTTTTGAATCTGCTGAAGAATCCTGCGACGAACCGCAAGTGTCTGGTACATCTGTTCTGATTGAAGAATCCTCTACAGGATCAGAAGAGTCTGACAGTGTGGTAGACTATGCAGATGTTATAGCTTGCATAGGCCGTAAAAACAAAGATAAAGACTGGAAATTTGAGGGAGATATGCTAGCAGCATTCGATGAACATCCCGAGCTCTGCCTGAAGGCTGTTTGCGCCCTCTATCGGAAGCAAACCGAAGAGGAACAAATGCATAAGGCCACTATTGTTCATAACAAGCAGGGATTTAGCCAGATACATGCCCCAAGGTATGTGCATATACACCTCATTGTCTTGCTGCGCTAGCTATTTAATTGATTTTCTGGCAGATTTATTGCTTGTCAAAAGAAGCAAGGGGACGACATCAGCCGGGACTTTAATTTCAGCATTGTAGGAACCTTGCGTACATATATTTATTTCACACCTTTTCCTTTTGGTGAAGGAAGGATTTAGTTAGTGGTTGGTTGGAAAGTCAACTGTGTGTGTGCTCTATTTATTTGTGTTTACTGTTTAGTTTCATTTCTGAAGCACTACTGATACCTTTTTTTTCCCCTCATGTACTGTAGGTTAGCAAGGTTCATTATGCAGATTGAACTACTAATTGCTAAATATGGTTAAATTTCATGTTAGTAGTCAATAATAAATTACTAGCTCTGTATTGCGACTGATGTATTAATGAACATTGGTTGCACTTGGACATTGTAAATTAACCAAAATAACCTGTATATAGACTCATTAAGTTGACCATGGTAATTCTCAAAATGATCAGCCATGATTTTTGTTCATCTAAAAAGTTTCAGTTGAGGGGAAATTTCATTGCTATTAACTTGCTCAACAAGGTGCATGAATTTTGTGTAGCTCCAAGTCTACTGTAATATTCCACTTTAAAGAGTGAAGTAGAATGAAATGACAGGCACTAAGGGATGTTTTTCGTGTGCTCAATTGACTGCCATTTGATTACACTCTGCTGTTCATTGCAGGGCATCTGGTATAGCCGAATTTCTTCTGGATGGTGATCTGTATGGTCCAGTGAAGAAGACCATCTCAGACTTAGGAGAGTATGATCGTTATGCTCTTGAGTTCTGTCACATGATGGCTTCACATTACTCAAAGCAACTGTTTGCAATTTATCAGAACAAGGAGGACCCTTACTTTCATCCATAGCTCTGGGTTACATGTACACCTTAGGTTGACCTTTTTGTCCCTCGCGGTGTTTTGCCAAATGTCTGCCTTACCCTTTTCACTCTTTTGTACATACGTGTTTAGTTGTTGGATTTTCTGGGGAAGTTAGGACCTGTTAACTCTGGATGCTTGTGTAGGAAAACGAGTGTCCTATTGTGTCTGTGTTGTGGTCTTGTGTGTGCCTAAGTGCCTGTGCTGCGCTTCCTGTTTAATATACACCCTTAAGATAATCTGTTTATTGGGCATGAAGCCTCCTCTGCAGCATATGTATGCATGCCAAATTACTATAGCTGCAATGATGCTTTTGATCTTGAGTATATTACTGCGATTTGCACAAGAGATGAATTGTAGTGTAGGTTAATGGTATTGGTAGGTAATAGAATTTCTGCAGAGTCCTGCAGTTGCTTTCGATGCAAACCATTATTAAATGGAAGGGGGCCACTAATTTACATGGACACAAACTGACTAGGTTGATACTGAATTCATGCTTATGGAGATCTTTTTTTTTTTTGCTAGAGTTGCTGAAATTTGTTTTAGGTAATGCGTGTAGGGATCTTGGTCAGCAGTCTGTATGATGTTTCCCTCGTGACCTATATAAGTTATTTCTTGTTGCATTCCTAGCAGGAAAGCTACATAAAAAACTTTATGGATCTTGCAAATTGGCCACATATTTTAGGCATGGGTCCTAGCCACATATCTTAGGCATTGGGTCTGCAGGACCAACATTTAAGCTGGCAGACATGAGGCATAATCTTCCATTTAGATGCATAAAGCATGGAGTAGTTAGCTCATGCCTGTACAACTAGGTGGATGGATGGCTGGCAAAGTGGCAATGACATGTTGCCATGGCGGTCCAGATAGACAGCCTGTTACGCGAGCATAGCACAACTCTGTCAGATGGGAGTGTGAACTTGGACTGAATGCCAATGGAAAAACCAGCGCCCCAGCTCAATCTTCCCTTACTGACTCCACCATCATCCTCTTCCAAGACCTTGGCTCGCGTAAGCGCTGATAACGCCGGCGTCCTTTTCCTTTTGCAGAAAATCCCAGCAAATCCGTAATTTCCTTTTCCTTCTTGCAGGAAACAGAGAGCATAGTCCAAGGGCAATCTTTTTGGCAGGCAGTAGTGCAGGAGCCGGGACACACAAGAGGCCAAACCCCAAAGCCCTAAACACAGAGGGCGTGCACACCAAACAGAGAGCATAGTGGTTGGCCGCATCACCATCCACTCCATCCCCTAACGACGATGCTCATCAGCTCGGCGTCATCCGCGGCGGTGGAGTCGGAGTCGGAGGCTGACCTCGGTTCATTGGCGCCATTAGGGGCCAGTGCTTTCCTGGTTGGGACATGCATGGGGGGCGTCGCTGTTGAGCCCATCCCAGCTGCGCTGATTCCAGTGGCCAGCAAATCTCTGATGTCCTGCACCTGTTTTCGATGTTTCTCTAGGACTGGTGCCACGCTGAGGATTTAAATACGACCAATTCCAGCATAATTTTTTTTTTGCATGAATTCGACCTGACTAGACCATTTTTTCTTCTGTTATGGAATATACATCGCTGTTGGAGCATTGAAATAATAGTGAAAATGACAAGTATATATAATTTTTATTTAGATGTAGTATATTTGTATACATTATAACAATATGTTTGGTTGATAAGCCATGACAACTGTGTCGGTTCAAAAAAAAAAGCCATGGCAGCTGTTGGTGAATGACATATTCGGTTGATAAGCTCAAATAAACAGGCTGGAAGAAGAAAACTCTAGACTACTTGTACGATGTTGGTATGGTTATACCAAAATTCACGTGCAAGAGGTACAACAATAGTGGTGGATTACGAGAGTCGTGAAGAACGGATGGCCTGTTACAGCATAACCTTGGTAGGATATTTTTCCCCTCTTCATAGGTAGGGATGGGCGGGGTGCTCTACATGCATGCACATGTAATAATCTGGTATTTCTCGCATCGAAGAAAAAGAAAAATTTTATTTATGATATACTCCCTCTATATAGAATTTAGAAGTCGTTTTAGAGATTTGTGTCAAACTTTGGGAATATAAATCATCAATAACTTTTAAATTGTTGAGTTTGCAAATGTGATATGAATAAATTTGTCTTAAAAAAATACTTTCATAAAATTATAAATATATTATTTTTTCTAAATATTTTTATAAAAATAAGAGGTCAAAGTTGTGTTTTAGAGATCATATCGCTGTTGTAAACGACTTCTATGCTATAAGATTGGCATGCCAAAAGTTTTTTTTTAACCACCGTTTGATTTGTTACCAAAAATTGGCGACCTCTCCCATTTATATACCTTACCAAAATATTAGCAAGTTTTTGAGTTCACTTTTGGCTTGCCAAAATTTTGGCAACAAGCCAATGAGGCCCCAACTTGCATGAGGTGGGCGTAGGGCCTGGTTATGCCAAAAAAAAAATCATGTGCATGTAGCAACATTGGTCGGTTACGGTCCGGTTTTATATGGGCTTATGGCTCATCATGTAAACAAAGCGGAACAGCATGGGTGGGCCTCCATCAGCTTTCTCTCCTACGGGCTACTGCCGTCCGGGCGATTGCACATTGATCGCCAATCGGCGATTCGGCAGGCGCGGTCACGCGTGCTGCTGCCGTGATGCGATGCAACGCAACGCAACGCAACGCACGCGATCGATGTGACGTGCCGTTATGCCGCCGCCTGTCCCGCCCTCCGCGTACTGTACCCGGGGCCGTGCTCCTACGCCGTAGGGGTTGTTGTACGAGAAGGACGGGACGTGATTACTGCGTCCGGTTGACAGAAGCAGCTAGCTACTGTGCCGTCGTACGTGTCCCCCGGACGGCCGGTGTGATCGATTCCGATCATGCGGCGGGTGCGGATGCACTGGTATTCGGCGCGGCGCGCGATTGTGTGTACATGCGCGTCTACTGCGTCGTCATACCGACCGGCGGCCTGTACGTGGTGCTCTCTCCGTCTCACAAAATATGTTCGAGGCCAAATTAATAGACATGTGAAACTATGGTTATACTATACCCCTCCTGCACCCTTTATTAGCAACAACAATGTATATTGCTCAACCAGTCGATATGGCTGAGTCCCACAATAGGTGGTTATAGTTATGTTACACGCTACAATGTATATTGATCAACCGGTCAATAGTGGCGGGTCCCATATGAAATAAAAAAAAAATCTCGTTCCTCAACCTCTCTCATCCCCTCACGTGAGGGGCTGGAACTAGAAGCTTCGTTCTGCCGTCACCTCCTCCGTCTCCCTCTCAGATCTCACTGTATCCAACAAATCTAACCATGTCGTTCTGTGTCTATCTCCTCAAGTATTGCTTCTACTAGGATCTGCATCTTCCATGACGTACTGAAGCATGCGAAGTCAGATCGGGCGGCTTTGTGCGACGACCTCACTGGCACCGGCGACCTGGGGCAACCCGAGGCACCGGCACCTTGCTGACGGGCGGCGTGACCTGCTCACGGATGGGCGGCGCTACCATATCATGGACAGGCAGCATGGCCGGATCGTGGACGGGCGACAATCTGGGGCGTGGCCACCTCGTGGCGCTTGGATGGGCGGCAATCTGGGGCGCGGCCACCTCGTGGACGGCCAGCGTGGCAATAAGCCTCCACCTCCATCATCAGCAACAAGCCTCCACCTCCACCATGAGGCCAACGGCTAGCTTCTTGAGCCAATGACTCTTTGTTTGTTTAATGCGCTGTATTAGATGAACAGTTAAATAGGTAACTTTTGCTATTTCTTTGCTATGGACTGCAGCTATAATGTATAAGCTATCTGATACCTATTTTTTTTTTATTTTTTATGGACTACTTTCTATAAACATTGTGGTTGCCCTTAGTCTCTATGGTCAGACCTCAAAAAAAAGGCAAGCATCCTATCTAGAATATTCTTTGGAAGTTCATGATTAACACGTTTGGTGGAAGAATACCATCTACTCACATTATAAATTTCAAATTGCCATCCGTTCCCTTTCCTCCTCCCTCACCGATCTCCGTGCCTTCCATGCTTTCATTTTCTCTTCACTATCCTAAAATTACATCCTCCCTCACCATGATAGCCCACGCAAACGATCGAGAGACCATGACTGTACATATACAGAAGACGACCAGACCGTGTGGTGTGTGTGTGTGTGTCCGCCATGCACGAGTGGTTTTGCCTGGCCGGGGCGCACGGCGCGCGTGGCGCGGCGCGTCAAAGACACGTACGCGTGGGACGAGAATGAAGTAGTGGTAGTGCAGGGTGCTGATGGATGCACGTTAATTTCCTCTCTCACTTGTGTGTGTCCGCATCCGCGCGCGACGACGACGGAGGATGACGGAGCTTGCTAGCTTGTCCTGTTGCCAATGGCAGTGGCTTCGGAGGAGTTCGGATTATCTTCAAAAAAGCCACGCGAGAGAGCTGTGAGGTCTCTCGGCCGCGCGCGCGCGTGTACGTACGTGCAACCGTCTCTGTCTCTATGTCAAGATCAAATCAAGCCGGCCGTTGTTACGTCCACGCCCCGGCCTTGATACTACGTACGGTCCGTGCCAAAGAGCGACGAGAACCCCACAAAAAAAAAAAAACATTCCTGCGGAGTAATTGACAGCCACACTGGCCACTGCGCGCGCCGCAAAAAGTTGGAGTGCGTGCATGGTGGTCCGCCAGGCCGCTCGCGCGCGCGGGGGGACGCTGCCAGGAGGCCCACGGCACAAACTCGCATGCCGCGACCCAGGGGGCAGAGTCAGAATTTGAGCATAGAGAGATGCTGTTCATTAAAGGCCTTGTTTACTTGCAATTTTTTTTTTTGCAAAATAGAAATAGTAGTAGTTTCGTTTGTATTTGACAAATATTGTTCAATTATGGACTAACTAGGTTTAAAAGAATCGTCTCGTCAATTTCGACTAAACTGTGTAATTAGTTTTTATTTTCATCTATATTTAATATTTCATATACACGTCTAAAGATTCGATGTGACGAGAAATCTGAAAAATTTTACAAATTTTTTGTGGAACTAAACAAGGCCTAATATACTAGGACCTGTTTAGTTGTAAAAAAATTTATAAAATAAACACTATAGTATTTTTATTTTTATTTAATAAATATTATTTAATTATAAACTAATTATACTCAAAAGATTCATTCTATAAATTATATTTAAACTGTATAATTAGTCTTTTTATATGTATTTAATGTTATGTGCTGCAAGATTTGATAAAATGGGTACCCCTGTGGGGACTTGGGGGCTGCCGTGCGCCCCTGCCGGGAGCGGCACATGCAGCTCGCTGCTGGCCGGCGGGCGGGCCGAGACGTGGCCTGCGGTGGACCTGCTGTCCTGTTGGTAATTTTTGGTTTTTAGTTACTATAATATTTTTATTTGTATTCAGTAATTATTATTTTATTATAAATTAATTAGATTTATAAATTTTGTTTCTTAAATTACGATAAACTATGTAACTATTTATTTTTTTAATTTATATTTAGTACTTTATGTATGTGTTGTAAGATTTGATAGGAAAAAGTCGTCACCTGCGGTACACGCAGAAGTGCAAGGGCATCTGCAGGCTTGCCATTGGCGCGCGTTGCCCGATCTCAGCTCCGATCAATGCACGCCTGCCGCTGCTTCAATGTCGGGGTGCAGTCTGCTGGCTGGACCTTGAATTCTTCTCACACCACCCGTGAACAGGGACCGACTCGGATTGCAAAAGATCCGATGTACTCATTGCAACGTCAATGTTGATATCCGTATTCTTCTTTAAATTTAATATATAGATATTAAGTGGATGTATTCGTTTTCTAATTCTCAGTGCCTGATTCCACATCCGTATTTGGAAAAAAAAATAAAATATCTGACATTGTTCGTATGGCCAATAACAAAGTATCAGACATATAAAACTTGTATCTACGACTAATCAATAATGTAAATTATATCAACTTTAATATAAATGTTATTAATTTTAATATGGCTAATCATATTAATTTTAAAGTACATAAGCTGTTCATATGTTGATGAAACCATTTTTTTCACTTTCTAACTAATTATTGATAAATACTCCCTCTGTACCATAAAGAATGTCATTCTCACTTTCTGATAAGTTAGACATTTTTAGCTTTGACTAACTATGTATAAGAGAATATTAATACCTATAATGCATAATTAGTACTATTAGATTAGATAAATCACAGAATAAATTTTTATAATAATTTATTTAGTGATACAAATATTATTAATATTTTTTATAAAGCTAGTTAAACTTGAGAAAGTTTGACCAGCAAATATCCCATAGCTTCATTTTTTTTGGACGGAGGGATTGTTATTTATAATTTTATATTGATTTTTGTAGTATTTAATTGTTTTAATATTTATTATATATGTTATTTGATGAGTTGTCGTTATCTATAGGTCATACTCTATCTGCATAATGATTTTGTTCTACTAAAATTTTCGACAAGTAAGGTCTTGTTTAGTTCGCAAAAATTTTTAAAAATTCCCCGTCACATCCAATCTTTGGTCGCATGCATGGAGCATTAAATATAGACGAAAATAAAAACTAATTGCATAGTTTACCTGTAATTTGTGAGATGAATCTTTTAAGCCTAGTTACTCTGTGATTGGACAATATTTGTCAAATAAAAATGAAAGTGCTACAGTAGCCAAAAATCAAATTTTTTTGCGAACTAAAACAAGGCCTAAATAGATAGTATTCGTTATCGCCAAGATTTAGTAGATATCTGAAATTCTGAATACGAATCCAAATTTGAGACACTGTTTCATATTTGTATCGACAAACATCTTTATTTGTATCCATATTTGAATTGAAATATGGGCTGTGTTTAGTTGGTGAAGAGAAAAATTTCGCGAGACTGTAGCACTTTCGTTTGTTTGTGGTAGTTATTATCCAACCATAGACTAATTAAGCTCAAAAGATTCGTCTCGTAAATTCCGACCAAACTGTGCAATTAGTTTTTATTTTTGTCTATATTTAATACTATATGCATGCGTGTAAAGATTCGATGTCATGGGAAATCTTGAAAAATTTTGGATTGTGGGATGCAAGTAAACAAGGCCGGTACTCCTATATAATGCTTTCCGTATTCGATTTACATATATTTATTCCATCCGAATCCAACCTACAGGAGTCTTGGACCAGTTATCAGTGGCTGATTGGCTGTGTGCAAACGGCAATGCATGCAAATGTGTCAGTCCTGTGTTAAGATCGTGGGCGCCAGGGCTACGGATGACGGATGATGCCGCATGCAGATCCATCATCCATGGAACAGTGGCGCAGACCTGCCACAAAATGAGTCGCCGCCGCCGGACTGCCCGGCTAGGCCCGCGCTGAAGCAAACCTAGATCTGGCTCTATTGCAAGCTGCAACTACAAGTTCGCAGCCCCAGTCCACCCGTAGTTATTAGTTGCAGAAATCGACACGGTAACACTTTCGTTTGTATTTGATAAATATTGTCCAATCATGGATTAACTAGGTTTAAAAGATTCGTCTCGTTAATTCCGACTAAACTGTGCAATTAGTTTTTATTTTCGTCTATATTAAATACTTCATGCATGGGTCTAAAGATTCGATGTGACGGAGAATATGAAAAATTTTATAAAATTTTCTAGGAACTAAACAAGGCCCTTGTTTGATGTATGGAGTATTGAATATAAATAAAAAAGTTAACTAATTATATAGTCTGCATATATTTTGTACAATAAATTTTTAAACTTAATTTATCTATAATTAAACATTAATTGTTATAGTTATACATGTGCTATAGTATCCAAAAACTTTTGGGTCTGTTTAGTTCGCACCTCAAAAGTTTTTGGGAGTACTGTAGAACATGTATAATTATAGTAATTAATGTCTAATTATGGACTAACTAAGCTTAAAAAATTCGTATCGCAAAATATATGCAAATGTGCAATTAGTTAATTTTTAATCTATAATTAGTGCTTCATGTATATATCCAAATATTCAATGAAATGGGGTGAAAAGCTTTTAGATTGGAACTAAATAAGGTTTGAGTTAATGATCACAGGTGAACTGGCGCTGAGACTTGCGCGCAGTTGCAGCTTGCAATAGACTCCTAACCGTCTTGTTTATAGTTCGTGAAAAGAAAATATTTAGATGTCACATTGAATATGTCGGAAGAATGTTGAAAGATGTTTTTAATACTAATAAAAAAACAAATTATATAGCTCGTCTGAAAACCGTGAGACAAATTTATTAAGCCTAATTAATCTATCATTAGCACATGTGCGGTTGCTCTAGCAATTACGGCTAATCATGGTCTAATTAGGCTTAAAAGTTTCGTTTTGCAATTTTACAACAAAACTATATGCAATTAGTTTTTTTTTGTCTACATTTAATACTCTATGCATGCGTCTAAAAATTCAATGGAATAGATAAAAAAGTTTTTTGGTTGGAAAACTAAACATGTGAGTTACTGGCAGCCCAAACCAGATGGTAAAATAGACGTCATGGTTTGGAGCGTGGATTCTCTGACTTGCCGTAGTAAAGTCACAAGGTGACTTTCCATCACCTGGAAGCCACCCACAGAGCTTTCCAACCGTTGGATGGGAAATGGATGGTATCCATATGATGAAAAGTCACTTGTGACTTTACTACAACAAGTCAGAGAAAATGGCTTATTCTTGTCGAAACGGCAGAAACACCGGCTGCAAATATTTGTCCCAGTTACACTTGCAGACCAACAACGATAAGGTAGAGTATTTGGAGCCTCTTCGGAATTACGGAACAACTTCGCAAAGTTGTTTCTCTAGCTTCTCTATCAAATAGGTTCTTTTGAAACACCGTGAAAATTGCTTTTCAGCTCCTCTCATAGGCATGTATCTCAAGGTGAAGCTAGGTGAAGTTGAAAACACTAGCTTCTCCTAACTTTCTCTCTGCTATCTACCGTGAAAAGCTGCATTACCAAAACTTTATGAAAATAGCTTTACCTTTACTGATGAAGATGCTTTATGAAATTAAAGCTAAAAAACTGATTCACTAGCTATTGAAAGCAGAGCTATACTAAACTAGTCCTTAGTGCACTATTGTGGAAACAAAATTTAAGATTGGTCAAAAACAATTATCAAAGGTTATGCATTTAGACTTTGCATTTACTAATTTGCAAAAAAAACTTAAAATATGCTATCCAATGGTTTTGCATTCAGACTTTGCAATTTGCATAACTTGGCATTTAGAGGTATAGACTTGGCATATATGCCAAGCCCCCAGGCTTTGCAAATCGTGATCGTCCCCACGCCCGCGCGACTCGGGCTGCGTTCGTCCACCTGTGCGACTCCTCCACGTGCGAGCGCCGCTAAGTTTTGCCGCGAAGCTTTGCCGCAGAGGATCAGGACGGGGCGAGGTTCAGGACAAGCGAGGTTTAGGACGAGGTGAGGTTCATGACGGGTGAGGACCAAACAACGCGGCGTGAGGACCTAGATGGGGCGACGACAGCTGAGCAAGGAATGCCGCGATACGAAGGCGCGCGACGCGCGAAGAATTACCGACAACGAAGAAAATAGCGCACCAAGAGAAAACCTTCCAGGGAAAAAAGTGTGGGCCCAAAATTCCCTCAAATGCCACGTGAAAATGCAGAACCGTCGGAGATCACGCCTTTTTATCCTTGCCATTTTTATTTGGAACTTTGTAAACTCCATCAAATACAAAACTAAAAGTACATAAATAACCCTTGGAGATGCTCAGGAATGGTTTTTTGAAACCACTTTACAATATCAATTGTAAATATACAGTCTTTACCGATATAGGTTGCAGCCGCCCTTACTGAGAGCAAAGATATGATCTCCGATGGCAATTGACTTCATAACACAACTTGAAGCTACAAGAGCAGCCCTCTTTCGGTGTGACTGGCTTAAAATGAGACTTCCTAAAAATATTAGTCACTTAAAATAAATTTCCTTCTTTAAATATAATAATGTCGCTAAGCTTTGGCAATGCAGGAACAGGAATCAGATGTTTCGTTGCTTTTACAAGCCTCTAAGGTCCTCTTTAGATTGGAAATGAAAATTTTTTGGGCGTCATATCGGATGTGTCGGAAGGATGTCGGGAGGGGTTTTGAGAAACTAATAAAAAAGCAAATTACATAGCTCGTCTTCAAACTGTAAGAAGCATGATTAATCTGTCATTAGCACATATGGGTTACTGTAGCACTTAAGGCTAATCATGGACTAACTAAGCTTAAAAGATTTATCTCGCAATTTTCAACCAAATTGTGTAATTAGTTTATTTTTTTATTTACATTTAATGTTTTATACATGTGTATAAAGATTTAATGGGATGAATGAAAATTTTTTAGGCGAAGAACTAAACAGGGCCGGCCTAGCTAGTGCAAAAAGGGGCTAGCCAGCCTTGATGGAAACGTAGGTGATGGGCGTTTTCATGGAGCCAGGCTTGTGCTTGCTAGGTCCCACTATATGTGTTCCAGTCACCTTCCGTCCATCGAAGAAGCAGGGGATGCCACCTCGCCGTCGAGCTTGGGATGCTCACTGCCGCTGCCATGTCATGCTGCTCTTCTTCCTGCTCGAGAAGCTTGCCGATGGAGCTTGCCTGGCAATCGAGGAGATATCTTAGGACCAGAGCATGCAGTGGCGGGCAACGTTCGATCGCTAGAGAATGCGACCTCACTATCTGCCT
>Ga0182004_10003731_pt1 | contig 12173 bp, 15 predicted proteins | sample Sormic07211540_1_FD_120479 | JGI IMG/M metagenome (GOLD analysis project Ga0182004, IMG submission 120479) | Endophyte microbial communities from Sorghum bicolor roots, Mead, Nebraska, USA - 072115-40_1 MetaG | ecosystem: Host-associated > Plants > Roots > Unclassified | place: USA: Nebraska... | reverse complement strand
GCTACAAATGCATGCAATTAACCGTTTTGTTGTGAGTCCAGTTGCTTTGCGTTGCAGTAGGTCGTCTATCTATAATAACCAGTACATCCATCCAACAAAAATAATCCTGTATTTTTCCTGCACGCTTTGGTTTCTACTACATTATTTTTTTCATTGATCAGGTGTACTCAAATTGAATCAGCCACTCCCATCCCAACAGACCGTGGTATCTGGTTTCAGCCATCAGAAATATCGCTCGGAATTGCAGGAAGATATACGCGGTCAAATACTCAAATGTCACGATTGTTCAGAGTTCATGGAAAAGATCCCACACCATTACCCGCTCAAGTCTGAACTTGAATAGTTCTCTGGAGTAGCACTGAAGTAGATGTAATCATATAAATATTTGTCAGATAAATTCGCAACATCCAGTCAATGCATGTTCCCGCAGGGCTATATATATTGCCAGCAAGATCACACACACTTTCTTTGTTTCCTCTATATAAAAGGATGCTATTGAGGCTGGGATCATGCATATTAGAGAGACTACATTATATTTTGCTATAAGATAAAGACCACCCCAAATGCAGGGGCAACGCAGTAGCATCTCTGGTTCAATTACAGAACCTGCCCTTGGAAGTTCAAACTGCGATACAAGTTTAGGAAATGGATGAAGGCTGGTGGGTAATTTGCTCTTTCCACCGTTCCAAAACAAACGCAAGTCATTTTTAGCTTCGTCAAAATCTTCCAACTTTGAACTACCTTTGGATGATCGCCGCCATAACACAACGGAATCACTTATTGTCAAGATAAAGGAAGAGGCGAGAATGGTGTGCAGCAGGAGCCAAAAATCTTTGAGATCATTCCTACCTCCCTTGCTTGAGGCATAGCTTAGTTTTTTGTGGTTGTTTGTTTCTTTTGTGTGATTGTTTTGTATAGTGCTTGTTCTCTTCTGTATCAATACAAGTTCGGTAAAGCTCCTACCGACCGTTTAAAAAAAAAGAGAGAGAAAAAATAATAAAGTTCACTCCAATCCACATCGATCATATTTGCATTTTTTTAAACTATAATCATATTTGCATTTTTTTTGGGGGGGGAAACACGTTCTGAAGCCGATCTGTGGTTGTCTGACGAAACAAAACGGCATGGGTTCGTTCCGCACTTCCGCTTGTTCTTTTCTTTTCAAGGGGTATGTACGGACCCAGATCCTGACCTCTGAGGCCAAGCAGCTCCTTCACACTGTGAATCAAACAGGCCCGCCCACGAACAAGATCAGTGCGCCATCTTGCTCCAGGCCATTGTAATTGCAAAAACAAAAAACAAAAAAAATCTGTATTTCGTTGACTATATGCTACCAAAAAAAATTCGGATGATGTAAAAAAGCAATGCCTAAATATCAGGCCCCAGAAACTCTACCTGCATGCTCAAAAATGAGAAGAGAAAAGTCACCTCACTTGCAGCCGCAAATACAATCTACCAACAACCTCCATTTTCTAAAATTCGGTTCCCCCATTAAATCATATACGGTGCAGCTGTACGAGAACGAAACAGGCCTATGTGAATCTTTAATCTTCCTTTTACTCTCCTCGCTCTTTAACTCTCCTCGCATTACATGTACAGTACAACATGGTGAAATGAACAGAACAAACAGTATACTCTACAGCAAGTCAGATCCTGCCTACCAGTCAACGCTAAATCGAAAACCTGTCAAAAAGTTTAACAGGGCTGGGCTACCAAAACTGTCACTGAGATTGGGGATGGAAGTATTGCATCCCAGGAGGTGGCTGCAAGGGCCTGAAAGGTGGAATACCAGGCGGCTGAAGGGCAAACTGCATCTGAGGCGCTAGGTTCATTGGCATCTGCTGCTGAAGCATCGGTGGAGTTGGTGGCTGGCTCTGCGGCATGACAGCCATTTGAGGCTGTGGAGCTGAAGGTGAGGGCCTTCCTAGGTTCATCATCTGGGGTGGTGGAGGCGGAGGTGGCGGGGCCATGGTGCTCATGTTGTAAGGCATGCCCATCATTACACCTCCAGGCTGAGGGACAAACTGCTGGGGAGAGGCCTGGTAGATATTGTACTGAGGCTGAGATGCAGGGGATTGGCTCTGCATAGGTGCTTGTTGCACTAACATTGCCTGGGGCTGCTGCTGAGCTGCTGTGGCAACCACTTGTGGCATTGGAACGAAAGCAGCAGCATTCGCGACGCTTGGTACCTGCGAAAGTTGGTCAGTTTTTTGCCTCTTATCTGAGCGTGCTTCAGATGAATTCTTCGCTTCTTCAGCAGCAAACTTGGAAAGTGCAGATTGCAGAATCTGCTGAGAGTTCGATGATGCTGCAATCTTGTCCGCAAGGATAGCAGCAGCTGTCTTCTGCTGCTCCTTTACTTGCCCATTGGAAAGCACCTTTCCTGGCTCTACTGAAGATGCTGATTTGGGCAGCGGAATGGTTGGCTCATTCTTGAGTCTCCGCTGCATGTTGGAGGCTTCATGCACCATTGCTTCAGCTAGCTGTTGATTGGAAAATTTAAAAACATAAGAATGACTGTGTTTACATCCTGCAGAACACTATAAGCATGTATCAACATTTCCATTGTTTGGAATGGTTGGAAAACATTACCTGTAACTGAGTGCGGACTTTCTCCAGTTCAGATTCCTGAGTAACATAAACAAATAAGATTCCATAGTTCCATCGACGAAATACAAGTAACAATGACAAGCTAATACATATTCAAAAAGACAAAATCTAAGTTGTTCTAACCTGTTCCTGCAATGCCTCCTTCAATTCAGACACAACAGCTGCTCTATTTGTCTCAACAACTTTTAGCTTTTCGATGCAATTTTTCATGTTAGCCTCCTCATCCTTTAGTTCTGTGCAAAGACCCTCACGACGAGGATCTTGGGCTGCATACAGAGGACGTCTTAGAATGTCTACTAAGGTAGCAAAAATGCAGGACTCCACCCAGGCCGGCAACAAATATTACCTCTGATACAAGCGCTGTTGACGTCCTTCTCCATCTTTCCAACACGACGCATAGAAGTCTTGCATTTTTCCAGGTCAGCATCCTCATCTGCTTGTTCACTGAGAACAGTGTGCAATGCAGATACAATCCTCTCTGCAGTTCCTCCAATGCCTAGTCTCTGATCAAAGATGGTGATAATATTTGAAAATTTCATAGCAAAGTACAAGTGTTAAAAAATAGTCTAGTAGGAAGAGTAGAAAAACTTACAAGTTTCACAGAACGCGAATCTCTTTTAACAATCCTTATTGAAGAACTGTGAGAGCGCTTTTTGGTCATATCTAAATCAGGAAGGGGAGCTGCCCCAAGCATCACATCCTTGATGCCCCCAGCACGTGAACCGAAAACTCTCCTTTCTTGCCATATGTCAACCTGGGACACATTTGTGCATTACTAATACGTTTTTGCAGCTACACGACAAATCAACAATATTAACAGGATACACGTGTATTTTCAGAACAGATATGCAACAGCTGGGAACTCATGACATCAATATACAACACTCACCAGCCTAGATGCCACCTTCTTCCCACGGTCGTCACCATTCTCGCTTACATTTTTAAGCGCCCCAGGGAGAACTTTCCAAAATTCTTCTACAAACTCTGTCCCGTTGCGCTTGCTGTTCTGTAAGATGTCATTAGCAAGATAAAGGAAAGGGACCATCTGCTCCTTGCCAGAGCTGTGGAACTGCTTGTCCCAAGTCTGAACAATTTGCTCTGCATTCTTTCTATGGTAAATGCACCAATGCGACAGTGCTAGTGGCCACAAAGAGCAAAAGTCAAGGCAACAACCGGATAACAAAAATACATGTTATGGCAAAGAACTCAATCTATTTACACCAACTGAATAGGATAAAAGATTTTAAGTCAAGTCATTTTCAGTAGACATATAGTCCCAGCGAGTCAAAATGTGCAGAACGGCCAAATCCTGCCGGCTATTCAAAGATACATCCTTTTGAACGAACCTGACAGCAATTCGATGGACGCGAGATTAAGCACGGAAAAGAGATGTATCTACAGTCTAATCGTACAGAAAACGCGAGACTAAGCGCACAAGTTGCAAATTCACACAAAACTTCCCTGGAAGCACCACAAACAGTCCAAAGTCCAAAGATTTGAACGGATAAAAGTAGGGAAAGGATACTCTCGATGCATTGCTGCGTGTTGTTGAGCTTGGCGAGCTTGTCAGCGAGTATGTCCTCGCTGAACGCGCTGTTCATGGCCGCCCGAACAGCACGGAGAGCTCAAAACGTCGCGCAGATCTTGGGGGCGGGGTGAGGAAGAGGGACCGACGAAACCTAGATAGAAGAGCTGCTAGGCGACCACGGCGCCGATGGCGGAGGCATCAGCCGCCGAAATTTCGAGGAGCGGATGGATCAGGGAGGCTAGGGTTTGGAGAGGTAAGAACTAAAGAAGAGGAGTGTAAGCGTGATTCAGATCGGCTGAAGCGTTTTCCTTGTTCTTTTTGTTTTTTTTTCTTTTAGGTCTTGTTTACTTCCAAAAAATTTTACAAAATAGGAATAGTAGCAATTTTGTTTGTATTTAACAAATATTATTTAATTATAGACTAACTAGACTCAAAAGATTCGTCTCGTCAATTCCGACCAAACTGTGTAATTAGTTTTTATTTTCATCTATATTTAATATTCTATGCATACGTCTAAAGATTCGATGTGATGGAGAATTTGAAAAATTTTGCAAAATTTTTGGAAACTAAACAAGGCCTTAATTTATATAGAGACATCTTTTAGAAAGAAAGAATAAACAACTTATTATCATTTTTATCATCAAAATATTATTATAAAAAATAAATTTAGACAAAATGTCATTTCCAAAATAAATAAATAAATAAAGGACCCCAAGTGACATCCAATCTTACAAGAGAGAGAAGAGGTTTAGGTCACCCAATAATAAAAGATTGATATCTCATCTCCATGCCCATTAGATTAGTCTTTGGCTTTTTTATATAACCATATATAGTCGTAGCACAACACCACAACTTTGTCTCATTGACGTGTAAAGACAATATTCATCATATAGCTAGAGTGATATAATAGTGCATCACTTTCTTTCTCATGTCCACCCCCAAGTTTCCCAACATGGAAACTCATGTGCGAACGTCATACTACTTCTAGTTCATGACGTATGATTGTTGCAAAACTCTAGCGGCAGTGGAGGCAGCCGGGCGAGGTCGGGGTAGGGGCGCCATTCCCAAAGCTAGGAGCTCGGTGTCTTTAGCAAGCGTGCCCATGGTGGAGCTCTAGTGAGAAAGGGGAGAAGGCGGCTGCCTTAGCCCATCGGAGCTTCGACGAACCCTAGCACCGCAGCGGGGCGGTGGGGGCGAGGGTGAGGAGGAGGGTAGGGTCGAGGACTAGCATCAGAGGGAGAAGATCAAGGGAGCATGCTCGTCACAAGGAGGATGCGGAGAAGAAGTTGTCGCGATGAGGAAGATGAGGTCGTGCGCGCTCTCTAAGAGAGTTATGGGTCACACTCCCCTATTATTATAGTTAATTTCTGGATATTTTAGCCTTACGACTATACGATTGAGAATGGGTAAGTCTATTCTTGCCTATTCCCTACCCAAACCCTAGATCCTTACCTCTAGATTTTCTCTTGAGTCACCTACAGGTAATATATCAGATAAAAACATTGTAGCACATTACCATTGATGCACAAGTAAGGAGAAGTACGAGGCGAATTCTACTCTGATTTTTTTTTTGAAAATGTGCGGTTTATGTGTAGCACTTGATGATAGGGTAACATGATTATAATCCATGGTGAACACTCGTGAAAAGTTGGGGTTTCCAAACAAGGGGTTATTCTATGATGTTGGCGTCTAATTTCCTCTCGTGTAAAGAACAAATGGCGCACATTCAAGACATACATGCAAAATATGTATTGCAAAGGAAGTTTTTCATAGTAATTGAACTATCCATATCAAGGAGTCTTAAGTTATGAGGCCTCACAACCTCAATCAAGTATGCAACACTCAATCCTTACGAGATAGTACTAAATAGCAAACACTAGACAAAAACTTTGACTTAGCACAGGAATATGTGGCTTTATCATGTATGAAGCTCTTCCTCAGTAAGGTGGTGTGACTTGGTGGAGAACCATCGACCAAGTTGAGACATGCACGATGATGAGAGTAATGGAGGGTAGATTCAAGGCGGTGGTGATGACGATGAATGATGTTATGAAAGACGAAGGCATGTGTTGTTCTAGTGAGAGTCAACACAACTAGTGTGGCAAGAATGGTGGTAGAGATATGGATTCAGTCATTCAGATACCTAAAATAGCCACTAGACCCACATGTCATTGACCCGTATGGTAAGGTGTATTAATAACTCGGTGATACGACATCTTAGATGGCAAATCTATAAAGGCATCAAGTGGCACTAGTAAAAATGAATAACTTGGACTAAAAGGAGTTGCTTTGGAGAGCAACACAGTTCCCAAAGCATAACTTTGAATTTTTATTATTATAAAAATATTTATTAAAAATGATGTATGTATATTTTATAAATATTTTTATGAAAGTTTTTTTCAAGATAAAATTTATTTATATGGTTTTTACATTTCTAAACTCAAAACTTAAAAGTTATTCTATATTGCTAATGTTTGAACCGAGACTTACGGAGGAAGTAAGAGGGTAAGAGAACACACAATACATGCTGTGCTTATATTGTCGTACATCCTAAGGCATTGTTTGGTTTGGTGGAGATTGATCCCTTGTGAAGGGGATTAACTGAACAAGACCTAAAGGAGGATGATTGTTAACACAAACACATGAACGACATAAGTTGGCCGCTTGTTTGAGCTCTTCATGCAGGAAGATCTGATCTAATGTTACAGATCTGATCTGATCTGATCTGATCTGAATGAGAAGCTCAAGCGCTTTTTCAGCTCTACCATCCCTTTTACCTAAAAGTCTGTGTGCGCACTTGTCTTGCTTCCAGTGGCTCCGTAAGTCATAATCACATTAGCCATAATAACCATTCTACTTCAGAAATCAAAATGCTACCAATAATGCAATATTCAATCTAGTTCTGATCAGTTATACATCAGTTGAGATTTCTACGTATAGTATAAACGTACAATTCACACGAAGCTGCCATCATGCCAAGATAATTCACTATTGAAGGAACGTGATCAGCCATTGATTCCATACGTGATAAAAGATATGGCATATTCAATCTCGAGGCTTTCATCACTCAGGTTGAATTATGTTAGCGAAACATCTGTTCGACTCCACAGAAGCAAGCAACAATGACATAGAGTTCTCCCTAATTGCCTCATCAAATCATAAAGCTCCTACAAGCCCTTCTTAACTCTCTAAGGGAAAGTTCAAATGCGAGGATATGACGAAAAGCGAGCCAGAACTCAGCACATGGTAACTAAAGCCGGAGCGAAGATCTTCACTTCTTCCTCTTCTTTGGGGGCTGGAGTGAGTCTTCATCATCATCTTCCTCCTCGTCCTCATCCTGGTCGTCGTCTTCCTCCTCATCTACACCATCCTCCTCCTCGTCATCCCCATTGTCATCCCCATTGTCGTCGTCCTCATCATCCCCATTGTCATCGTCATCGTCGTCATCGTCATCGCCGCCACCACCCTCCTGGTCTTCGGGATCTTCCTCATCTTCCTCACCATTTTCCTCAGCATCACCTCTTTGTTTCTTCTTGTTCTCATTGCCCTTTGGGTTGTCATATCCCTCCCCTTCTGAGATGTCCTCTTCACCCTCCCCAAAATCACCGTCCTCGTCCCCATTGTCATCACCATCATCTTCATCGCCAGCATCAACAGGTTCAAGCTCATCACTCTTCTTTCCACACATCTTGAAGTCAGGCATGCCACAGATTGAACCCTGTACAATGATCAATATTCAGGTGTCAACATTCAGAACAAAGTTAAACACTGAAGAAACAGAAATTCATATAGCATGGCAATTTGGATTCACATCTTAAGGTCACACCGCCATAGCATGCTTGAACACACATATATCAAATATGGAACAAGGTGAGAATAAATGACACCATGGAAAGCAAACCAGATGTACCGATGCAAATAGGTTGCCAAGAAAAAAAAACTTTAGTTGCAGCACAGGCAGCAGATTAGTAGGTTACCATGATAAACTGGACATGTCAAGAAGCAAGAACATTAACTCATTCCTCGATGTGCAACTATACTGTCCAAGACATTCTGCTATAGTCTTCTTGGCAGAAAAGAACTGAATGCTTAGCCAGGTTTCCTCGCTTGACAGAGACTTCATATAGATACATTTTTTCCATTTTTACAGGGTGGGTTGTAAATGCTAAAGGGCTAAGCCGCCAAACTAAGGATGGAAACATCAGAGATAACTGTACTGTACTGCTCTCTTTAAGTTTCTTGGTAAGGTGTTGTTTTGTGCCGATGAGAGGAAATAGGATATAGTTTGCAGCAGAACTGGCATGGTACGGTCAACAACCAGCATGTGGAGATACAGTATCATCCACCAGTCGACACTAGATCTATACGAAAGAAAGAAAGGGGCAATGAGCCAATGACTTGGATCTGCTGCAACTGTTCATGCACTGCTTCTAGAGGGTAAGCTGAAGAGTACACACAGCTACCCGGGGGCAAGAGGGATCGTATAGATGAGGGCAAGAGGCCAAGAGCTGGTTTTCAGTTCACCCCCTGAGCCTGAGACCGACGTAGGCCACTGAGTATGACAATCTGGCCCCACTGGAAAGTCTCATAAAAGGTTGGGACCTCGTCGAATCTCTCTACACCGACCTAAGGGACCCCGCTGCAAAATAACTATGGACCCCGCTGCAAAATAACTGAGGACCAACTTGTCAGTCGCAGAGGATTGCAGCAAAGTGCAAACGGCAAACACGCTGACGGCGGACAGGCTTGGCGTTTAAGAAAAGCCTTTTCTCGTCCTGACGAAAGTACTCCTACTAATCTCTTTGAAAGAGAGAGATCTGGACGCATAATAACACCGCTACAGCAACCAAATCACTGTGCAGTGTCTAATCATCTTACTTAGAAGTGAAGCCACTAATGAAACCGTTTTCTAGATGGGTAGGAAAAAGAAAATCCCACGAGTTGTTGACGAGGGGAAAAAAAATCTTAGATCGAAGAGGAGGAATCTTTCGGTGTCATGGGAAGCGAATATTCGGAGGCGCGGGCGCGGAGGGTAGGCCCGTAATTAGCAAGCAACAAGGGGGCGCTTTCCATTTCGTTCGTATCCTGTGGCCCGGTGGGCCCCCACCGCCTCCTCCCACGGAACTCAAACCCCGGACCCCGGCTGCAAAAACCACACCCTAAACCCGCACCCACAAATCCGCATCCGAAAAGTCCATAAAAAAAAAGAACAATATCCCACCCACTCAACGGCCCAAAGCAAGCAAGCAAGCAGGCCAGGCCTTTGCACCAGTAGGATATTTACCCCCTTCTTCTTTTAATAATCTAATAAAAAAATCAAAAGTGCAAGCTAATCGAGGACGGGAGATATTATTATATAACAGAAAAAAAAGGCTGAATCAAACCCGACTAGAACGACAAGACGATGAACAGGGACATGGCGGTGATTTTTACGGAAGGAAGTTACCTCGGCTGCGGCGGTGGCGGCGAGCAGCAGGTTCTCCATGACGACGGCTTCGCCGGCGCAGGCGTGTACGGCGGCGGCGGGCGCGGGCGTCACGGTGTCCATCTGGACGGCTGCAGAGGAGGCCACGTGGGCGGGGCACAGGGAACAAGGTCCGTCAGATGGGACAGCATACCGTTGAGGAAAACTTAAAAACTGACAAGCGGTGTTTTACTTTCCCAAGGCCGGCCGGCCAAAGCCAAAGCTAAAGCAGGCAGTGTGAGAGATTTCTGTGCTGTGCCCCCCCTAATTTTAGCAAAAACCCAATCTTAGATTTGCTCGCAAGTACAACAACTGTCAGCCAAAGAACAACTCTTGGGAACTTGTTGGGGGTGACCAAAAAAAAAAAGAGAACTGCGGATGGAACATAACAGAAAGAAACATGGGATGATGAACAAGATGGTGATACTACTTTTTTTTTTTCAGTTTCTCTGTCATGAAGAGAGAAGAAACTGCAATGTTTGGTACACATGTAGTAGTAGTAGATATAAGTATCTGTTCTGCAAGGGAGATATTATTCCATAAACATGCATATATATATATATATATATATATACAAAAAAAGGTACAGACTTTGCAGGAGATGAAACAAAAAAAAAACTAACATGAAACAGTTGATGAAACGACAGACTAGGAGCAGGCAGCCTAGGCGTTAACAGAGGCAAAGTTGATTCAGGTTGGGTGGTCAGGAGGAGGAGCAGGGAGGTTACCTTGTTTGCCGAGGAACGGAACAGGGGTCTGGGAGGCACAGATCTGGGGGTTTCAAGGAGGCTGCTAGTGCTCAACTAGGCCAACTCCAACTCCATGGCTGCAACGGGAGGGAGGGAGAGGAAAGGAGGAGACTTTTCCTGGAGGAGGAGGCCGGAGGGTAGAGAGGCGCCGGGCAGGTCGGGCACGGGCAGGAGGGGCAGGGCAGGTGGTGGGCGCAGGATCGGCCGGGCCGTGGCCGTGCCGTGTGCCTAGTGATGGCTGGAGGAGGGCATATGCGTAAATCGCTGCTTTCCCCCGGGTTTGAGGAGAGATTTTGTGGACTTCAACGGTGCAATTGGAGCAAAAAAAAAAACTGATTTGGTTAATGGAGACGAAACAGACGGCTAGCGTTAACAGCGGGATGGATGGGATTAATTAATTAATCGGTGTTAATCTTGGACCGCGCCATCGCGTGGTTCTCCGCTGCTTTTCTGGCTTTCCGGTGGCCTCTCGCCTCAAGAGGCCAGACTTACCAGACGCTTTTGAGCAACTACAAGTCAGGTTCAGTTTTTTTTTCACACACACAAAAAGAAAAACAAAGCAAAAGTCTGTCTCGCATAGGTTAATTTTTCATCGCCGCTCAAGAGCCAAGCGCACGTCGCTAAACACGTCATTAGCGTCTCAGGTATGACGACATTAAAATCCTGTGCGTGGAGGACGGGTATGCATTGAATACCACCACGAGTAGTAGTAGTAGTAGGTGGGAATAGACTACAGAGGACAACAGCTGTTGGAGTTAGGAGGAGCCATCGGCAAAGGAGAGTTTCTTCGGTTCACAAGGTGAAATGTGTAAAAAAGGATCTGTTTTACGTCAGGTGGAAACCCACATGTTTCCTCCTCAGAACCACCCGTTCCGGTACCGCAACAAAATCCCCAATGCCCCCGTGCGGCGACAAAAACCAACGTCAGTCTCATCTCATTCGTGCCTCCCTCCCTCTCTCGAGTCCAGACACCAAACAACGGGAGTTTCACTGAGGAAATGCCTGGAAAAGGACGCCTCACGGCCTCAGTATAGCACCAACCTTTGCGGTGCAACACTCATCGTGTCGGCAGGAAGCTACGTACTTGCTGTTGCTGGTGATAAAACGTAGTAAAAAAAAAAGACTTGCTTGCATCAAAACCAATCAGAGAACGGCAGGGGGAAATGGGGCCGGAAACACGAGCGAGCAAGAGAGAGAAAGGTCAAAAGCGAAGGTTAGCTTCAACAAAGCTTCAGCACGAGCATCAGGCTACTTGCAGGCGGGATGCTTGGTGTAAAGAAAAGCTGGGGCAGATTAGTGGGGGCGACAGCAAATCGAGAATGGGATTCCTTTGTTCTGATGGGCTAAACAGCTTCAAGAGCAATTCATGAATTTTTCGAGTACGAATCATTCGAAACAGGGGTAGTAAAAAAAGCTCATACCTTTTCCGGTTTGTCTGAGACACCGACTGTGCTGGATAAATTATATTACGGCTCTCCTCCTTGTAGTAGCACAATAAGCCAGTGGCCCCCCAAGGAACCAAGCCAAACCGTGCCCAACTGCCCATACCCATAAATAGTTCATGCAACGCAAAGCATGACCTCTAGATTCAGATTCTGAATATTTCTGAAATGCACATAATTGAGAGATTACGAGTCCTACTTATGAATCCATGATCGTAAACAAGGGACATCGTTTATTACATATAATCAATCACGAGAGGGGGGGGGGGGGGGGGGGGGGGGGGGTGGGTTTTTTTTTAAAAAAACCCGGTAGGGAGCCCCCAATTTTTTAATTAATTTTGGGTTTGGTAAAAAAAAAAAAAAAACAAGCTCCTGTAATT
>Ga0182004_10003730_pt1 | contig 12175 bp, 8 predicted proteins | sample Sormic07211540_1_FD_120479 | JGI IMG/M metagenome (GOLD analysis project Ga0182004, IMG submission 120479) | Endophyte microbial communities from Sorghum bicolor roots, Mead, Nebraska, USA - 072115-40_1 MetaG | ecosystem: Host-associated > Plants > Roots > Unclassified | place: USA: Nebraska... | reverse complement strand
GTTTTGAAAACCGGCGGTGAGTATTGTGTCACTTGCATTGGCAACTTACTGGTAAAGAAACAAAGACGCTGATATTATCGGTTGGTGCAGCTTAGTAGAAAGGTTATATTTTTAGAGTTCTATATTTTAGGCACCTGAATTTCAGCGAATAATTTTAGAGAATAATCAAATAGAACAACTAAAAGCACAACTAATAAACTCAAAAAAGAATTACAACCAAATAATAAAAAAACTACATATGACCCGAATAACAATAGAAATAAACACCTAAAATATATGAGAAGCAAATTTTTTAGTTCGAGATAAGGTAATCATTAGATGTTGTTTAATTATGCCTTTCCTAAAAAAAAACTCCTATATATCCCTCATAAATGACCATGTTGCTTGTCCGAAATAGTTTTTTAAACGAATATATTTAAAACAAAAGATTTCAACGTACAAACATTTATCATTACTTACATTTCAACAACTATTTGCTGTCAAATGGACCGAAACCAACTCTGCATAGCTGCAAATAGGGATGCAAGCGGACTATCTTGTTAATTTTATAGGTCAACAAATCAAACTTATATATAAGTTTATGGGCTAACCCGGCCGGTTACATCTCTAGCTGCAACGTCTCCAAATGACAGGACCTGCGATTCAGCTGTTAGCTTTTGTCTTATTTTAGTCCACCGGCAGTCTTCTCGAGAGTCATAGAGGCACAAGTAATTGAGCAGGAAATTTTTATTCACGTCATGCCATCGTTACATGTAAACCAAAATTTATTGATGTTGTAAAAAAACAAATTTTATTGATCATAATAATAATAAACTACTGATGGATCGATTGATATCATGCCATCATCGATATCCTGCCGCCACGCACTCCATCGTTGATAGCTCAATCAAATATAAAAAAGGTCGGCATGCCTACCACGCCGCTTGTGAAATTGACAGCCATACTTTGGCCTGTTCGGTTGGTTAAAATTATTATTTGCTAATTTATTATAAAAAAAATATTATTAAATTACTAGTAGATTCATAGATAAGCTCAAATGAACAGATTGAGCAGTAGCCTATAGGGGACTGAACTTGTCCACCAAACTCATTCATGAATGCAGTAGAGGAGCGGTTCATTCAAGAAGCATAACAATAAGAACCGAGGAATCAAGAGGATGGATGGATGTGGAGAGTGAAATTAGTATATAGTATAATCCATGCCATTTTTGTGATTTACTAATTCTTGATGTTACCGCTATTTTTTATTCTTAATATGCAAAAATGCTGACAGAGAAGGTGAAGGCTCACAAGGCAACCAACACCACTGCCAACTGAACAAGATAATCAGTAGTCAATTACGGCAGTCCCAATAGAGTAAATAATGATAGTTTATATCATTATTAATTATTCTGTTAGTTAAGAAAAACACTAATGTGATAGTCTAATTAGGTCAGTCTCAATGGTGAGTTTCATGGTGTTGTTTTCAAGACTGTCATGTCATACAAAATGAAACAAATCTTGGATGAAACACTTATTCTTAATAGAGAGTTTCATTTTATGGTTTCAAAAGCATTTAATTTCAAGACTTATAGAGAGTTAGTAACTATGTCAAGACTCTCTTATTAAATATACTGTCATGTCATGAAAAATGTCTATATAGCACCCTATTTAATACAAATAAAACTTACTTGAAATTTCTATTGAAACTAGCCTTAATAAAAAAAGTAGAAAATTTAATGATACTGTTTCTTAGAAGAGGAAATGAGAAATAAGTCTACTCATAATTAAAACGAGGCAAGAAAAAACCCCAACAAGGGGAAATGACTCCTTTGTACCAGTCGGGCCCACTGTGGATTGCTTTGCCATCGTTGGCGCAAGCCGCTCTGCAATTGGAAGTTTGGAACCCGTCAGGACTTCAGGATGAGAGCGCGGCGACCATAGGCTGTTCGAGGTGAAATGAGTTTATTTATCGAACATATCAGTTGTTCAACAATATTTTTTCTTATAATAAAACTTTATTTAGCTCTAAAAAGTTTTTGGATTTTGACACCGTAGCATTTTTATTTTTATTTGACAAACATTGTCCAACCATAAAGTAATTAGGCGATTCATCTCGCGATTTATAGACAAACTGTATAATTATTTTTTGTTTTCATCTATATTTAATGTTACATGCATGTGTTGCAAGATTTAATGTGACGAAAAATCTTAAAAAAATTTGGTTTTTGGATGAACTAAATAAGGCCTAAATCAACCAATAATATTTTGATATCAGCCAAGCAAATAAGTTGTAGATCGGCCTGGCCGCTCTTACCACCTTGTGCTCCGTGTCACAAGTCACAACTACGCCTATCTATAGTACGCACACAAGCCAAAATCTCATGTACACGCGTACTGATTGTATGCTTTCCGAAAACAAACAAAGCTGTGTGTACCTTACATGCATGCACAAAATCTCGTGTACACGCGTACTGATTGAGTGTATGCTTTCCGGAAACAAACAAAGCTGTGTGTACCTTACATGCATGCACGTTCAATCACGGCATGCTATGCTGCATTGTATAGCTCTCGGAATCAACCTGCTCACGCAAGCTGTCCTTGCATGCATGCACATGTTAACATGTTTTCCTTCTTGAGCCTTGGCAAATCAATCACGTCACGGCTGATCCTCCACGGTTGATCTTGGGCCTTATTTATTTCCTAAAAATTTTCGAATTTACCTACAGTATATTTTCGTTTGTATTTAATAATTATTATCTCATTATAAACTAACTAAATTTTAAAAATTTATTTTATAAATTACAAATAAACTATACAATTAATTATTTTTATTTATATTTAGTGTTCGTTTAAAAATTTTATATGATAGAAATTTTGAAAATTTTTAGAGACTACACAAGGCCTCGGAATGCCATATCTTCTCAAACACTCAGCACAATTTGGACTCGTCAACCTTGGAGACTTGGAGTGGTCCAGCATGGACTCGTGAGCTCGTTTCTCGTGGAATCACCTTGTCCGCATCTGGGGAAAGTAAACAAAATTTCGGGACGGATGATATGACGACACGAACGCAAACCAAACACCTAGACCAAGGCTGTTACCTAAAACCCAAAAACTTTTAAAAATTTCTTATCACATCAAATTTTATGACAAATATATAGATCATTAAATATAAATAAAAAATAACTAACTATATAATTTATCTATAATTTATAAGATAAAATTTTAACCTAGTTAATCCAGAATTAGATAATAATTACTAAATAAAAACAAAAATGCTATAATACCAAAAAAAAATTTCACCTCCTCGACCAAACAAGACATAATTCTGCATGTGTTCAAGATGCAAACCAAACACGCTGAATCTCCGTAGACAATATAACCCTCAAACTTGGGGAGCTGTTGTGTGCCGAACAAAGTGCCAGCAATTTTTTCATTCCCTTGATTTGCACATGAGAATTTGCATACAGTGACGTCATATTTTCTTACAAATTAAAAAAGGCCGTAACTACGAGTATTCAAATTAATAATTGATTACATCATCATGTTTTTTAATAAACCCTTCAAAATAAAACCCACATGAATATATTTAGATAAAACTTCACTAATGAATATTTATCGCATAAAGATAGAATATTTTCTATTGAGTGGAGGCAATGTTTTAGATTTAGAAAACAATATTCTGCCTTCACAAGAAAAACATTCTCAATTTAGAAAAATTGTACTCCACATCTAAGAGAATAAATTATAGGTGAAGTGTGGTATTATATTATCCATGAAAATAAAAAAGAACAACAAAATTTATAAAGTATAGAATTAGATCATTAAATAAATAGAAAAAATAAAATATAGAATAAAGCATAAAGAAAAACAAAATTAAAAAATCACGTAACTGAGAGAAACTTAAATAACATCACATGGATACTTTCTGAGCAACCTAAAAATATACTATATAATTTATTAATATGTCACAAGTACTATATAAATACTCAAAGATAATTATAAAGTTGCTCCGGGTTGGGGGACTACTCCTTTTATGAGGTCGCATTGGCTTTATTCACGATATTTCTATCTACGATTTGAGAAATTTATAATTCTTCTATTTTACTAGACAAAACTTTAACGAATTAGATTTCTCATTGGAAAGTGGTCTACAAAGACTTTTTGAGGGAACATGAATGTTTGCTGGCATTCATACTTTGTGAACACCTTAAAATACTTTATAGAACACCACATGCATACAACGAACATCACGTGAATACTACCATAGAATATAGGCGGGGGAAGAAAAACGTGGAAATAAAAGAAATCAAATAATTAGTTAGAGTAAAGTAAAGAAGAAAGAGAAAAGAAAATAAGAAAGTAACAAAGGCAATGAATATGTAGCTATAAATTAATTATTTATTTCAAGAGAAAATAAATTAATAAAAGCTTGAGCAGAACATATGAGAAACTAATAAAAAGGAAAAACCCACATAATAGAAGAAAATATAAGAAAATATCACATAAATACTATTTGAACAAACTAAAACATACCACAATAACATCTCGTGAGTATTACATGAGTACTTAAAAGTATTCGTGGAATATCTCATTTATACTATATGAACATTCCAAATATATCATAGAAGATCGCATTTATACTTAGTGAACATCACATGTATACCATGCAATATAGGAAACAAAAAAAATGAAAATACGGAAATTGGAAATAAAATAACTAATTAGAGCAAAATTGAAATGCTATGAATATATAAAAATAATTAATTAACTTAAATACAAAATATTTAATAAAAGATTAAAGAGGGTGATGGTGCATGTTGGAGGTAGAGGAGTGAGACCGGTTGCGAGAGGGGGGGGGGGAGAAATTGGTTGTTGTGGTGTGAGGAGGTGATGTGGTATGGAGGGGCGCACAAGCTAGAGAGCGAGATAGGGAAGAGAGAGGGAGAGAGGATGGGTTAATGAAGGGAAGAAGGAAGGAAGCTGAGGTATCAAAGGTAATGAGCTTAGTGTGGAAAAGCGACAGAGCATCTCTTCTCTATGGTGTAGTGGCGACCACTCAAGAAGAGAGAGGAGTTTTCTTTAACATCGTCCGGAGCACTGGCATATTATGTAAGAGTCGTATTGGACATTTATACCGATCGCATGCTTAAGTACAGATGAAACTACTCGAGAAATCTCGGAATGCATCTACCTGGCGCACACACTACTCACACACTTGCTCGGTCCCTTCTGAGAAAAAAAATCCCCGATGAGGCACGCGAGTTTGTCCCAATCAGGGATCAAGGGAGAGGAATAGGAGGAGGTATGTGGTTGTATAGGTGAAAAGGGAGGTGGGTGTAGTTGTAGCTCGCAGCCCAGATGAGGATGAGGGGTATTAGAAATCAGTAGGAGGCAACTGTGCTATTAGAAACGTTTAGGGGCCTAGAGGATAGTCATTATACAAAAATATTTATGATATTTCTTTTTAATATAAAAAATTATTTTTACTCCAGTGATAAGGTTGTCTGGGGTTGGAAAGGAGGAGGAGGATGTTTTATTAGGAAAATAGTAGGCATGACACTCTTTTGATGAGAGATTGTAGGTGGGAGGAGACAGTTGTGACGAATGGCCCTAATGCCACTTGTCATCAATGTCAACAAAATCATAATTTGATGTAACTCAATAGTCACATATAAATGGTTTTATAATTGTATAATGACTAATGACTTTTGATTTTTTTTAGTTCAATTTCAAAATCAAACTAGAACAATGTTTTGATGGCGAAAAAAAAAGACTTCAACCTAAAAATTTCTTCCTTGCAAAAATACGTAAAAATTTCTATAGCACGCAACCAGTATCCGTTCATCGCAGCGGAACAACGCAGCAGGCACAATGGATAACGGTCACACACCGCTGCCGTCGGCCTCCCTCCCCACAAAGCCCCAAGCCAAATCCGCCATGGCTATGCTCGGCCGCGCACGCCTCCCACCTGTCGCCCCACTTCCACCCATCGCCACCGGCGCCGGTGGCGCCGGCGTGGAGTTTCGCCGTAAGATCCGTTTCCTCTCTTCTGAGCTCCACCTCGACCCGTTCCCGCTCCTCGCCATAAACCCCGTGCTCCGCTCGGCGCCGCTGCCGCTCCTCCGCGACTCCCTCCGCCTCCTCACCTCCCACGGCCTCACAGCCCGCGACGCCGCGCGCGTCTTCTCCGCCTTCCCATCCCTCCTCACCTCCCCGCCCGAGGAGCCGCTCCGCTTCCTCTCCGCCGACGCGCCGCTCCCGCCGCCGCTCCTCCGCTCCGCGGTGGTCCGGTCCCCACGCCTCCTGGCCGCATCCGTTCCCGACACGCTCCGCCCCGCGCTGCTCTTCCTCCGCCGCCGCGTAATGCTCCGCCGGGAGCCGCTACCTCTCGCCGCGGCGCTGCTCCTGGCGTTCTCCGTTGAGCGCACCCTCCTCCCCAAGCTCCTATACCTGCGTGACGCCACGGGGCTCCCCGACTCTGCCGTCTGCGCGGTTCTCAGGCGCGCGCCCGCCATCCTCTCCTACGGGATCGAGACCAACCTCACTCCTAAGCTCCAGTTCCTCGCCGAGCGCATGCGGAGAGACCCTGCCGCGGAGCTAGCCGAGTTCCCGCACTACTTTGCATTCAGTTTGGAGGGGAGGATCAAACCGAGGCACGAGGCGTTGAGACAAAGGGGCATCGAGATGCCACTCAAGGACATGCTAACAAGCAACGATGACGATTTCAGGGAGCGGCTGGTCAATGTGACGCTGTCAGACACTAAGGCAAGGCTGTGATCTGGCATTCAGATGCACCATATGCTTTTTTACAGCATTGATTATGAAATGGCAGTCATTTGAATTTCGGTTCAGTCAAGCAAGATTATCCTACCAGGCTACCACGTGACCAAATGGAACCGGCAACAATTTGGAATGTATTGTTTCACATGCCATTTCAAAGCTCAGCCTTGTAATGCTGAGATACATGGAGTTCACCTGGAGAAGCCTGATTGAATCTCTGAATGGATACTCACTTATATCATATAAGCAGCGATGGTAGGTTAAAGTTGATGTACAGCTAAAGGTTCCATTGAACTCCAAGTTATGTTTCCTACGTCGTGGAGTAAGAAGGGCCTGAGGCTTAGTTGTTGGAGAACGAAGGACGATGATGAGAAGCTGTGGATCTCCCTAAACATAGGTGCGTGGTAATCAGCCAGAGGAGTTTAGCAATAGCATTTTGCTTCTTTTCTTTCTGTGAAATTTTCCTTATGGACATGAATTTAAGAATGAATACAAACAACTTGTTTTTCCTGCTTCTTTTTGGAAGAAAAATGGCAGGATATCTGCCTTTCTATTTAGGTAGAACAAAAGAAGCTTAAGTTACCAGTCTTATTTCCAAGCCCCAAAGGTTAAGGGTGGAGTGCACAAGAAGAGAAAAGCAAGAACATTGCAAAGCTCTCTCAAGTAAAGATCAATGCAAAAACAATGCACACTACTTTTTATTATGACAATTTTTTTCACCATATCTTCTACTGTAAATGCAATTGCTGCATGGTTTTATTTTGGCACCATGCAGTTGGCAAATTTTAAATCTGGAATACTTGATTATAGCTATAATCCATGTTCCCTTGTGGCTAGGGACCTAAGGTTCTCAGTTGTTATGGTTGATGTTTAGCTTCAGAGGACTTCTATGCTATCATTGTAGATGCTAAAATGTGCTCTCAGACTGCAAGTAGTTTATACACCTGGAGTGCTTGTATCCCCATAATGTTAGATGCAACAAAATATTAAATTTCTCCTGACTTTTAGTATCTCTTAAAAAACATTCTCTGGAAATATAGATAAGCTGGGATGAGGTGAACTAACTTTATCTGCGTAATTCATTGAGTTTAATTACATTAGTGCTGCGCACCAGAAAAAAAAATTGATGTTAAAGGCTTCTTTGTTGTTATCGCAAAGTTAGCGAGTGGCCTGATACATAAACCGGGCCAACATCTAAGCATTGAAGTTCCTTATCCATTACTTAGTACTGCAGCATTCTGCTTGTTGTGTCGTTAGGAGCTTCTCCCACATGCATAGCAGATGTCTTGGTTCTTGGTAGTGAGCAACAACGTACCCATCATTGCATCCGTCAATGTTAATTCTCTTGTCTGTTTCATATTTGACTGGTAATCCATCTTTCTTCATATCATTTACCCATATGCCCATTGCTACATCCTCTAGTTTGAACATCTGCAAAAAACCATTTGGAGCATTTAATTTAGCTCTTCTGATCTGATTACCATCTTCTGGAAGCAGGAGTAAAACACATCAGATGACAAGCTAACTATTAATAGAACTGAAGTCACCTTATATGAGTTTACAAGACTACAAGTTGGACACAGGACACGTGCTGTGATATTCATTCAGAACATTTAGGGAAACAGAAAAGTGAAAATGTGGACAGTTTGTGCACATAACTAAGCTTGTCTATGGCTTTTCATGGATATCGTAGTTTCTATTTTCTTTCTGAACAGGATTACTTTGAGTTACTTGTTTACGGGCTTATAGCTTCGGTATTTCACATGAGGTATAGCTTTTGTTTGCTAGGGCATAGAGCAGTTCATTATAGCTTGGGTCTTTCACATGAGGTATAGAGCAGTTCATTTTTTTCTGTGCGAGCAAGCATGCCTTCAGATACCTTGTTGTGTAGCTTGAGGGATCTTAGAAGGTGATTTTCCATTTCGTATGTACAAGTCATAGATTATGTTCCCACTTGAATATACATACCTTTAAGCGACTTGCTTTATACCAATTGTTGATTGCCCTTGCAATGTCTTGTGAAACTACATATCCTGGTCCATGAGCCCATGGTGGGTATTTCTCTTCAGGCCATTCCTGGAGATATTATAAACTACATATCAGAAATGTTGGCATTTACATTTATTGATGATGATATTATAAATAACGTGTATTTGACTGCTTGAGTTTCTGTTATGTTAGCAATATGTTGTAAATTAACCTGCATAGATGTCTGTTGGCTACTATATTCTTATGAAATTCAGATAAAAAAGCATTGCAATAATTGTTTTTTTCCCTTTTACCATTAAAGTTAGGAGACTGAAGTTTTAGATTTTGATTGTAGTAAACCCTTTTATGTGAAGAATTTACCTCTTCGCTTATGTACCATTTGCTTTCAGGATTTCTGTGGGGACTGGAATCAGAATTTATGCGACCATAAAGTAGCCCATGGCTGACATTAAGCTGTTTTACTGTGGATTGGATCTCATCTACACGGACAAAAGCATCATCATCTGTTTTCATCAGATACTTGGCTGATAGTGAACTGGTCTGGTCAAACAAATCGCAGTTAAGCACAGAGAAACATAAGAAGCAGAAACTGGAGAAGTATAGCTTAGTGATGGTAGTGTTTACCCCATAAATGCATATTGCTAGTGTCTTCCATGTTATCAGGCTGTAGTAATCAACAAAAGGCAACACCTGGATGTCACCATACGTTTGTGCCTCATTCCAGAGTTCCTCATTTACCATTAGGTTTGTATGCTTTATAAAACAAAATTAAATAACATTTAGTCTGAAAGATAACTCTTGTTAGTTTACTATGTTGCATTACTTAATGCTTTTAGTGTTTTACCAGGCCAACGAAAAATCGGACTGCTACTGCTCCTTGGCGCACAGCGTCATATTGCATCCATGTCCTTCGAATTGCCATCCTACGCTTGAAGTTGTTTGCTGTTGAAAAGATGCCAATCAGAAGGTCTACATCTTTGTCGTCTGGAATAGGTGGTGACTTCAACGCTTCAATATTAGAGTTCTCCAAGTCTTCTGATGTGGGCAAGCCGCTTACAATCGCACTTACAAGTTTGAAATCACCAGAAATTCCTACTTCAGTTACATACCATGGTTCCAAACCCTAATAAGAGAAACACCAGTTCGTTAGGATTGGTCTCATATCAGATCTATTTAATGATCCATTTGGTGATGTGGAAGAAGTTTACCGCCCTATATGCAAATGAAGTGACATGTTTCCCATCAACTGTCATATGGATACCCTCCGATCCTACACGCAGTGTTGCAATAGCAAGGTATCCCTGTTTAAATGGAAAATACTTGCTTGGCTCTCCATGTTTGGCAGCTGTATGATGTTTTGAGTTATTTATGTCCTCTTCTGTGCCCACCATGGCATTACATCTCTCTAGATCTTCCACTGTAGAAGGCGTCAGATAAATATAGTGTGCAAGGCACAGTAGTAACTTATTTGCAAGAGAGAAGTAACATTGAAGTACCTTCAGTTGCATTGCTATAGTTAGTGCTGGGACAGCGATCCTCAACCCCCCAGCCATTGTTTGCGGTGAAGGTATTCTGCACTATCACTGGATCTTTAGTAACCTTGTCGCCATTCAGACGGACATTGTAATGCAGTGCAATAGGCTTTTCAGATTCCCCTGGAAGTGCCGTCCCAACAAGATCAATCCAGAAGTTACCAGAGAGTACTCCAGGAGTTCCTATAAGAGTTATTGAAGAACCTACAATCAGCCCACAGGGTACATCAATGGTAAAGATGCCATTCTCCGACTTGGAAGCATCCATTCTGCGAATTGAGTACGGGCAGAGTCTCTCTTTCTCTCTGTGCTGAGAGCTTGCATTCTGAACTGATGCTGTCAAGTTTTCCCATGCAGTTCTCCCATCGCTGATCGCCTCGCTCGCATGAGGAAGGCCGTTGGTGATGTTGGCTAACTGCTTCATCTGGTTCCATGTGTATAGCCACTGAAACACTTCAGGGGAGGAGTTTCTGGAATCCGAGCTGTTTGAAGCTGGAGGAGCATCTGCTGTTGTTACTACTGCTACTTCCGGAGTGGTGGTTTCTCGTGCATCCGCTGGGCTCTTGAACCAGTCCAGGTGAACCAGATGGAGGATTTGATACCGAGATATCCCCGAATTCGCACTGTGCTCTATCAAATACCGTGCTGTCAGCAGAGAAGTAAGCATGAGCAGAACCGTGATGGCAAGCTTCTTTGTCATCCACATGTTTTGATCGCCTTTTCCCTGGTGCCGCAGTTGTCACAATGTCAGCACATACCCGGCGCCGGCTTGGATGGAAATTTAGCAGCCCTCTCTGGTCTTTTTCTCTTCGCCCCTGGTCAAAGTCCTGGCCGGACGCACCTGCCAGTGCAATAGACGTTAGTCAAATATGCATATCCTATCCAGTTTGAATACATGTCTGCATGCTGTAATAGAATTCTACTAATATATTATGAGGCGATGACTTCGCAGAGAACATGTAAGCATGTTCATTTGGCAGAAAGTCATTGTTGAAAGTATTGTTCGCTGATTTATTGTGATAGAAAAATACTGCTGAATGACTGGTAGATTCGGTAGATAAGCTCAAGCGAACAGGCTAAAGTCGAATAGAAAGTACAAATTGTCAAAATCAATGAATCATTTTTCTATCATCATTCAGCTGAAAATTCAGAGCACATAGTCTGGGGACAGTTACGGTTATATTGGCTGAAAGTGAAAGGAAGTTGCCGGCCCTCCCCTGTGTGCATGACCATGACCTTGTCAAAAACCAAAACCATTGGCATGTGTCCAATGCTTATTTGCGGCGGCAGCTTGTAGCAACAGCAGCGCCGTGCCGGACCAGGCGCCCCCGTGCCAGTCTAGTCCTGCCATTGCCTTTGCAGTCTTCAAAGGCGTAGGCGGCAATTCTGACCTTTTACCCCGGGAATTTTGCAGGCGATTAATCCCAAGTACTGCTATTTGTCTGTGTGCTGTTGCTCTTAGAACAAGACTACTCCCTCCGGTATCGTTTTTTCACCTGTAGACTTCTTATTTGCTTCTTATTCAAATTTTTTATGTAAATAATAAAATAAGTAAATTATTATTATTAAAGTATCTCTAAAAATAAAATAATTCATAGCAAAATAAATAATATTTATATAAAAAATTTGAATAAGACAAACAGTCAAGCAAGAAGTCTAAAAGTAAAAAATGACATTTTTAGTGAGACGGGAGTAGTAGTTTGTAGGGAAAGAAATCCTATTAAAGTGGTTTGTGAAATAAAAAGGAAATGGAAGTGGATAAATTTTGGAGCTTGCCAGAAGTCGTCACCAGAGCTTAGCTTGATCAGTTGATCCACTCTAGAAAACATAATTGAAGAGCTTGGTAAAGGTTGTCACCAAATCAAGAAGAAAGAAGCTAGAAATGCTCTG
>Ga0182004_10003729_pt1 | contig 12175 bp, 10 predicted proteins | sample Sormic07211540_1_FD_120479 | JGI IMG/M metagenome (GOLD analysis project Ga0182004, IMG submission 120479) | Endophyte microbial communities from Sorghum bicolor roots, Mead, Nebraska, USA - 072115-40_1 MetaG | ecosystem: Host-associated > Plants > Roots > Unclassified | place: USA: Nebraska... | reverse complement strand
TGATTCGATCCTACTTGGTGGTGAGCTTTGATCCCCCTGACTATAGGGACCACCCACACAAACAATATGATCTGCTCTTGCCTGTTTGGCATCTGTTGTTTGGCACTGGTACACTCTTTCTTACTATGTAATAGGGAATTAGGGATGAATGCATGCAGAAAACATGGTGATCTATGATTTAAATCTTAAATAGTACTACAGATGATGATGATTTAAATCCTAAAAGAGTAATGAAATACGTTCGATTGCTTGGTTCACGCGCGATAACGCTGCCTCAGGCTGGGCATTTCGGTTCATGAAAATTTCAGTTTCTCATAACACAGCAGCCGATCAGTTTATCTCAGAAACCAAAGCCAACAGTGTTTTTCATTTTTGTCAGCCGATCAGTTTACCTCAGAAACCAAATCCGACAGTATTTTTCTTTTTTGTTTATAGCGAAAAAATCAAGCCTACCTCTACCCAGCTTCTTCCCATCGACTAGCAGCCTCAAGTTGCGCCCCCTGCGCCTCCTAGCCGTGCAGAGCCACCACCGACCCACCTCGTTGCTGTGCTATACTGAGGCCTTGTTTAGTTCTCAAAATATTTTGTAAAATTTTTCAGATTTTCCATCATATTAAATTTTGCGGTACATGCATGGAGCACTAAATATAGATAAATGAAATAACTAATTACATAGTTTACTTGTAATTTGCGAGACGAATCTTTTGAGCCTAATTAGTCCATGATCGGACAATATTTGTCAAATACAAAAGAAAGTGCTACTATTTCTATTTTGCAAATTTTTTGGAACTAAACAAGGCCTGAAACGATCTTGATTTTAAGGGAAAATTCACAAATACAAAATATAATGTGATAATCCACGAAAGTAAGTCATCACATTATCAAATAACAACTGATATCATAGTCATACATCATATAATCACAAGTTAACAAGGTATTACAATACTGGTAAACACACCTATTTACATCATTATTCTAGTGGAACCGCACACAGATCTTCATTAGAGTCGACGTAGCACGTCAACGATGAAGGCTCCTTCTTCACGGGCCATCATTAGAGTTAGTGTAGATTGTCAGCGAGCGTAGACTTCATCTTCAACCAAACTTGAGCGCATAAATGAGACTATCTAATCCTTCTCATCTCCTTTAAAGTCGTACTCAGACTCATAACCCGTTATCTAAATTATCAGTACGATTTGTACTAGCCACCGTCTCCCATCATATGCTTTTGCATAAGCTTTGTGGTAAGTGGAATGCATCGGTAGATCAAAAGACCTATATATGGTTGTAGTTTTTCCTATACAAGTTTAATGAGTATTTTATAATGAATGATCAAGTTTTAATCCATCTCACCCACGCATTCTTCCATCCCATCACACACATCTCTCCACACTCTCACTCTCAAGGCCCCAAGGATGATTTTCGCTTGTGCCTTGCCTCAACGGCCAAAGACAGAACCAACACCAAACCTAGGGTCGTAGAATGGACTCCTCTTAGTAGTCAATTGAAGCTGTACTTAAGAAAGGTCCATCACTGAAAAGAAGGCATATGTATTGATTGATCAACTAGAACCTGCAGAGGTTTGCACTACCCACAAGATCACCATCATTGGCAGTGCGCCCCGCCTAGGCTGATGTCAAGCTACCTTTCAACTAACACGATGCCACCATACCACTCAAAACTAGTGCCATACCGGAGTACCACCGGCATGCTGAGACTGTGAGACGTAGTAACGGGCCTCCAAAGATCACTACACTACCTTAGGAGAGTGTGGGTTCGCATGCCCGTACCTTTCTACACTATCCGCTTACAACCTAGTAGCATTGGCACTGCCCTAGATGGTTGTACATCTATCTCCCTCCCATGAAAGCGAGTGAGGTCCAAGGCTTTCTAAGACCCGATCCACTGAAAATACCAGTCCTTAGGATGACCGAACAGGACATCTTCATAAAGGGCCAACCGATGCCCTACTCGATAGGACATATAGCGGCCAATGCGGAACAACACCCCCATCCCAGGGCTTCGCCCACAAAGATAATCCACCCCAAGATCTCTCCCTATCACGTGTACCCCTCATCGGTACCTCTCGTGACACACGCTAATGACACCATGTCTCTTATCCACACACAAACAATCCTCCAACATGCATCACATCACAGATATAATGCGTAGTAGAAGTAGAGCAGTAAGTACTATGCAAGCATCTAGCTTAATAGCGGGTGTGCAGGGCAATAGGTTGCGACAAGGTAAAGGCTCACAATCAATTATACCATGCAACCTATCTCCCTTCATTTGCATAAAAGTAAAGCACTAGCATCTATATTATAGCATGTCTAATAGGATTCTATGAGGTTGGGAGTGACATGGGACCTGTTGAATGTCCTTTCCAGGATCCTCAGTACACTTGTAGTCATTCTCCTCCAAATTCCTTCTTCCAGCTAGTTCCGATCTGGTCAACACTATCCTCGTTGCCACTACCTCACTAGAGGGACAAGCAAAAGAGCAATCAAAACTCTAAAATGGCAACCAAACATGGAGGAACAACTATGCCTAAAGAACACAGAAGGGAAAATGACTTAGCCTTCTTGACAAAAGTTCAATCCCTAGGCTAAAAGAAATAGGAGTGGTTGTTTACTAAGTACAAGTAGAAGTCTTAGCCTAGCTAGTACTTCTCGGGTTATTCATGTTGGGAGACTGACAACTTCAATAAAAAAGGCATATACCCTAACTCATCATAAGCAAAGACCATGGCTCGTGACCTTTCAATCTAAGCATCATGGAGATTGATGGGAACCAAAAAGACTGCAAGCATGAGAAGTTCTGATCTCTCTCAACCCGTATGCCATTATAATTGATGAGAGCCAAAAGATAGTGGAATAGGGGAGAGAAGAGAAGGAAAGTGGTTTACTTCTTCCAATCCACACGCCAAGGCAAGAGATGACGCATTAGAAGGAGGACACACAAGAGACACACGAGTGCTCAACTACTTGTAGGGTACCACGACCTAGGTGCACTAAATGCACTATGACATCCCTAGGGCTCTTAGCGGTGTGGTTGTTATCACGAGAACCAAGGAATGCTACAATTGAAATAGGTACAAGCATACAAGAGCTTAAGCACGAAAGAACCAAAATATAGGGAAAGACACGGGATTCACCTTCCTTTTATCCACTCACCAAAGCAATGACGGGAATGAAAGGAATGGAATCAAGAAGGCAATAAGCACCAAACAAGCAAAAGGGCTCACTCAACATCTTACTAGACCGACCAGCGTTGAGAACAAGGGACAAAAAGAATGGAATCAACACTCCTTTGACCAACTCATCATGGAACAGATGAAGGTTGGAAGAAAGGAGACACAATCCCATGATCTGAACTCACTCGTAGGGCACCATGACCATGCAACTAAATCGACACAAGGCTATTCCTAAGGCCAGTAGTGAAGCAGTTGTCACCGGTAGGCATGAAAGAATGCTAAAGTCAAGGTGGCATAATCATATGAGGTGGCTAGGATAAACAAGAAAGCAAAGGAGGTAAAAGCTCAATGGTCATGCGAGGCAAACTCACAGCCATGAGCTTCACCTAAACAAGTTGGCTTCTACTGGTGTCGCCAGTAGCAGAGGGCGGAGAGGCAAGGGAGGGAGGCGGCAATGGCTATGGAGAAAAAATAGGAAGAGGGAACAATGGGTATGGAGGAAAAAGGAGGAGGGAGCTGCAGTTGTGCCCTTTATAGCTGCATGGCACTTAGGGTTTAGGCATGGACAGTGAGATGCCTCGGTGTCCATACATAGGAAACGCATGGTGGCCATCGAGAATGGAGAGGCGTAGATGCCTAGGACGTGGGATGGGATGGTTGGTGGCGGTGCCTAGGAAGCAGGGGTATGTGGCTAGGGTTACCAGGTCATGGCATCTTGGGCCTTGCCTAGTTGGGCCTGTGGGGGCAGCTTGGGCCATAGCCTATGCTCTCGCGAGCGTGGGCCAACGAGAGGTAGAGGGAGGTGAGGTACGCTAGCGGGCCCAGGGTGGAGGCTGGGTGAGCTGGGCCATGGGAGAAGATGGGCCGCGTGATGAAAGGAGGGGTAGCTAGCCCAAGAAGAGAAGGAGAAGGAGGTGGGTTGGTTGGGGGGGTTTGAGACCAAGGGAAAAGAAAGGGATTTCCATTTATAACTTAGGAATATGAGAGGGATAAGAAGGGATTGGGAATAATTTGAGGAGGGAAGGAAATGGATTTTCCTATTTATACTACAAGAATTTATGATTGAAACAAAATGAATTTGTGGGAGTTGATGGATTGGAGGTGGTGGCTTACACACGCGGCTCAGCATGGGCCCATGCGCATAGGGTTCGAGTGGAGCTGAGGCACAACCTTATGCTAGGGAAAGGCGAGGGCTGACTTAACATAGGTTAAATGGGGGTAGTCTAGATGGGGGAGTTTGCTTCGAGAGTCCAATCATGCTCATGCTAGGCCATGGCGTCCTTGATCCACTTAGATTTGTGGTGGCCGCAAGAGTGCAAGGCTAGGTCTCACACAAGCAACAATGGGTGGCATAGGTGTTGTATGGATTTGTCGCCAGGGTGCTTGACAATGCGGTATGGAAATGCTTATGCCAGTGTCATCTGATGCGTGAATGCCATAGATGGACACAGCAATCACAAGGTGCGTGTGTGGTGTGTCTATGAACATCGTGCGGTTGACAAGGTCCATGTAGCAAAACCACAGCGTGAAGGTTGGACACATGAAGGGGTCATCGACCTTGGGCCAGTAGCAAGCAAGGGTTGGAAAAGGGGATGGTGGGCTGAATTTGGAAGGAGAAAAAGGAAAATAGTTTTCCTTTTATGACACTCGAGGATATTTGAATTAGAATTGAGGAGATTCTAGAGGAATTCAAAAATGGATTGAGGGGGAATTCAAAAGAGGTTAGGATGAGTTGCCATGGATTTGAGATGGATTTACAGGTGGAGATTTGTGCTGAGATCAAAGAGGGAGGTTTGAGAAGGGGATTTCAAAAGGACTTTGGGGGAAATTCAAATGGGATTTGAGTCCAAGGGGCGAAAAGAGGTGGTTTTCTATTTATGCTGAGATGATAAGAGAGGGATTAGGAAAGGATTTGAGAGGGAAAAGGAAAAGGGATTTATTTATTTTTTATGACATGGGAAATATTGGGAGGAAATCCAAAGGGAATGCAAGGGGGAACCAAAGGAGATGAAAGAGATTATGAAGGATTGGGAGGAAGTTGCTACATAATTGTGCACTCCAAACTAAAATCAAAACTAACACACAAGCACGAGCACTTGCCTACAATCAATTCTACATGTATGCAATGATTTATTAGTGGATTAGACTCGGGTTATACCTAAAACTACAGTTGTCGCAAAAAACCTAAAAACTATATGCTTTGCATAATTGCAGAAAAAATTTAAAAAGCTCATATTTTATTGGCTTGCACAAAAATCTTGGATGTTACACGCATTGCCACCTATCTACCTCCCAGCTACCCCTGCGCTGCAACCCCCATGTTGTACACACGCTGCCACCCCACACCTTGCTTTGCCCTTGGTGCTGGATCCGCCACCCCACCGTGGTCCCTGCTACCTACCCCCTTGGCTAGTTGCTAGGCTTTAGCTTGGGGCCTTAAGGGCATCCCAGCATGGGGGCGATCGAGTAGAAAGGGTGGACTGGGGCCTAGGGGTGGAGTGCTAGATGTGAGAGTGAGTGGGCCCATGGGGTTGGGGGTTGTGTTGTGGTGTTTTTACTTTTTGATCGGGTAGCGTCGTGGTGTTGGTGGGATAAATAATGGGCTAGACATGTTGAATGCGCTAGCAATGATGATTTTCTTTGATTGGATCGGTCTATGGTTTGGTTTGCTATCAAAACCAAACATGGAGCCAACAATTGAAATTCTCAGAATCAAAACAAAAGGTGAACCAAAAACCCAACAAAATCCCAATAGTTCAGTTTGCTTCATTGTTTGGGTTTCAGTGAAAATTGTCTAGCTTTAAAACTGCCAATGATCTAATTTGTTTGTGGAGGTTGTATGAGTCGATCTAGACTACCTTGAGCTGCTCCCAGCTGCCACCACGTGACAGTGGGTGAGGGCCTCAGGCACAAGTGTGCAAGCCAAGAATGCATCCTCCCTTGCTATAGTAGAAGCTCGAAGGGCACACCTTTGACATCGCTGACCATGGCAACACAATTAAAGTGCAGCTAAATCCTCACTCCCCCAGCCGGCTAGGGCTAGGGCCCATGACAACGTGACCTTAGGTGTAGCCTAGCTGATAGTGGACTTCCTTAGCCCATGCATCCCGTGCCTCCTAGTCTCCATGTATGACCACACATGGCACACCACCGTGACTCCGTCTGCCAGCCACACCACTGTTGTTGCCTCTATTCAGATCCTAAAATTTAGGATCCAATGATAGAAGGCAAGAGTGGAGTGGACATGGGGGACGGGGGCGGCAGCATCGGCCGAAGGAGGCACTCAAGATTCATATCAGTTTGCACATGCTTTGGGCCTCAACCTAAGGGTGCGGACTAGCCGAAGCATACAGACCTATGCATGGTGTGGGTGGGCGTGTGCTGTCGTGCCTGTCATGCCATCTTGCTCAAACTCATTCATCTACAGTGCACATGGCTAGGCCACCTATCACTGTGCTTTGATGTTGATGGGCTGTGCAATACCTCAACATCTCCACCTATGTCGTATCCATGGAGGTCTGAGCCTCTGCACTTGTGGGCCTAGGCAACCTCACCACCCTCGATAAACACAAGGGGCAGCAATGAAGCTGGTCAAGAGGGCGGTGGGTAGCGGTGAGGCAACAGTGGTGGCGGTGTGAAGGGAGTTGTGTCCTAGGTGCGGTGGTGGCCTAGGTTTCTAAAAATGTCATCCATGGCGGTGACAACCCTAGGGGCAGTGGCCTTGTGAAGATCTCACCAAGGAGGAGGCGAATCTTGACGCAGCAATAGCCCCTAGGGTGGTGAAGGCTAGGAGTTTGGGCGGAAGATGATATCCTAGCAGCAGTAATAGAAGACATCAGCATAGGTGAAGACCATGTTTCTAATGATGGCAGCTGCCCTATGGGCAGCACAAGCCTTGGAACCCACATAGCAGAAGCAAGTCCTATCGACTCGCGTCTGATCAACTAGTTCAGATTGAACGATGACGGATGAAGGTGGGCTAACCAGTGACGACACATGGTGTTCACTTTACTTGAGGCGGATGAAGATGGAACCACTGGAGGTTCGCAGTGATCGAGCACTAGGGGTAACAGTGACTTGACAACTTCCACTCACTGAATCTAGCCATTTCATGAGAGTATGTCGAGAAGTAGGGACATGCCAAGTTTATAGTTTTTCCACTTTTGATTGTGTGTTCTCCACTTAGTTGAGGTGTTAGACTGTGTATATCCTTCTGGATATAGAGTCTGAATTAATGAATCTATGATCTAAAAAAATGACAACTAATGGCCAACAATGAGCGAGGGGGGAGAAAACCTGGGGAGGAAAGGGTCTGGGCCCTCCACTGCCTTCATCACCTCCGCACGGCACCTACTGGCAAGGTTGGACAGTGGCAAGGAGGAGAGGGGAGGGATGGGACTTGTGACCACACTGTGCCACCCATGTCATCCCAGGGACAGGCCCAAGTAGTAAAAGGTTGTGCTCAGTTCTAGGATCATGTGTCATGTCTTCATCAGGAACCGTCTATAAAAAAGGATTTGTGTAATAGTGATATCACTAAGAAGGACACTGCTAGGCTTGAAGTTGTTGCATTGATCCTTGACTTGATCTTTTTTGACGTGAACAGGAGGGGTTTTCCCCTACTAGAATTTTGTTAAAACAAAGGTAGAAATAAAGTTCCACAAGTACAACTCAGGAGACAAAGAAAGTAAGAAATAAAATGAGAAAAATTACACAAAGTTGTCTAGCCATAATTGTAATTGTGTACTAAAATCTTGCTTAGCTCTGAGCTTAACCTAGGCTAACTCTTGTTTGAAGATCAATTTTGCAACTTGGACAGAATGATGAAGATTCCTGAAGATAATATCATTTTGAGAAGACCAGATAGCCCAAAACATAGCAACAATGATCTCCATGAAGAAGGGTCTATTGAAGTGTGCCTTAAAAAGAAGAACTAAATCCAATATTTTCCTTTGGATTAGATGCGCCAGACCCAAAGAATTCCAGCAAGCCAGGGCAAAAGGGCATTCAAAGAAAAGATGATTCTTCGACATTCAGATGACATAAAACACAATCGTAACATTGTAACTGCATATTCTTCCTCTTCAAGTGGCCTTGTGTATTGATTCTGTCTTTCAAAACTAGCCACTTTCCTTTTTGGCAAGCAATTGGAATCCCATAACCAATTATAAATAGGAAGCATTGGAATAGATCCCAAGAGTTGGGAATAAGCTTGCCTAATGTAAAAGAAATTGATCCCCCAGCATAGCTCCAAACATCCCTTGCATTAGTACTTTGAAATTGATCTAGTTCAGAGATCATTAGTTGGTATTGATCATATGCTTCCAGTGACATAGCGATATGAAAAAATTCAGAGCTATCATGAGCATCTAGAAACTATCGGACAAAGATCTGATCGTCTTTGGAAAAAGAATAAAGATGAGGCCACTGAGTTCTGAGAGGATTACCATTCTAGGCATCCGTCCAAAATAAACAGGTGGATCCATCACCAATAGAGACAGAGGCCATATCTTTGAAGGAATCCAGCAATTTTAAGATGTCACACCACCAAAAAGATCCTCTTCTATTATTATCAGTAGCTGGGACTGAAGCAAGACCATATTGAACACTCCAAATCAACTGAACCCAAGGGATATCACTTTTGTTAAAAAAACCTGTGTAAATGCTTCAAAAGAAGACTCTCATTCTGAATGTACAGATCATGGACCCCTAAACCACCATTTTTTTGAATTACAAACAAGTTTCCAAGCTGCCTTAGGTGGTGGTTTAGAATGGATATCAGATCCTCTCTAAAGACAATGCTTTCTATACTTCTCTATTTGTTTGATCATAGTTTTTGACAGCAATCAAGTACACATTGTGTATGTGGGCAGAGCACTAATAACAACATTTTTCATTTGAAGCCTACCAGCTTGGCTTAGGAATGAGGAAACAACACTCAATCTTCTTTCACATTTAGAAACTAAAGGCCAAAAATCAGCCACTAATTTCGTGAGGCTAAGCGGTAGACCAAGATATGTAAAAGGGAGAGTGCCAATCGAACACCCGAAGGTCTTAGCAAGTAAATTGAGTCTCTGTTCAGATACATTGATTGGGACCATGATGGATTTTGCATAATTAACTTTCAACCCTGTGGATTCAGCAAAAGAATTGAGAATAGCTTTAAGAAATAAAAGTTGTCTAGCGCCCCCTTGCATGAAAATGAGAGTCTCATCTGCATACTGCAAAATTGGAAAATCTTGATGATGTGGCAAAGGAACTGGCAGAGTGAGTAGCCCCTGGTGTTTAGCTTTATTCAGAACACTTTGAAGAAAGTCAACAGCTAAAACAAACAGAATTGGTGATAAAGGATCGCCTTGCCTCACACCTCTCTTACAGTGAAAGACTTTTCCAGGTACCCCGTTTAAAAGAACAGATGAGGTTCCTGGCCCAAAAATCATCTTCATCCAAGAGACCAATTTATCAGGGAAACCCTTACTTTGCATGATCCGAATCATAAGCTCATGTTCAACTTTATCAAATGCTTTCTCAAAATCTAGCTTTAAAATGATGATTTCACTTCTTGTTTGGTGGCATAAATGAGAATACTCATAGATCAAGCCAAACAATCTTGAATGGATCTAGCCTTGATAAAACCATACTGATTTTTATGAATCAGCCTAGGCAAAACACTTTGAAGTCCATTTGCCAAGAGTTTTGTTATAATTTTGATTGAAGTGTTCAGCAGAGAAATGGGTCTAAAATCTGCAATTCTCATAGCATTAACAATTTTGGGGATCAAAGTAATGTAAGACCTATTTAAACTCTGAAGGAAGACCTCCCCATTAAAAAATCAGTGAAAAGATTGTAAAAATCTGAACAGATAATGGGCCAACATTTCTTCAAGAAGTCAGTGTTAAAGCCATCAGGACCTGGAGCTTTGTCAGATGGTAAAGATCTAACCACAGAGTCAATTTCCTCCTCAGCGAAAGGGTTTACAAGAAGAGCAAGATCAAGAACTTCCTGCAGAAGAGAAGGTAGATGAAAGGTAACATCCTGAAAAGAAGAAACCCCCTATCTTTCTTTAAAGGAATCCCATATTAAAGTAGCTTTAGCATTATGCTCAGTGATGAGAGAACCATCAGGATGCTCTAAAGAGGTGATGAGATTTTTGGTTGAAGCATTAGCATGGGAAAAACTTGTTGAAGCATCACCTAGAGTTATCCAATTATTAGCCGCCACCTCAATTTTCATTATGTCTTGCCCCTTTGTGAAGCATATGCCATTTCTACAGAAAGGACAAACTAATATATATATATGACTTCAACTGGGCTCTTTGGAAAATTTCTTACATACTAGGAGCGTGCCCGTGCTAACGCTACGGTTAAAATAAAAGGACAATATATTTTTCGAAAATGAAGTAAATAATGAGATAGACTAAGATTCATGCAAAAAAATGCATAGTTAGGACAGAACGAATGGAACAACGAACAATGGAAGCTATTGCCAAAAAAACATTAAATTGCAAATGTCGCCTGCCTATACCTTCACAAATTATGCATCATGTATCTATAAATCATCACAGGCAAAGATTCCTAAAAAAATAGTGTAGCAAGACCAGTGGCAAAGAAAGCTTGAACATCAATCCTAGTAATTAAGTCACCAGCATCAACCATTCGAGTTGACTTTCAAATTTATGAAGCAAATATTATCCTTCAAGTTTATTCCAAAGAGCCCAGTTGAAGTCATACTATATATGGACGACATCTTCAACGCACGCCAAATAGCCCAAGTTGCGCCTGGGGAAATGAGCACAAGGGCGTTAGTTTTATTAGGCAGCAAACATCGCCAAAAGTCAGCGATGGATTTAGGGAAGCCTACCCAATCAGTAAACACTTCTCTAAAGCAACTCCAAACAAATTAGAGTTTTGCTCCGGTAGACCATCCAAAAAAATTTGCAGACATCTTAAAACAATTAAATACTAATTAATTCATTCAGGATTTTACTCATGGGTCTTGTACGGGCCCAGATACACACCCTATCGTACCCAAGTCCACTCGATTCTAAATTATTTCGGATCCAATCCACTGCTGCTTCCCTTGATCGTCATCCATCCTGCCGTACTCTGGCGGCGGCCGGGCTGGCTCAACGCCACTTAGCAGTCAGCACTTAGCACACGAGATCGCATCTCAGCACACGCCAGTTGCCGTCAGGCAACACGCGTCTAGATTGAACAAACAAAACACTGAAACAGCATCAGCGAATAAACAAGAGAAACAACACACAGCGGACTGATCCAAAATATATAATTGGATCGTATGGGCATGGACTGGGCTGTGGGTAGTAGCGCCAGGCCCATACAAGACATACGGGTTAATAAAATATTTAATATTTAATTACAATTAAGTTGCTTCAAGATATGTGTAAACTTTTTTTTTTGGAAGGATCACTGGAGCAAAACTCAACAAATTAAAATGAGTCAGCAAACAGCCAAACAAGATATGATCAACTGCTTCCTTTTTCCTACAAAGACTACAGGTATGGCATTGTCATTTCTTATGTCAATGATTCAACTAAACAACTACTCCCTCTATCATATAATACAATACATCCTATGAATTCTAGGATAAATTAAGGGAGACAATAAAAGACATATGTACCTTGATTTTATTATGTGATGAAGCACTATCTTCAACGTAATTGATGGTGATTGGTTGATAAATAGAAATTATTTAATTCAAAATTGGTTTTGTCCTCTAGAATGCATTATATTTGAGGATAAATTTTAAATGCTAGAATACAGTGTATTACATAACGAAGAGCATTTGCAAACGAGCTCCTCCTGGTCAGCGGAACAAAGAGTTGACACTGTCTTGGTTATTGTACCACATGTGTCACTATCTTCTAAGTAAACGCTAGCAATTCATGCATGCACCCACCGGTATGATGCTTCCAGTACTAAACTTCCATGATAAATTAGTAAGAGGTAGTACAGCTAT